>Ga0209211_10009535_pt1 | contig 12907 bp, 12 predicted proteins | sample RifGroA2_FD_183992 | JGI IMG/M metagenome (GOLD analysis project Ga0209211, IMG submission 183992) | Groundwater microbial communities from Rifle, Colorado, USA - Groundwater A2 (SPAdes) (version 2) | ecosystem: Environmental > Aquatic > Deep subsurface > Groundwater | place: Rifle, Colorado... | reverse complement strand
GCTGGAAGGTCTTGACGGTAAAACAGTTAAATTAAACGATTACCTCGGTAAAAATGTAGTGCTTTTCTTTAATGAGGGGGCAATGTGTTACCCGGCCTGCTGGGATCAGATAGCGGAGCTTGGCAACGATTCCAGATTTGATACCGAAAACATAGTTGCTTTTTCAATAGTCGTGGATTCTAAAAAACAATGGCTTGATATTGTAAGCAGGTCTACGAATTTGACGAAATCCAAAATTCTTTTTGACGCCGCGCGTTCCGTATCTCAATCCTACGACGTGCTGTATCTGGAATCCTCCATGCACCCGGGCGGTTTTCCGGGACACACCTATTTCGTTATTGATAAAAATGGAATAATCAGATTTACGCTTGACGACCCGAATATGGCTTTAGCCAATGATAAGTTGCTTAAGGAAATAGAGAAGATTCAATAATCATGGAAACATTAATCATCGCATCGCTTATAACCGCGTTTATCGCCGGAATAGCGGCGTTGTTTGCGCCTTGCTGTATCACCGTTTTACTGCCTTCATATTTGGGTTCTATTTTCAGGGAAAAGCGGAAGGTATTCCTGATGACGTCCGTATTTTTCTTAGGACTTCTTGCGGTGTTTTTGCCGCTGGGCATGGGGGCGGCCGGTCTGGGAAAGCTGTTTAGCAAGTATCATGACCCGATATTTATTGTCGGAGGAGTATTCCTTTTATTTTTGGGCGCTTTAATATTGCTGGGGAGGCATTTTTCCATGCCGTTTTCCGTTAGTCCGAAATTAAAAATTAATAGCGCGGGCTCTGTTTTTACGCTGGGTATTTTTTCGGGATTTGCGACTATGTGCTGCGCTCCGGTTTTGGCCGGCGTTGTTGCTCTATCGGTTTTGCCTAATTCTATTTTTTGGGGAGGGCTTTATGCTTTTGCCTATGTTTTCGGAATGGTCGCCCCTCTTTTTCTGATCGCATATCTTTTGGATAAAAACGATTTCACCCAAAAACTTATGAAATCCAATAAGCGCTTGTCTTATTCAATCGGTGGCAAACAAATCAATCTTGCCATAGCTGACTTGATATCCGGCACAACTTTCTTTTTGATGGGTATTTTCATCTTATATCTTGCCGCGACAAACCAGCTGGCGATGGGCGGAGGAGAATTTCAGACAAAAATAAACATTTATCTTAACCAGTTTATGCAGGCGGTAACTGGTTGGTTAAAATAACAAATTAAATGCATAAAAATATGGAAAACGAAATACAAAATATGGAGTACGAAACGCCGGATGACAAAGTGAGCGTAAATAATGAGCATCTTGGCGCATACATTGTCGCCGCGGCGCTAATTATTGCTGGCGCCTGGGTTTATACATCCGGTCCGCGCCAGGCGGTTGTTTTGCCGTCTAAAAATACGGCATCCAAACCGGAAAGATCGGAACTTGAGGAAAAAGTTTTGCCCTTGAAAGGAATAGTTTTACCTGTTCAGTGGGGCGATCTGGGCGCTAAAATGGTAAGCGTTGGAGTAATTGATGCCGAAAAGTTTGAAGAACTTTATGCGGGTCGGGGCGGGTTAAATAGCGAAATGAAAGAGTTGCTCTACGGCGAAGCAAACGGCAATCTAAAAATTACTGCGGAAAACTCCGGAACGATTCTGAATCTCTTATGGGCTTTGGGGCTTGGAACAAAAAACGAAATTTTGGAACGAGGAGAGATGGTGGATCCGCGTTACGGCGGAGCCGGAAATTTCGCCTCCACCGCCGGTTGGACCTTGGCCAAGGGGAATGCTATGGATCATTACAGCCGGCATCCGCTGGTGGTTTTAACTGCGGAACAGCAGGTATTGGTGGATAAAGTATCGCGAGGCATATACCGGCCTTGTTGCGGCAATTCAACCCATTTTCCGGATTGCAATCACGGTATGGCCATGCTCGGGCTTTTGGAGCTTATGGCATCCCAAGGCGTGAGTGAGCAGGATATGTGGAAAGTGGCCTTGGTAGTAAATTCCTACTGGTTTCCTGATACTTATCTCACCATTGCAACTTATTTGAAAAACAAGGGCATTGACTGGGAAGATATAAATTCGCAGGAAATTCTTGGAATCAACTATTCCAGCTCTCAAGGATATGCCAAAATCGCGGCGCAAGTTGTTCAGCCAACAGAGCAGCGTGGAGGGGACGGATGCGATGTAAATGCAAAAGGAGCGGCTCCGCAAAAACAGCAAAGCGGTTGCGGCATATAATTAAGGGTCTTAATTTAATATATGGACAACAAAACAATTACACCTTCGCCTGAAGAAGCATCTGCGTTTTTGCCGGAAGAAATAGCGCCACAGTCGGCACAGAAAATGAAAATATTTTTTGTCGGACTGGCTTTTGCCATGTTTGCGGCCATAATAATTTTTCTCACCTATCTTGCAACTTCCCCGGCCAAAACGCTTACCACTATTTTATCTTTTGCCGGAGGCGTTTCCAATATCGTATTGCCCTGCACCTTGCCTTTGGTTTTTATTATAGTTCCGCTTTCCATGGGCAAGGGTTACCGGAAAGGATTGACCATAGCTTTACTTTTCGGTGTGGGTCTGGTTGCCATGCTTTCGGTTTATGGAGCCGGCATTGCCATGGCGGGTCAATATTTAGGGCTGGATAGCGCGACCCGGATTCTTTATTTTATCGCCGGAGTCGCGGCCTTTATTTTCGGAATGTCCGAGCTTGCTTTAATTGGTTTCAAGATGCCAGCCTACACCGGCATGCCGTCGTTTATTCAGAAACAGCCCGATTATTTTAAGGCCCTGTTTCTGGGTTTTTTTCTGGGTAATGCCGGCGTAGGATGTCCCAATCCCGTAACATACTTGATACTAACTGCCGCGGCCGGAACAGGCAGTATTGCTGTCGGCGCCTGGTACATGGCGGTGAATGGCCTGGGCAGGGTCTTACCCCTTCTTTTCTTTTCAGTTCTTGGCATATTGGGGGTTAATGCCACTGGCGGGCTGATTAAACGCAAAGCCGCGGTAGATAAAATTACCGGTTGGGCTTTGGTTGGAATTTCGTCCTTTATCATTCTAAACGGCATTTTCGGGCACATGTGGTACGAGGGTTCAATTTTTCACGAAGGTCTGAATCGTTTTATAGGCGATATCGGCGGAAAGCAGATTGCCGAGGCGGCAATCCCATTGGTGGAGGAAATGGTGCCGTTTTTCTGGCTTGGCGCCTGGTTCAATCTGATTGTGCCGTCGGCCGTTCTTATTTGGTATTATTTTAAGAAAAAAGAAGAAATGTCGCGCTGGGCTTTTGCAATATTATTTATTATTTTTATTCTCTGGGGCCTTCTTACGTTTCCATTTTTTGCCCCAGCGATGTAATTACTCGATATTATGGAAAAATTTTTTTCAGCGATTATTTTTTTACTTCCGGTTTCCGTTGTTCTTGCGCATGCGGGTGAGGAGGTAGAGGAACACGCCGGAGAGGCGGTTCAAGCCGGCCCGGCGATCGGCTCTTTGATCCTGGGGGGATTTTTGGCAGCGGCCGTCATCGGTTTTCTTATCTGGATTATGGTAAAAAAATGAGGATAAAGGAAGTCATTAAAAGGTCGAGCATAACTCTTAACAAGATTTTAAAATAATGATTAATACAGTACATCTTCTTAAAGTAAGCGCGGCTTGGATAAGCATTGTCTATGTAATTTGTTTTGCCGGAGTCGCGTTATTTTCCGGAATTCGCTCGGGATTTATGATGTATGCTCTCCATACGGATATAAATATGGGCCGTAATATTCTTACATTGGGAACATTTTTTTCCGGCCTGATTATTTGGAATATAGCTGCGCTTTTGGGCGTTGGGCTTTTTGCCGCGCTATTTAACGCGATCAAAAAATAATATGACAGCCAAACCCGTGTTTTATGGGATTATTGCAAGCGCTCTGTTACTCGGCGTATATTTTGTGGTGCTTACTTCGGTGTCGGGCTGGAGTTTTGCTTTAAGCCAATTCTTGGATTTTTGGTATTTTATTATCAGTTTGGCGGTGGGTTTTGGAATCCAGATAGGTTTGTACTCTTATTTGAAACAGCTTGTGCAAAATAGCAGCATGGTTATGGGAGGTAAGACCGTGGTGGTGACCGGGACGACTTCCACATTCTCGATGATTTCATGTTGTGCGCACTATTTGGTTAATATTGTGCCCATAATAGGCATTGCCGGGGTTCTTTCCGTGATTGCCCAGTATCAAGTGGAAATTTTCTGGGCAGGTCTGGTATTTAATGTGTTTGGTATTGCATTTATCGGCAATAAGATTATCAAATTTAAGAAATATCATGAATCCCGTTACCACGGGCTGACAGCTGCGGTATCCATCAAGGCGCTTAGCGACGGGGATCACACTCCTCCTCGAGTTTATACCCAAGGTTTTCGTGGTAACGGGATGAATAAAGCCATAACTATATTGGCGTTTGTGTTGATAGGAGGATTTTTTGTTTTCTACAATTTAAAACCGGTTTCCAATCCAATTCAAGACGCTTCTTCAATCAAAGAAATTCCACAAAAATGGGATACAAAAAGCGATGATCAGCCGCCGATATCAATTAGGATAACTCCTATTGAATTCGGCCCAGATGCTAAACAGTGGAGGTTTACGGTCGCATTTGATACTCATTCCGGAATTCTGGATCAGGACCCCGTACGAATAGCAATATTGTCGGATGATAAAAGCAATATATATAAGCCGATATCGTGGGAAGGACCCGGACCCGGCGGCCATCATCGTGAAGGGGTTTTGCTATTCAATGCAATCAATCCGGCGCCACCTTTTGTGGAGTTAAAAATTAAGAATGTCGGCGGAGTTCCGGAGCGTTCGTTCAAGTGGATTATGGAATAAATATGAATCAGCATAATCACAATCACTCCGAAATCGGCGAAAAGCTCCATCAGTGTCCGGAGTGCAGTTTGCGATATCAAGATAAAGAATGGAAGGACAAGTGTAAGGCGTGGTGCAAAGAACACCACAGCTGTAATTTGGAAATAATAAGTCACGCCATTGAGAATAAATAATATGGGTAACAATAATCCACAAAAAACTATTTATACCTGTCCTATGCATCCGGAAGTGCGAAAAACCGGACCCGGCAAGTGTCCGGGGTGCGGGATGGAATTAATAAAATCCGAAATCCCAAGCACTAAATCCGAAACTCATGCCGAACAAAAAATGCAGATGGCAATCCATCAAGGTCATGAAACGGCAATGACCAATCCGCAAATGGCTAAAAAAATGGAAGCGGATATGCGCCGTAGGTTTGGGGTCTCGTTTTTGCTCTCAATTCCGATTTTTCTTTACTCTCCGGTTGCGATTAACTTTTTCGGGTTGCATTTGCCGTCGCCAATCCCTGTCAATTGGCTGCTCTTTATACTTACTACGCCAATTGTTTTTTGGACTGGTTCAATCTTTATTACCGGCACGTATTACTCCCTCAAGGCCAAAAAGCTCAATATGGCTGTTTTGATTGCCACCGGAGTTTTGGCGGCCTATCTTTTTAGCGTCCTATTGACAATTATTAGACCGGAAAGCGAGACGTTCTATGAGGCAGCCGCGCTTCTTGTTACCTTCGTTTTATTTGGCCATTGGATGGAAATGAAATCCCGCAGAGGGACATCCGATGCCCTACGCGCGCTTTTTGATCTTGTGCCGCCCAAAGCTAATGTCATTCGTGGCGGCCGAGAGATAAATATTCCAAGCGTCGAGATTATACATGATGATATTGTCATATTGCGTCCCGGCGATAAAGCGCCGGTGGACGGCGAGATCATCGAGGGCGAAACATCCATTGATGAATCTCTCGTAACCGGAGAATCTATCCCCGTCATCAAAACTACAGGCGCCAAGGTAATTGGCGGATCGGTAAATCAAACCGGTATGGTTAAATTCAAGGCCACGCAGGTTGGCTCGGAGACAGTGCTTGCCCAAATTATCAAGATGGTTGAGACGGCGCAGAATTCTAAAGCTCCTGGACAGCGTATCGCAGATAAAGCGGCTGGATGGCTTGTGATCGTTGCTATCGGATCCGGGATTGCCGCATTTTTTGGATGGTATTTCGTAGCAGAAGCAGGATTACTAACCGCACTTACTTTTGCTGTTTCAACGGTTGTTATCGCATGCCCGGATGCCTTGGGACTTGCAACACCGACCGCAGTCGCCGTCGGAACCGGCATCGGCGCCAAATACAATATTTTGATTAAAGACGCGGCTACGCTTGAAAATACCTCTAAACTTAATGCGATTGTACTCGACAAGACAGGGACTTTGACGGAAGGGAAACCCAAAGTAACAGAAGTCGTGGTGCGATCCGGATATGAAACACGGGAAGTATTGTCGCTTGCGGCATCGGTAGAGCGCGGCTCAAATCATCCTATTAGTACGGCCATTCTTGAAGAAGCGCAAAAGAATGGGTTTGAAGTAAACGAAAAAGTGGAGAAATTCGAAAGTATCGGCGGACATGGCGTTCGCGCAGTGGTGAATGGAAAATCTGTTATTGCCGGCACGGGACGTTTGATGCAGCAAAACAAAGTCGATCTCGCGCCAATTAAAAAAGAAATTGACCGCCTGCTTAATACTGGCAACACTATAAGTATTGTTGCCATTGACGGACAAGCGGCGGGAGCGATTGGAGTTGCCGATACCATCCGGCCTTTGGCTAAAAAATCCATATCAGCATTAAAGTCACTCGGACTGGAAGTGGCAATGATTACCGGCGATCACGAGCAGGTGGCTCGTGCGATATCAAATGAGCTTGGGATAGATCGTTATTTCGCCCAAGTACTTCCGGAAGATAAAGCTAAGTATGTTAGGGAACTTCAAGACGAGGGCAAGTTCGTAGCCATGGTCGGCGACGGGATTAATGACGCCCCGGCATTGGCCCAGGCGGATATCGGCATAGCCATCGGCGCGGGTACGGATGTCGCGATTGAGACCGGCAATATCGTGCTTATGAAATCCGATCCTTATGATATTGTGGCCGCTATTCGCTTAAGCAAGGCAACGGTGGTCAAAATGAAACAGAACCTGTTTTGGGCGGCGATTTATAATGTGCTGGCGATTCCGGTGGCGGCGGGCGTGTTTTATAATTCTTTCGGCTTGTCTCTGCGTCCGGAAATTTCCGCTCTGCTCATGTCCGCATCCTCAATTATTGTCGCCACGAACGCGGTATTATTAAAACGGGTAGAATCACGTTTAAAAGAATAGGACGCGCGTGCATTAAATTGCATATCATATTATAATGTATTGATTGAACTCTTCTGTGGTTTACTAACTACTATTTAAAAGGAATAAAGAAGGTTTTCAAAATGGAGGGGTCGCATAGCGGTCTAGTGCGTCCGCTTGGAGAGCGGATATGCCGCAAGGCATCGAGAGTTCGAATCTCTCCCCCTCCGCCAGTTAGAAAATGAAGTCATTGGCTCGCCCGCTACGCGGGCTCGCCAGCCGTTTTTCGGGGAAATTTCAAGCCGTTTTGAATTCAGTAAGGCCAAAAGCGGGCTTCCCTCATTTTTAATTGGACTGTTTTCATTATATTTGTTATCATATTTATGAAGGGTTAGATACGCACCTATACTAATACTATCATACTTAGGAAACTATGAAAAGTCAAAATAATAACGAAACAATTGGGGATAAGATAAAACAGTTTAGAAATAAGCAGGGTTTAACACAGGACGAATTGGCGAGAAAATCTGATCTTCCCTACACAACACTGACCAAGATTGAAACAAATGTCATCACCAAGCCCTCGATTCAAACGGTTATGAAGATCGCGAATGGACTAGAGGTAAGTATTGATGAACTTACAAAACAATTATGAAAACACACATTCCTTTACTGGAAAAATTATTTGATAAAAATTATCAGCTTATTGACGGGACTGATGAAATTTTTGAGTTAGATTTAGCTTTGTGGGAATATGAGGCTTTGTCAAAAAAGGAATTAGTTGATAGAAGTGCTTATTTCAAATTAGTTGACGGAAAAGAGTCAGTTCATTTTAAAACCTGCAATCTTCAAAATCTTGAAGAAGTTCATAAAAATAGTTCGTTTAGAACAAAAATTTTCTTTTTAGACGGAAAATATTCAACTGGTTACGCAACGCATGGCCTTTTTCCATATCGTGGAAAATTTCATCCTCAATTAATTAGAGCGTTGCTGAATATCCTTGATATTAAGCCTGGCCATGTTGTGCTTGACCCAATGGCTGGAAGTTCAACGGTTGCGGTTGAAGCAAATTTACTTGGTATTGACGCAATCTCTGTTGATTTAAGTCCTTTCTGCGAGCTAATGGGGAAAGTCAAAACATTCGCGCTAAATTTGGATATAAAAATTTTAGAATCAATTATCGCAAACCCCAAGGAAATTTTAGAAAAACTGAAAAAAGATAAAGTTCCGGAATATTTTAAAAACAACAAGGACGACAAAAAAAGAAATTATTACGAAATAGTATTGTTGGCTTTTTTAGATACTGTTGGCTTTGCTGGTCGTAGTAATTCTTCCATTGATAAACTTTTTCCTCGCGTATTAGAGAGATACGTTTCAACAATAAAATATTTTCAAGAAGCAAGACAAAAAATGGATTTAAAAATTGGGGAAAGTAAAATAATTCAGGGCAGTGTTTTAAAATTACCAGTTGATAACGACAGCATAGACGCAATAATCACTTCACCACCTTATTCATTCGCAATTGATTATTTGAAAAACGATCAGCCACAATTGGAATATCTTGGCCATAATCTTGAGGTTTTGAGAGAAGAAATGATTGGTTTGCAGGGGCGAGGCGTAGAAAATAAGTTAGAAATTTATTTTGATAAAATGAATCAAGCACTAGGCGAAATGAAACGAGTATCAAAGAAAGACGCACCGATAGTCATAATTATCGGCACGAATGATATTCAAACGAACGGAGTCCGGTTAGAAACAAATATAATTGAACTTGGAGAGAAACAAGGACTTAAATTTGAACTTAATTTGAAAAAGCCAATCCGAGGGCTACAAAATACAATGAGAGAGGAATCAATATTATTTTTTACAAATCAAAAATAACATTATGAAATACACAAAACCCGCAACCGAGCTAAAATTTAAAACTGTAATTGATAAAAATACTTTTTATTTTTTCAATCCGGCTTTTGAAGAAAAATACGAAGGCTATTTAAATTCATTAAAGGAAATGCTTTTGATATTGAAAAATAATATTGAAACACAGGGATTGAAAAAAGATTTTTTTGAACAGTTATTGATTGAAAAAGAAAATGGCCTTAGGGCGTTGCTGGCCTTGACTGGATTTTCAAATGAAACCTTGAAAAGATTAACAACAATTATCAGAGTTGTGAATGATCCGGAGTTGAGCAAATTGGTTTATAAAGACAAATGGTTTAGAGATGAAGACATAAATAATCTAAAAGAGTGGTCAGATGGACAAATCGCTAAATTTATTAAAGAAAATGAATTTTTTAGGAAAGGAATTTTAAACATTTTCTTTGAGGGCTCAACAGTGCCATTCTTAACAAAAACGATCCCATTGTTTGAATTGAAAAAGCTAAGCATTTCAAAACTTAAATTTGAATTGCCGGAAATGATTGATACTTTAATCCGATATAAAGAGAAGGGCAGTTATTCTGGGATGAAAGAAAATAATCCTGAAATTTTGATTGAAGAAATTCTAAATCATTTGGAAATACCTTTTGAAAAAGGCGACCTCGGCGAATTGATTGATAACGCCCCTGATAATAAAAGAACAATGGATTTTATTATTCCTAACAAACAAAATCCGTTAATCATTGCCGAAAGTTCATTTTTGGTAACAACTTCATCTGGTCAGGGCGATAAATCAAAAACCGAGATTTCCATTGATTCGCTTATTAAATCTCACTATCCTAAAGCAAAATTTATTGGTTTTGTCGACGGAATTGGCTGGTATGTTAGAAAAGGCGATCTAAAAAGAATGGTTACGGCCTATGAGGATGTTTTTACCTTTCACAAGGAAGAATTAAAACGATTTGAGAAACTTTTAATCGAAACTTTTCTTAAAAAATAATCATTATGTTTGATAAATATATTAATAAAATTATAAAAGGCGACTGCCTAGAGTTATTAAAAAAAATCCCTGACAACTCTATTGATATGACTTTTGCTGATCCTCCCTTTAATTTAAAAAAGAAGTATAACGGCTACAAGGATAGCCTAGAATTTAAAGAATACATCGAATGGTGTGATGAATGGATTGGGGAAATGGTCAGAATAACTAAACCAACGGGATCAATATTTGTTCATAATATACCAAAGTGGCTTTCGTACTACGTTAAACTTCTGAATGAACATGCAAATTTCAAGCATTGGATTGCATGGTATGCCCCAACATCTCCAATGGGTAAAAGCTTACAACCCGCGCATTATGGTGTCTTGTTTTATGTAAAAGATTCTAAAAAGACCAAAATCTATGAAATCAGAATGCCTCATGAAAGAGAAAGAAAGTCGAATTATTTACGAAAAGATTATGGTGGCAAAAAAGCAGGTCTACACCCATTTGGCCCATTGATATCAGATGTCTGGACTGATATCCATAGAATTAAACATAATAAATATAGAGATGAGCACCCTTGTCAATTACCAGTTCCTTTATTGGAAAGATTAATTCTAATGATAACAGATGAGGGAGATATTGTGCTGGATCCTTTTGTGGGAACAGGAACGACAGCAGTAGCAGCAAAAAAATTAGGTAGAAAATATATCGGATTTGATTTAGATGATGAATATAAAAGGATTAGTGAAAATAATTTAAAGAAAATTCAACCAGATTCTAAAATTGATAAATCATGGGTCAGTTTCCATTTAGGAGAGGTGAGAACAATAAGAGATAAAGATTGGATAAATTTATCAAGCCATTTTGAAATTCCAAAGGATATTAAAGATATTGATTTCACAAAAATAAAAGTAAAGAAGAAATAAAGGATTTACCAAAAATAACTAAATCGCTTTAATAAAAAATTATGCCTATGGAACGAGGTTCGTCTCCCGAAGAGATGGGAATAAAACAAGAGGTAGCGAAATTGGAAATGGAGAATAATCAGCTAGTAGAAACAAAAACTTTATTTCCAACTTTTACAAAAATAGCTTCAAAATTGAGAGCTACTTTTGGAATCATTTATGAACCTCAAGGGGGTAGTAATTTCAATAAATTGACTATTATTGCTGCTGTACTCTCTATTCCCGCCGCTATTTTAGTCGTTTTTTCACTGATAATGTTTCAGTTAAGTGGTAATGATGGTTTTTTTCTAGTGTTTATGTTTGTAGCGCAGCTTATAGAACCGCAGTCCCTCCTCCGTGGTTTTATAGGCATTCTGAATGAACCTGGATTTTCTTTAGGAATAAAGTTTCTCTCTTTTACAATTTACACAATCTTTGTGCTATTAGTTCCCATGTCCATAGCGGCCCTTATAGTAGGACTCATCTCGCTAAAACAAATCTACCAAAGAAAGGAGCGGGGCGGGCTTTTTGCCACACTTTGTATTTGTACCAATCTAATGGCAATAGGCATTATAGGTTTTTTTGCTATCATGTTGACTAGCGAAACCGGATGGCTCTAACTACATCAGTTGATTTAGAATAAAATATTTTTACTCTGTATCTCTTTCTACCACCCGTATTTCTAAATTATCAAAGAATTTGCCGCCAAAGAAAAACTTGAAATTGTTAATTTCCTCGACGGAGCAGGCCGAATTTTTTGCCCTCCCGACCCGAGCCCGCCACAGGCGGGCGAGGACAGAATTCCGTTCGAGCTGTTTCAAGAATACGTCGTATCTACGGGAAATTACGAGCAACTAACCAATTTTTATTTTGCAGCCATGAATTCTCCGACCGAGGAAATTAAAACCCGTCTGGATATAGTGGATTTCATCCAGTCCTACGTCCGTTTGCAGAAATCCGGGATAAACTTTAAGGCCAATTGCCCGTTTCATGCGGAAAAAACGCCATCTTTTTTTGTATCTCCCTCCCGCCAGCTTTGGCATTGTTTCGGCGGCTGCGGCGAAGGAGGCGATATTTTCAAATTCGTGATGAAAATTGAGGGGCTGGATTTTCCCGAGGCCTTAAAAGTTTTGGCAGCGCGCGCCGGGGTAGAATTAAAACGCGAGGACCCGGCGCTGCGTTCTGAAAAAAACCGGATGCATGATTTATGCGAAGAAGCAGCCAAGATTTTTGAGAAGAATTTATCGCTCACTCCCGTAGCGCAGGACTATGTAAAAAGCCGAGGAATCGCGCCGGATACGGCTAAAAAATTCCGCATTGGATTTGCGCCTCAATCCTGGGATTTTTTGTTAAAAGCGCTTATTGCCAAAGGATTTCGGAGGGATGAGGTGGAAAAAGCCGGACTGGCCGTGCGTTCCCAAGATGCTTCTTCTTGGTATGATCGTTTTCGTTCGCGAATTATTTTTCCAATTAGCGATGTGAATGGCCGGGTAATCGGTTTCGGAGGTAGAATTTTTCAGTTGGAAGCCGGGAGCCGGAAGCCGGAAGCTGCGGAAGCCAAGTACATTAATACTCCGCAAACCCTGATTTATGACAAATCAAAGGCGCTATATGGTTTTGACAAAGCCAAAGACGCGATCCGCCAAAAAAATGAGGCGGTGATTGTTGAAGGATACATGGATTGCGTGATGTCGCAACAGGCCGGAGTTGCAAATACGATTGCGGTATCAGGCACTGCCCTTACCCCATTTCAGGTAAAAGCGTTGCGACGCCTTTGTGATTCATTGCTTTTTTCGTTTGATGCCGATGCGGCCGGGGATTCCGCGACCCGGCGTTCACTTTCCATCGCGGCGCAATTTGAATGTGCGCGGAAAATAGTTGCCATCCCTTCGGGCAAAGATCCCGCGGATACGGTTCGTGAAGATCCAGCTCGATGGCTTC
>Ga0209211_10009532_pt1 | contig 12909 bp, 16 predicted proteins | sample RifGroA2_FD_183992 | JGI IMG/M metagenome (GOLD analysis project Ga0209211, IMG submission 183992) | Groundwater microbial communities from Rifle, Colorado, USA - Groundwater A2 (SPAdes) (version 2) | ecosystem: Environmental > Aquatic > Deep subsurface > Groundwater | place: Rifle, Colorado... | reverse complement strand
CCAAAAGATACGATGCGGAAATAGCCGGTCCCGTGCCTTTGCCGAAAGAATTGAAGAAGTATACAGTCAACAGGTCGTCTTTCATAGACAAAAACTCAAGAGAGCAGTTTGAGATGAGCATCCACAAAAGATTGATAGACATTCTCAACCCGACTCCGAAAATTATTGACGCCCTTACCAATCTTAATTTGCCGGCTGGCGTTGATATTGAAGTGAAGTTTTCTTAATTTAATGAAATTCATTCTTGGCGAAAAACAGAATATGACGCAAGTTTTTGACGCGAACGGAAAAGTTATTCCGGCGACTGTCGTTAGCGCCGGGCCGATTTCCGCCGTTCAGATAAAAACCAAAGAGAAAGACGGATATGAAGCCGTTGTTTTCGGTTACGGCTCAAAGAAAGAAAAGAGAGTAAATAAAGCCCAGCGCAAACTGGGGAATTTTGCATATTTTAAGGAATACAGGCCGGAAAACGGCGAAGCTAAGGCGGAATTGGGAAGCAGTATAGATTCTTCCGTTTTTAATGCGGGCGACATTGTGGAAGTCAGCGGAATTTCCAAAGGCAAAGGCTTTCAAGGTGTGGTCAAAAGGCACGGATTTAAAGGCGGGCAAAGGACGCACGGCCAAAAGCATTCCGAAAGAGAAGCGGGGACGATCGGAGGGGGCTTGAGGACAAGGGTGCCAAGCGGAATGAGAATGGCCGGCCGGATGGGTTCGGACAGAGTAACCGTCAAAAATTTAAAAATAATAAAAATAGACAAAGACAAAAATCAGATTTTAATATCAGGGGCGATTCCCGGAAGAAAAGGAACACTTCTTGAAATCAGGGGATAAAAATAATGGAATCAAAATTATACAACCAAAAAGCGGAAGAAGCGGGCAAGATTGATTTGCCGGAAAGCGTTTTCAACTTGCCCTGGAACAGCGACCTTGTCCATCAAGTGGTTACGGCCATGCAAGCCAATATCAGATCACCTTGGGCGCACACCAAAACAAGAGGCGAAGTCAGCGGAGGAGGCAAGAAACCGTGGCGACAGAAAGGTTTGGGCAAAGCCAGGCACGGTTCCATTCGGTCTCCTATCTGGGTGGGCGGAGGTATTGCCCATGGTCCGAGGAAAGACAAAGATTATTCGGTAAAAATAAACGCCAAAGCCAAGAAAAAAGCTTTTTTTACCGTTCTATCTCAGAAATTAAGGGACAATGAAATTTTATTTTTGGACAAAATGGATTTTTCCAAGCCGAAGACAAAAGAAGCCATTGAAATTATAGATTCGCTTTCAAAAATAGGCGGTTTTGAAAAAATTAAAAACAAGAAAAAAAACAAAGCCATTTTGGCGCTGGAGAAAAAAGAACCCAATGTTTCCAAAAGCTTCCGCAATATTCCGGGTATGGAAATTTACCAAGCCCGCAACCTCAACATTTTGGATATCCTAAACTTCAAATATCTCCTCATCGCCAATCCCAAAGAAGCCATCTCCGGCTGGAAGTAAAAACAAAAAACCCAAGTTTCTCAACTTGGGTTTTTAACGTATAATATGTGAAACAATTTTTCGCTTACTTCTTTATACTTCCTTTTCCTTTTTCCTGTGTTTTTGAATCACCTGCCTTGCGTGGGTGTCCGTTAACTGCGATCCATCTACGTATTCTTCCCCTAACTATATTGTCGCCATCCGTACTCATTTAGTGCCTCCTTCTCTAAAATTGTTAATTGGTCCAATTATAGTTTTTTATTTTAAATTTTAAAAGAACAAAAATGAATTTATTTTCGATAACAAGTTTTTAAATAAACTTTTTTATATTATAACAGAAAATTCTTAAGTTTTGCAAAAAATGTGCAACACTCGATGTTGAACATACGAACACAATAAAACTTAGGGAAAAATTTGTGATAGTAAAAAATAATTGAAATTAGAGTATATTTGCTATCGCCGGTAAAGTCTAATTTGCTGGGTTTTGACTTTTAATTCATTTGTATATACAATGCATATAATTGAAATATATGCGATATTTTAACTGGAGTTCTGAGAAAAATAAAAAATTGATTAAAGAGAGAAATGTTTCCTTTGAAATATGTTTGGTAAAAATTGAAAATAAAGATATCCTGGATATTTTAGACAATGCAAATTATCCCAATCAAAAAATTTTCGTTTTGGAAATTGATAATTATGTTTACTTGGTGCCTTTCATTGAAAATAAAGATGTGATTTTTTTAAAAACAATTATCCCAAGCAGAAAATTTACTAAAAAATATTTAAAACAAAAATAATAAAAATGAATATGAAAAAAAACATAAAACTTACAAAAGAAGAAGCGGATATTTTAAAATCGGCGGAAAGCGGAAGATTTGTTTCTGCGGGGTCTAAAACAAGAAAAATTGAACAATATTCAAAGATAGCCAAAGCCACATCGTCAAAAAATAAAACCATATCCATAAGGATTTCAGAAAATGATTTAATTAAATTGAAAGCGGTAGCTCTGCAAGAAGGTTTGCCGTATCAAACATTAATATCTTCTTCCTTGCATAAATTAACGAATGCGATATAGTCGGCGGATTTTGTGTTTTTATGGCGAGGTTTTGGGTTTTAAAGTATAATACCGACAATGTCTAAAAAGATTATCGTCGCCAATTGGAAGATGAATCCGGCCAGTTTGAAAGAAGCCAAAGCGCTTTTTGTTTCGGTCAAAAAAACGGTCGGCCGTTTTTCTAGTGTGGAAACGGTCATTTGTCCGCCGTTTATTTATATAGCGGAACTTGGACATTCAATGTCCAAGTTGAAGATTGGCGCTCAAGATGTCTCCCGTTTTGATTTTGAAGGCGCGCATACGGGCGAAGTTTCGGCTAAGATGCTGAAAAATTCGGGAGTTAAATACGCGATAATCGGCCATTCCGAAAGAAGAAAACTCGGTGAAACAAGCGAGATAATAAACAAAAAAATAGGAATCTCGCTGTCTTTGGGGTTGAAAGTAATCTTCTGTGTCGGCGAAGAAACAAGAGACGAAGAAGGCAAGTTTGCGGAATTTATAGAACAGCAAATAAATGAAGGACTGAAAGGCTTAAATCAAAATCTTATGAAAGGTCTTATAATCGCTTACGAACCGGTTTGGGCGATAAACGGCGGCGCAAAATCTAAAGCGGATAATCCGGAATCGGCTTTCCGGACGGCCGTTCTTATCAAAAAAATTCTTATGGATATTGCCGGAAACGAATTGGCCAGAAAAATTCCCGTCCTTTATGGCGGTTCGGTTGGCTCCGGAAACACCCGACAATTTCTAAAAGACGGCCAGATGGATGGCTTGTTGGTGGGGAACAAAAGCTTGGACAAAGAGGAATTCAAAAAAATATTAATAATAGCCGAAAACATAAATGGAGATTAATCTGCCGAGCGTAAAAGACATAGACGTAAAAGGGAAAAGAGTTCTTTTGCGTGTTGATTTCAATGTTTTGTTCAGCGACGGAAAAGTGGAAGATTTATACAGGATAAAAAGAACTATACCCACCATTGAATACTTGAGCCAAAAAGGCGCAAAAGTGGTAATAATCAGCCATTTGAGTGAGGGTAAAAACGGCTCTTTGGCTTCGGTGGCGAAATACTTGAACAGCATAGAAAAATCTTTTCCTTTGGGATTTATAAAAGCCACCGACTTGAATTTAATGGCCGAAAGACTTAAGAATATGAAAGAGGGCGACGCAGTGATGCTGGAAAATATAAGATTGCAAGCGGGCGAAGAGCAAAATGATGAAAATTTCGCGCGCCGATTGGCGGAACTGGGCGATATTTATGTCAACGAAGCCTTCAGTGTATCTCACCGCAGGCACGCTTCCATAGTCGGGATTCCAAAATATCTCCCGTCTTACGCCGGTTTTCTTTTTGAAGAAGAGGTCAAGGGCTTGCAATCGGCTTTTTCGCCGGAACATCCATTTTTGCTTCTACTTGGAGGAGTTAAAGCGGAAACAAAACTTGGAGTGATAGATAGGTTTTTGAGCATTGCCGACAAAATTTTTATAGGCGGAGCGCTGGCCAATAATTTTTTGCAAGCCAAAGGGGTGGATATCGGAAGCTCTGTTTTAAGCGAAAATATTCCCGTGGAAAAATACATAAACAATGAAAAAATTTATTTTCCGCCGGATGTAAGGAAAAAAGACGGGAAAATTTACGACATCGGCGAAAAAGCGATTGAAGAAATATTATCTTTTATCAAAGAAGCCAAATTTATCTTATGGAGCGGGCCGATGGGCAACATTGAAGAAGGCGATTTTGACAAAGGGACGAAAATAATCGCTGAGGCTATCGCCAACTCAAAAGCGAAGACGGTAATCGGAGGAGGAGACACGGTGGCAGTGCTAAATGAAATGGGGATTTTGGATAAGTTTTCTTTCGTTTCCACCGCCGGCGGAGCGATGCTGGAATTTCTAGCCTCCGGAACCTTGCCGGGCATTGAGGCGATTAAAAAAAACCGATTAAACTAATTCTTTTTTTATTTTTTCCACTATTCTGGCGGTTTCTTTTTTGGGGAAAGATTTGCCCGGCCAGTGGCGGAGGCCGTCGTCGGCAAAGCGGGGAATGATGTGGAAATGGGCGTGAGGCACAATTTGTCCGGCGGCGCTGTCGTTGTTCATAATTATGTTTATCCCGTCGGAGTTAACGCCATTTTTTACGGCGACGGCTATTTTTTTGATAAGAGGAGCAATGTTTTTCAAAATTTCATCGGGCATAGCGTAAATATTTTCGTAATGATTTTTGGGAATAACTAAAGAATGGCCGGGGTTGTTGGGTTTAATATCAAGAAAAGAGATGAAAGTTTCATCCTCATAAAGTTTGCCAGCTCCAGCCGGAATTTCACCTTTTACAATTTTGCAGAAAACGCATTCGTTCATAAGTATATTATGCTACAATACGATTTATGAAACAATGGGTTTTGAGGGAAAAAGTTCCGGAGGATGTCGCAGCAGGGTTGGGTGATATGCCGGAAATGGCCAAGAGTATTCTTTATCACCGAGGCGTAAAAACGCGCGCCGAAGCGGAAAGATTTCTTAATCCGAAGTACGGCGACAAGGCGGACGATCCATTACTGATATTGAATATGGAAAAAGCCGCTTCAAGAATCGTCGCGGCGATAAAAAACAACGAGCGGATAATTATTTTCGGCGACTATGATGCCGATGGCATCTGTTCCAGTGTCGTATTTCACGATTTTTTCAAAAAAATAGGGTTTGAAAATTTTCACGTTCACATTCCCGACCGATATTTGGAAGGATACGGCTTGTCTTTAAAAGCAGTTGAGGAGTTTTCCAAACAAGGCGCGAAATTGATCATTACTTTGGATTGCGGTGTTACCAATGTTAAAGAAGTGGAGCATGCCAACAAACTTGGCTTGGAAGTTATCATAATAGACCACCACATCGTGCCGGAAAGTCCGCCCAAAGCTTACGCTGTAGTGGATTTGAAGCAAGACGGAGAAACTTATCCGACTAAATTTTTAAGCGGAGCGGGCATTGCTTTTAAAACAATCTGCGCCATCGTTAAAATCGGCCGGTTTAACATAATTCCCGGTTGGGAAAAATGGCTTCTGGATGTGGTGGCGATAGCGACGGTGGCCGACATGGTGCCTTTACTGGGAGAAAATAGAACTCTTGTTTACTACGGCTTGAAAGTTTTGAAGAAAACGCAAAGGCCCGGCCTGCTTTCTTTCTATCGGCAATTGAAATTATCGCCAGTCAACATCACGGAAGACGATTTAAGTTTTATGATAGCGCCAAGACTTAATGTCGCCGGACGAATGGATCACGCCACGGTCGGCTTTAATCTTCTTACTACTCAATCCGAACAAGAAGCGGATTGGATAGGCGAAAGGCTGGAAACGATGAACGGCGACAGGAAAGAAGCGGTTGATAAAATTATTAAAAAGACTGATTCCGAAATCGGAAGCTCTCGTCCCGGGGTGATAATAACGGGAGACACAAGTTGGAGTCCGGGTGTTTTGGGCTTGACCGCCAACCGAATGCTGGAAAAATACAACTGTCCGGTTTTTCTCTGGGGCAAAGGAGGCGATAATATAAAAGGCTCTTGTCGGAGCAACGGGGCGATTAATCTGGTTGATTTTATGAAAAGCCTTCCCGCCGGCTTACTGGACGATGTTGGCGGGCATGCCTTATCGGCCGGTTTTTCTCTGGCGGAAAACAAAACAGATAAATTAAAAGAAGAAATAATAAAACTGTACGCCATTTTTCCTAAACAAGAAATTGACAGCGTTATTAATATTGAAAAAGAAGCCGGTATTGATGATGTCGGCGCCGCTCTTTTTTCCACCACAGAAGCTTTCCAGCCGTTCGGAGTTGATAATCCCAAGCCGATTTTTTCTTTTAAAAATTCAGTTATTTATGGAATAAAAAAATTCGGCAATGGAGAAATCCATCTTCAGCTTGATTTCAAAAAAAATGACGGGAAAATTGTTTCAGCCATCGGATTTTTTATGGCCAAGAATGGCGGCCTTGATTTAAAGATTGGACAAACAATAGACTTGGCCGCCTCAATCGAGAAAAGCAATTTCCGCGCCAAGCCGGAGATAAGATTGAGGATTGTGGATATCAAGATAAAACGATAAGATATCTTTATGGAAAAAATTATCATTTACACTGACGGCGGTTCAAGAGGCAATCCAGGGCCGGCCGGAATAGGGGTTGTTATCGCGGACGGAAAGGGAAAAACGATGAAGGAGTATTCCGGTTTTTTGGGCGTAAAAACCAACAACGAAGCGGAATATGAAGCGGTGATATTCGGACTGCAAAAAATCAAAGCCCTACTGGGCAAAGAAAAAATAAAAAACACGGAAATTGAATTTCGGCTGGACAGCCAGCTGATTGCCCGCCAATTAAACGGCGAATATAAAATTGAAGAAGAAAGATTGTTCCCGCTGTTTATCAAAATTTGGAATCTGAAAATGAACTTCGGGACAATAAAATTTTTGGAAATACCGAGAGAGCGAAACAAAGAAGCGGATAGATTGGCTAATGAGGCAATGGACGGAAACACAATCTCAAATCTAAAACCTAAAATCTCAAAACTTTTTTAAATGAGACAAAAATTTCTGATAATTATTCTTTCCGGTTTCGTTTCGGGGGTTTTTGTTTCTTCTTTTGTTGATTTCGGCTGGGCGTTGGCCTTGTTTTTTGTTTTTTTAGGCTTGGTTTTTGGAATAGTCCACTATCGACATCGAACGTCGATAGTGTCGGCTGGAGGTGTTTTTTTAACAATCGCTTTATTTTTTACGGCTTTTGGATTGGGGCAATTAAGATACCAGCAAGCTGATTTAAGTGGTCGGCAATCTAATTTGCAAAACAAGGCAGGGCAAAGAGTATCCCTTGTCGGAATCGTATCGGACGAACCGGAGCAGAAAGAAAATTATAACAGACTGGTTTTAGAAGACGAAAAAAGTGAAAGTAAAATCCTTGTTTATCTCCCGACTTATCCTCAATATAAATACGGCGATAAATTAAAAATAACCGGAATACTAAAAAAACCGGAAAATTTCAACAACTTTAATTGGATTGATTATCTGGCCAAAGACGACATTTACTACGAAATGTTTTATCCGCAAACGGAATTTATTTCCGCCAGCAACGGGTTTTGGCTCAAAGAAAAACTTTTTGGCTTAAAAGCGAAATTTCTTTCGGCCATCGCCGGCGTGGTGCCGGAACCGCATTCCGCTTTTTTGGGTGGGATAACCATTGGAGCGAGAGAAAGTTTGCCGAAAGATTTAGAAGAAAAATTCAGGACGACCGGCGTGGCCCACATTGTGGCCTTGTCCGGATACAACATCACCATCGTGGCGGAAACGATAATGCTGTTTTTCAGTTTTTTGCCCCAATATCTGGCTATCGGCGGAGGAGTCATCGGCGTTATTTTGTTCGCCATAATGACTGGAGCCTCGGCCACTGTGTTGCGCGCTTCCATTATGGCTCTGCTGGCTTTGACTGCCAAAGCGACGGGCAGAATTTATACCGTTTCTTGGGCATTGTTTTTGGCCGGGTTTTTTATGGTTTGGCAGAATCCGAAAATTTTAAGATTTGACACTTCATTTCAGCTTTCGTTTTTGGCTACCATGGGCCTGATCTACATTTCGCCGATTATAAAAAACAAACTCGGCTTTGTTGCCGATAAATTCAATCTGCGGGAAATTTTTTCCGCCACCATTTCGGCCCAAATTGCCGTTTTGCCCTTGCTGGTTTACAAAACAGGATTGGTTTCTTTGGTCGGCTTACCGGTCAATTTTTTAATTTTGCCTTTTATCCCCTTGACGATGTTTTTTGGTTTCGCAGTGGGGATTTTGGGCATGCTTAGCCACCTGATAAGTCTGCCTTTCGCCTGGGCAAGCTATGTTTTGCTTCAATACGAATTATTCATCGTGGACATTTTCGCCAAATTGCCATTTTCGGCGGTAAACATCGCCGGCTTCTCGGAAGTGTTCTTAATTTTGAGCTATATCGTCATTTTCTTTATCATTTCTCATCTCCGCAAGAAAGAAAAACTGGCAGAACAAAAATTTGTTTAACCAGCTTTGTTTTTATTATGATTCTTTGATTTCCAGAAAAAGTAGCCGACGATGGAAGAGGTGACAACCGGCGAAAACCAGTTGGGAATATGAAAACCGAAGCTGTCTATCAGCATTATTATGCCCAAGAACAAAAGCGAATACATCGCGCCGTTTTTCAGGAAAATATATTTTTTAATTTTATCTATATTGCTGATTGTTAATTTCCGGACGACGAACGCGCCCAAGCCGTTACCAAGCAAAATAAGAGGCACGGACATGGTGAAAGCAAAAGCGCCCAACACCCCGTCTATGGAGAAAGTGGCGTCTATCACTTCCAGATAAAATATCTTGGCCGTGTCGGAAAAGCCTTCGCTTAACAATTCTTTTTCTTTCTGTTCGGCGTTTTGCTTGAAGCCATGGGTGATAAAAAATGCTGTGGAGCCGATTACGGCGCCAAAAGCCATCATCGGGTTGATTTGAAGCGCGAACCAGACGATGGCGGCGAGCAAGGCGGAGGCCACAGCGAAAAACCAAACTCCTTTCTCGTGGAAAAATTTTTCTCCCCGCAGGCCGTAATTTTTCGGCTCCATAAAAAGCCAATGGAAGAAAAGAAAAATCATAAAAGTTCCTCCGCCGATAAGAATTATGGGCGCAGATGATTCAATGGCGGCGGCTACTTTGGGGTCGTTGCTGAAAGTGGAAAGAAAAGCTCCGACAAGGCCCAGTTCCGGCGAAGTGGCCCAAACGATAAGCCAGGGCAGAAGACCCCTGACGGCGAAGACGGCGATGATAAATCCCCAGAGCAAAAACCAGCGCCTGGCCTTCGGCTTCATGGTGTGCAGAACTTCGGCGTTGATGATGGCGTTGTCTATGCTGGTTATCGTTTCAAAAACGAAAAGCCCGCCGACAATCAATAAAATTGATATAATATCCATAAAAGGAAATTATAAGGCAAAACAGCCGTGTCTTCAATCGTAAAAAACTTTAAATATTATTTTTTGGGAACCTTGTTTCTGGGGGCGATTTTTGTCTGGTACGCCGTGTTGGCGGAAACAAGAATCGGTTTGAAAGTCGCTTTTTTGGATGTGGGCCAGGGCGATGCCATTTTTATAGAAGCGCCCAACGGCAATCAATTTTTGATAGACGGCGGGCCGAACAAATCGGTCTTAAGAGAGCTGTCCAAGCAGATGCCTTTTTACGACCGAACTATTGACGGGATTATTTTGACTCATCCTCATCTGGACCATTACGCCGGGCTTAACGAAGTCCTGAAAAAATACAAAGTAAGCTTGGAAATGGACTCGGGGACAAAAGTCAAAGGCGCCGGGTTCGGGGAATTTGAAAATTTGGTCAAAGGTAAAAATATAAAAAGCCTTTATGCCAAAAGGGGAATGAGAATAAATCTTGATAAAGACTTGTATTTGGACATTTTGCTTCCGGTTATAAACGATGAAAACTTGTCCGAACATAATGGCATGCTTGTTTCTCGCTTGGTTTACAAAAATAATTCTTTTTTGCTGACAGGGGACATGGAAGACAATCTGGAAAATTTCTTGCTTTCTTTCGGCGATAATGTAAAAAGCGATGTGTTGAAAATCGGCCACCACGGGTCAAAAACTTCCACTTCGGAAAAATTTTTGGGGCTGGTTAATCCCGAATTGGCTATTATATCCGCCGGAAAAAACAACAAATACGGCCACCCCCACAAAGAAGTGACGGACAGGCTGGCTCAATTTGAAATCCCAACCTTAAGAACAGACGAGAAAGGGACGATAATTCTTAAAAGCGACGGCGGAAAAATTGTGGCGGAATGATTTATTTTTTGATATAATCCGTTTATGACTAATCCCAAGAAAGAAAAAACAGTTTTTATCATCAAGCCCGACGGGGTGAAGAGGGGCTTGGTTGGGGAAATATTGTCTCGTTTTGAAAAAAGGGGATTAAAAATTATCGCTCTGGATATGATTTGGGCCAGCAAGGAAGAAATAGACAGCCATTATCCCAAAGACGAGTTTTGGATAAAACGGCTGGGAGAAAAATCCATGGGCAATTATAAGCAATATTCCGTTAATCCGAAAGAAAAGCTGGGAACCGACGACCCGTTTGAAATCGGCCAAATGATAAGGAGGTGGGTAGTGGAATATATGACCTCCGGACCTATAATCAAAGGAGTGGTCAGTGGAGTGCACGCCATAGACATGGTGCGTAAAATTTGCGGCAACAGTTTGCCCAACTTGGCGGAAATGGGAACGGTAAGAGGAGATTATTCCGTTGATTCCGCGATATCGGCCAATTTAAACAAAAGGGCCGTTCACAACATTGTCCACGCTTCTGAAAACCCGGAGGAAGCGGAAAACGAATTAAGTCTTTGGTTTAAGCCGGAGGAAATTCATGATTACAAAAGGGCGGAAGAAGATATAATGTTTTGATTATAAAATATTATTTTAAATAAAAATATGACTCAAAGATACCAAGTTTATAAATGCAAAATTTGCGGAGGCATATTGGAAGTCCTTGTTCATGGCGGAGACGATTTGATTTGCTGCGGAGAAAAGATGGAATTATTGGACAACAAGACGGAAGATGTCGGTCATGAAAAACATGCGCCGGTGATAGAAAAAACGGACAGCGGGATAAAAATAAAAGTCGGCTCCGTCCCGCATCCGATGGAAGAAAAACATTACATAGAATGGATTGAAGCCGTCTGGGACAGCCGGACATATATCAAGTTTCTAAACCCTGGCGATAAGCCGGAAGCGGAATTTGAAATTCCCACGATGGAAGTATTGGCCAGGGAGCATTGCAACATTCACGGATTATGGAAATCAAAATGAAAGAACCGCTTGTTTTTCTTTTGATGGGCAGATCGGGGTGCGGTAAAGGCACTCAAGCTGAATTATTGATTAAGTTTTTGAAAAAAGAAAAATTTGGTAAAACTATTTATGTTTATACGGGTGATGAGTTCAGGAAATTCTTCAGAAAGAAGAAGAATTTTACCGCCGAACTGGCTCATAAGATAGAACTTTCTGGAAACTTGGAGCCGAGTTTTTTGTCGGTTTGGCTTTGGAGCCGAAAATTAATGGAGAAAATGACCCCCGAAGTGAATTTAATAATGGACGGAGCCCCTCGCAACTTGACGGAAGCCAAAATTATGAACGACGCTTTTGATTTTTACGCTCGTAATAATATAAAGCCGATATATCTTGAAGTAAGCAGATCTTGGGCAATGGAAAAATTACTTAATCGAAAAAGAGAGGACGATACCACTGAGTCTATTAACAAAAGGTTTGATTTTTTTGACCGATCGGTTATACCTGTCATTGATTATTACGAAAAAGAAAGCAAGCATAAGCTGATAAGAATAAACGGCGAGCAGAGCATGGAAGCCGTCCATCGGGAAATATTGGATAAAGTTTTCAAATGACGATTCTTAAAAATATTGAAGACATAAACAAGTTGAGAGAAGGAGGCAAAATTCTTGCCTCTGTTTTGTATGAAGCGGCCAAAAAAGCCGTTCCGGGCGCAAAAACGATAGAACTGGATATTTTGGCCGAAAAAATGATAAGAGAAGCCGGAGGGCGGCCGTCGTTTAAAAATTATAAAACGTCGGACGATAAAACTCCTTATCCGGCTTCTTTGTGCGTTTCCATAAACGAGGAAGTGGTGCACGGAGTACCCGGAGAAAGAATTCTTAAAGACGGCGATATCGTCAGTTTGGATTTGGGGGTGGAATATAAAGGATTTTATACGGATTCGGCTGTAACCGTTTCCGTCGGCAACGCAAGCGAGCAAGTCAAGAAGCTTATAGAAACAACTCAAAAAGCCCTTAATCTTGGAATAATGGCCGTAAAAAACGGGGCACTTATCGGAGATATCGGGCATGCCATCCAATCTTTCGCCGAGAAAAATGGATTTAACGTGGTCCGCAAGCTGGTCGGACATGGGCTTGGCCGAAAGGTCCACGAACCTCCGGAAATTCCCAATTTTGGCGTGAAAGGAAAGGGAGAAGTTTTGAAAGAGGGAGAAGTGATAGCCATTGAGCCGATGATAACAGTCGGTCGCCACGACATATATCTGGACAAAGATTTATGGACTTGGAAAACAAAAGACGGCTCTCTCTCCGCCCATTTTGAGCATACGATAATCGTGACTAAAACCGGCGCGGAAATAATAACAAAGATATAATTATGCGTTATCTTGGTATTGATTACGGGGCAAAAAGAATCGGCATCGCGCTTTCCGATGAAAAAGAGAAGATGGCTTTTGCTTATGGCGTTATCGCCAATCAGGGGATAAAAAAAGTGTCGGCGGAAATAAAGAAAATCTGCGCGGAAAATTCCGTCGGGAAAATCGTGTTGGGAAAATCTTTGAATTACAAAG
>Ga0209211_10009530_pt1 | contig 12911 bp, 10 predicted proteins | sample RifGroA2_FD_183992 | JGI IMG/M metagenome (GOLD analysis project Ga0209211, IMG submission 183992) | Groundwater microbial communities from Rifle, Colorado, USA - Groundwater A2 (SPAdes) (version 2) | ecosystem: Environmental > Aquatic > Deep subsurface > Groundwater | place: Rifle, Colorado... | reverse complement strand
TATTCCTTGGGCTGAGGTCCTCCCACTACTCCTCCCCCTTTAAAAAGAGGGGCGCGCTGTGAACCATGGCGCGCTTTACCGGTGCCTTTTTGTTTATATATTTTTTTAGTAGTTCCTGCAACTTCGGCACGGGTTTTGGTTGCGGCATTTCCTTGCCTTTGATTTGTTTGATGAACCCGCACATACTGAGTGAGTAAAACGGGAGACGTTTCCACATCAAAAATTCCTTTTGGAGGGGTAATATCTTCTAAACGCACCCCATTCAAGTCATACTGAGCTATGACGCCTGATGTTTTTTTTGCTGGTTTTATTGTTTCCTTTTTTTGAGTTGCCATATCTGTTGATTAAATTCAAGCCTTCTTTCTCACTTCAAGGAGTGCTCCGGTTGCTCCCGGTACAAGTCCTTTTACTCTGACTCCCAATTCGGTTACTTCCATAACCTGTAATCCCTGGAGGGTTACTCTCTCATTACCCATGCGCCCGGCCATTCTTTTTCCTTTAAATACACGTCCCGGAGTGGTGGTCATACCAATTGAACCTGGTGCCCTCAACCGATCTGATTGCCCATGAGTCTTCGGTCCTCCCTTAAATCCATGTCTTTTAACAACTCCTTGGAAACCTTTTCCCTTTGATATACCGGAAACTGAAACCAGCTCACCGATTGTAAACATATCCATAGGTTTTATCTCCTGACCGATAATGAATTTTTTTTCTCCTATTAGAATTGATGGTTTTCCAGTCTCATTCAAAAATTGAACTTTGCTTTGTCCTTTGTCGAGACGAAACTCACGTAAAAAACGAAGCGGGTCTTTTACACCCGCTTTTAAAATTAACCCCTTGATTGATTGTTTAATTTGTCGTACTTTCTTAAATCCAAGCTGTACGCTTCCATATCCATGGGTGTCGGGTGATTTGATGGAGATAATAAAACAAGGAGATGTTTTGATGAAGGTTGTGGGAACACGCTCACCTTTTGTATCAAATAATTGTGACTGCGTTGACTTTTCTCCGAGAATAAACCCATTCATAGCTTTTTATTAAACGTAAATTTACCAAAAAAATAAGCCCCAGATTGGGGCTTTATTTCCAATCATAGGAACAAACATGCGAATCACATTATATAACACATATATCAAATGTTCAAGAAGAAAACTACATCTTAACCTCTATTTCAACTCCGGCAGGTAATTCTAAATGCATAAAAGAATCTATCGTCTGATTGGTTGGATTGATGATATCAATCAGTCTTTTATGAGTTTTCAACCCAAAATGTTCACGTGCGTCCTTGTCAATAAAGGGAGATTTGTTTACTACAAACACTTCGGTTCGGGTCGGCAGGGGAATAGGACCGATGATTGAGGCGCCTGTCCGTATCGCGGTATCAACCAGCTTTTGACACGTGTCGTCAATTAAACGATAATCATATGCCTTTAATTTTATCCGAATCCTCCCTTTTGACATACCTGTAAAAGTGCAAAATAAATTAAATTCTTATATCACTTAGTGATCTTGGTCATTACTCCTGCTCCAACTGTGTGACCGCCTTCGCGGATGGCAAACTTTATACCTTCCTCAAGTGCGACCGGGTAGATAAGCTTTCCGGTGATTTTCACATTGTCACCCGGCATGACCATCTCGACTCCGGCGGGAAGATTCAATTCTCCGGTAACGTCAGTTGTTCTGATGTAAAACTGTGGTCGGTATCCTTTAAAGAATGGAGTGTGTCGTCCTCCCTCTTCTTTTTTAAGGACATAAATCTCAGCCTCAAATTCTGTGTGTGGAGTAATTGATCCCGGTTTTGCGATGACCTGACCTCTTTGCACATCTTCTTTCTCAACTCCACGAAGCAAAAGCCCTACATTGTCTCCTGCTCGAGCCTCATCAAGAGTTTTTCTAAACATCTCAACTCCGGTGACCACCGTCTTTTTAGTCTCAGTAAGACCGACTAATTCAACCTCTTCGTTGATTTTAAGAATACCTCGCTCTACACGCCCCGTTACGACCGTTCCTCTTCCTTGAATAGTAAATACGTCCTCGACAGGCATAAGGAATGGTTTATCCAGAGGTCGGACTGGTTCAGGAATATACTCATCAACTGCCTTCATAAGGTCTTCAATCGCCTTAATTGATTCCGGATCATCTTGAAGGGCTTTCATGGAAGAACCTTTGATGACGGGGACTTTGTCTCCGGGGAATCCATATTTGGTAAGTAGATCACGAACTTCCATCTCAACAAGGTCAAGAATTTCTTTGTCAGCGACCATATCAACCTTATTCAAGTAGACGATGATTGCGGGAACGTTAACCTGTTTTGCAAGAAGAATATGTTCTCGGGTTTGTGGCATGGGACCATCCGGCGCGGAAACGACAAGTATTGCTCCGTCCATTTGGGCCGCACCCGTGATCATATTCTTAATATAATCTGCATGACCTGGAGCATCAATATGGGCATAATGCCTTTTTTCTGTCTCATATTCTGAGTGATGAAGATTAATCGTGACACCACGTGCTCTTTCCTCAGGTGCTTTATCGATATCTTCATATTTCAAAAATTTTGCGAGACCTTTTTTTGATAGTACGTAGTGGATTGCTGAAGTGGTTGTAGTCTTTCCATGATCTACATGACCAATGGTTCCAATATTTAAATGTGGTTTATTCCTTTTAAAAACACCGTCTGCCATAATAAAAAAATTAAATTATAATTACTTGACTATTTTTTCCGACTTCTTTATGATAATGGGTATGAGGAGAAAAGTCAAGACCTTTTTGCACGTTTTTGTCAGCAGTGTTGTTCCCCAAACATCCTATTATGCAAAAGTCCTTAAAAGTAAATTCGCGTTCTCTCTTCTCTATTCGTTTATCCTTCTATCACTGGTCACTGGTATTGTGTTCATTCTCGTGTTCTATCAGGTGGGGCGAAATAATATAGGAAACATAAAACAATGTCTCAATAGCTCAATGAATGAGATACCTTCAAATTTTGTTCTGAATGTCCGAGACGGATTACTGTCGACCAATCACGAGCTACCACTTTTTGTGTGGTTCAACTGCGATGAACGGGTTCAGCTCCTGGCGGTGGTGGATGAACGCGGGGTGAGCAAAAATATTAATTCTTTCGGTGCTCAGCTTTTAGTAACCGGATCCGAAATAGTCTTAAAATATAAAACAAATACTTATTCCGTTCCTATCAATAAATATATTTCAAATCTCCACTTGGATAAGCAAAGTATCATTACTTATGTAAGTAAAGGATTTGAAATACTCTCATTTTATATTCCTTTTTTTACCTTGGCTTTGATTTTGTCAACCCCTCTTTTGGTGTATCTGGTAACTATCATAACCATTTTGCTTTCCAGTCTCTGTGTCCGGCTGTTCTATCACCTGTTTAGAAAACACTACTCATTCAAAAAAACTATTCAGATTGGTCTTCATTCCTGTACCCTTCCCTTACTCACCCTTATTCTTTTCGTACTGTTTCCCATACACATTATCAACACTTATATTTTATTCTTTGCGCTTATATTTATATTTCAACTAGTTGCGGTATATGAAGGACACTATATAAATACTCCTCATCACCTATCACCCCATCATAAAAGAACGTAGTCTGCAGTAATTACATGCCGGATCTTCACATGTTTTGTCAATAAATGAAAGATTTTTAATTTCATCGGCTACGGTTAATATGAGTTTTTCTAAATCTTTTTCTTCCTGATCGGTTATGATAAACCGCTCACTCTGATACTCGCCTTTTTCATCTTTTTCCACAAATTCAATAATTCCCTCATCGACGTGCATCTTAAGTTTTCCTTCTTTAAACCGATCTATTAATATTTTGTAAAAGACAAGTTGACGTTTATAATCGCCTTTGCTTGATTTGATGGTGCCCTCAATATGAGAACGCGACTTCGGTTTTCCTGTTTTAAAGTCATATACCGCAACATCCCCTTTATTATTTAATCGTTCAATCATGTCAATTTTACCGTTTAAGAAGATTCCTTCTGCAAATCGAATCCCTTTTATATTTAATTCACTTTCCAAGCCATGTGGCCAATGAGATGCTTTTGTTTTTACGTATTCTTTTAAAATATTCTCTCCTTTTTCATTCAGCTCTTCAAGTTCTTGTTGATTGAGGGGTTGTTTGTTTAAAGCCTCTCTATATTTTTGAACTGCAAAATTTTCATCAACTTGATCTTTTTCCCTTTCGAGAAGATACGAATTCAGTGCCTCATGTATGGCGGATCCGAATATCATGCTTTTATTTTTCACATCGGGGAGAAGGAGAAGGTTGCGAAAAAAATATTTCCAAGGACACTCCAGATAGTTGTTCAGACCGCTCACCGAAAGCCCCCGTCTGATAAAAAGATCGTTGAAAAACTGTTTATTCTGAAGCAATTCTTTTTCAATTTTATCTCCCTTGTGATATTTTTTCTGTAACATCATTTCAGGATGCGAGGTAAAGTATTTTTTGAATGTTTTCGTATCAATCTTCTTTTTAAATAGGGGGTCGATTTCTTCCGCAAACTGGGAAATAACCTGCTCGCGGTCATCTGCACCTTGGGTGGCATAGGAAAGGGTTATCTGTTTACGACCTCGGGTTAAGGCAACATAGAAAAGCCGCCGGTCATCTTCATCACCTGTGCTTGGAGAAACGGTATCGTACGTTACCGATAAATGTCGCCAGGGAATCTCAAATAGGTGGCCTTCACGCCGTTTATTGCCCCAGTGACCATCATGGACATTGATGATATACACGTAATCAAACTCCTGTCCCTTTGCTTTGTGGGCCGTCATGAGACGAACACCGGACTTATGTATCAGTTTGTGAACCGTTGAGGGGGAAATGTTATGTGCTTTCAAAAGTTCGATGTAGGCAATAAAATCATGCAGGTCCAGGAGGTGATTCCGGGAAACCAATTTTTTTATTTCTGTATAAAGGAGGGAAACTTTTTCAATGATTTCAACCCGGTGCCGGTGACTCAAAATCAGTTTCAAAAAGCCTGAATCGTTCAGGACTCTAATAAAGACATTATCAAACGTGTCATTCATACTCATCGTCTTCCACTTCGTCATTTTTTTTATAAAATCCTCAATCTGTTCCTGCTTTTTTAAGACGATATTTTTTTTGTATGATTCAAGCGAAAGAACACCCCAGAGAAAGGTATGTTTTTCACGGGCAAAAAGTATGAGTTTGTAAATATCAATCGGATCTATTTCAAATACGTCAATGTGCATGACGTCAACCAGCTCTATGTCAGATCCAAGACGGTCGATGGCATAAAATAAACTGAGAAGTTTTTGAATGACAAGATCCTGAAATATATTTTGATCGGATTCGACGATGAATGGAATAGATAGTCGTTCAAATACTTCAACAAACGGGTCAATGTCCCGATTGTTCCGGGCTAAGATGGCAATTTCACGGGGGTTTGTACCTGCTTTTATTTGCTCCTTTATTTCCTGTGCCACATAATAATATTCTTCATAAAAGGATGATAGTTCGGCAATTTCAATATGACGCTTTTTTTCTATACTTCCAGAAGAAAGAATGCTTTCGGGTAAAAGTATTTGCGCAGGAGAGTTATGTTTTATTAAGCTATGGGCCGCGTCAAGAATGATTTGGGTTGAACGGTAATTTTGAGTTAAATTAATAAGAGTCGCATCTTTGTATAAGTGTTTAAAATACAGAAAGTTTTCTAAGGTTGCCCCCTGAAAGCGGAAAATGGCCTGCTTTTCATCGCCCACCACAAATAAATTTGGATTGGGATAATAATTACACAGATACTCAATGATTTTATTTTGAGCTTTGTTCGTGTCCTGGTGTTCGTCAACAAGAAAATACTGAAACAGTTCCTGCATCTGAAGAAGAAGGCTTTTGTTTTTTTCAAAAGTAGAAAGTACTTTCAAAAGCATATCGTTATAGTCATATTTTTTTTGGCTGATAAGTGCTTCTTTATATTTTTTATACACGGTAATCAGTTCTTTATTTTTTTGTATTTTTTTCTGAAGGGTCATATATTTTCCCTTCATTTTACCTGTATACGGACCCTTGGTATTGTACAGATCCTCAATCGCCTCAAAGTCTTTTTCCTGTTCCTTTATGCCTTGTGCAAATACTTTTACACTTACTCCTTCTTTCTTAAGATCTCCTATTACATGGAGAATTGATTTGGCAAAATGGAGAGGTGCGCCAAAGGGTTTGATGTAGATAAATTGACCTTTCTCCAGAATAGATTCAATGATTTGTAATTGCTCTAGCTCCTCAATACTTTCACTTTCGACTAACTCTTCAAATTCCGAAGGATTGTGTTGGATGAGCTTATTGCAAAATCCATGGAAGGTATTAATCTCAACTCGATAACCAGGAGTACCGATGAGATCGACCAGTCTCTTCCTCATCTCATACACTGCAGATTCCGTAAACGTAAGGGCTAAAATGTTTTCCGGTTCAATCTGGGTCTCAAGGAGTATCTTTGCTATCCTGAGAATCAGGACTTGTGTCTTACCCGTACCGGGACCGGCGATCACCATAACAGGACCCTCAATGGTATCAACCGCTTTTTTTTGCTCTCTGTTTAATTTCCGGTAAAACGCCTCAAATTGCTTGGATATCATAGGATGAGGATTATTCTGTATAATATACACATGTCAGAATATATTATCAAGTCGCGCTTCTTTGGCCGCCTATTTGAAATAATCATCCCCATCACCTCGTGGGTGATGATTACCTTTCCCCTTTGGATGTCCCCTTTCCATCCTGCCCTCGTTGCCTATTTCATAATTGCTTTTGATCTTTATTTTTTTTATAGCTGTCTGCGTACGGTTTACTACTCAACTCTCTCCTACCGCCTCATTGAGGAACATGACAAAATAAATTTTGTTAATCTTCTTAAAAAAGCACCAAAAACCGAGGTGTATCATCACTTTATCATTATCCCCAATTTCAAAGAACCTCTCTATAAGCTTGAAGAGACCGTGAAGGCCATTATAAAAAGTGACTACCCTTATAAAAAAATCAATCTGGTATTGGCTTTTGAAAAGCGCGAAGAAGCAGCTAATGAAAAAGGAATCGAAATCAAAAAGAAATACGGAGATTATTTTGAGTCAATTCTTTTTTCCTATCACATTTTGACATCGGATGAAGTTGCGGGGAAAGCAAGTAACCAAACCCATGCGGCCCGTCAGGTGGATAAATATATCACCGAAAAGGGATGGGCTCCGGAGCAAGTCATCGTAACCATTTGCGATGCGGACAGTCTTTTACCTGCAAATTTTTTTTCCTACCTTACTTACGTCTATTATCGGGATAAAAATCGAAAGTATCACTTCTATTGGGCGCCGGTATTGCTATATAACAATTTTTGGAAGCTCTCTTTTTTTGTCCGTATCCAAGCTACTTTATCCTCTATTCTTCGTCTCTCTTTTCTTTCTCAAAAAGAAAAATTGATTCAAATCTCGACCTACGCAACTAACATGTGGCTTTTAAAGCAAATTCATTTTTGGGATGTGGACGTTATACCCGAGGATTGGCATGTGTACTTTCAGGCCTTTTTTACGTTTGGAGAGAAAGTGAAAACGCTTCCCCTATATACCATGGTGAGTGGGGACGCGGTATATACCGGTAATACTATCAAGACATTTGTCAGTCGGTATGAACAGGAAAAAAGATGGGCATGGGGGGTCTCCGATATCGGTTACACTCTCAAAAAATTTTTCACCACTCCCCACATAAAGCCGCTTCCCAAAATAAAAAAGATTCTGTATCTGGTCGAAAATCATCTTTTCTGGCCTACTTCCTTTTTTATCCTGACGATAAGCGCCTCAGTCCCTCCTCTTATCAATCCCTTGTTTAAAAGGACCGTGTTAGGTTTTTTACTTCCTCAACTTTCAGGACTTATTTTGACTCTTTCCACCTCTATGATTTTGGTGTATATTTATCTTGACGTGAAACTCCGTCAAAAAATAAATATTCAAACAAGACTTATTAATCTTCCTTTGTTGTTTGTGCAATGGTACTTTTTGCCTTTTATTTCCTTTCTCCTCTCTTCTTTGCCCGCACTTGAATCTCATACAAGAATGATAATGGGAAAAAAAATTGAATATAAAGTGACAGAAAAAATATGAATATTATCTTTAAATTGCTATTTACTTTCACCCCCCTCAAATTTTACGTGCAAAGTATATGGCGTGATGAAGCTTTTTCCTACCTCTTGGCTAAACAAAATATTTTTCAAATATTATCTTTAACCGCGAAAGATTTTAATCCCCCTTTGTATTATTTACTTCTTCATGTTTGGATGGGGATGTTTGGATCATCGGAAATTATCATGCGGACCCTTTCATTTTTCTTTTTCTTGGGCACTCTCTATGTGGTTGGGATGTTTCTGTTGGATATCTTTCAATTCTCAATTAAAGAAGTATTTATCTCTCTTCTTCTTTTTGTTTTGAACCCGCTTCTACACTATTACGCATTTGAGGCACGTATGTATAGCCTACTTGCTTTTCTGGTAACGTTGTCATTTTATTTTCTGGCAAAAAAATCGTATCGAAAATATGCCCTTACCGTTATTCTTTCTTTGTATACCCATTACTTTGCGATATTTCCTCTGCTAGGGCACATAATTTTTATCCTATTGACTGATCGAAAAAGCGCCGTACAACATCTCAAAATGTTTGTAAAAATAGGGCTCTATTTTTTACCTTGGATTATATTTGTCTTTCTTTCCAAGCCCTCCTTTGGACAATCTTTCTGGATTCCCCCTCTTCGATTGGGCGATATATTAAATATTCCCGGAATACTCTTTACCGGCTATGAACGTTTCCTCGGATTTGATTATTCCTTTCTTCCCTTTATTTCTTTATGTATATTTGGAATGATTGTTTACTCCTTTTTTATTTCCCATGGACAAAAACGCATGAATTTGTTCCTTATTTGTTGGATTGGAATTCCCACGATTATTCTTCTTCTTATATCTTTTTTAAAACCTGTTTTTCTTCCTCGATATATGATATTTATTACGGTGGGTCTTCTTCTTTCTTTGGTATATCTCATCCATCATTTCCCTGGTAAATTAAAATATCTATTACTTATTGTTTTAATGATATTTTCACTTCATTATAGTGCTTATCAAGCTGTCCTGAGAAATAAAGGAGACGTAAAGACACCCCTATTACAGATAAAAAATCTTATGAGAAAAGGTGATGTCGTCTATGTCACTCATGAATATAATTTCCACCCCGCGGAGTATTATATAAACGATCAACAGGTATATCTTTATGGCAAAACATATGAAGAGATACCGTCATTTGTAGGAAAAGTACTCATACCAAAAGATAGGGTGATAAACTCACTTCCTCTGTATCCAAAGAGAGCATTTGTCTTCAAAGACGATATGAGTTACTCTATCCAGGCTCTTTATTAACCCTATGGGATTGCAAACCGGAGAGCCAATTTTTTGACTTTGTTTCTCAAATCTTTTATCTCTTTATTTTTTCGCAGATCTGCTTCAAATTTGGCTATCATAGTACTTCGTTCTTTTTTATCTGACGGTAATTTGGTCGATTTTATAAGTTGAAATACGTGAAGCATGATGTCTCCAATAAATTTCATCTCCTTCTCCTTCATACCGCGCGTGGTTGAGGCAGGTGTGCCCAAACGTATTCCCGATGGATAAAAAGGAGAGGATAATTCATTAGGTACCGTATTTTTATTGAGTGTTAACCCAACCAAATCAAGTGCTTTTTGTGCAAATACTCCCGCACCAGGCCCCATTATCGAAGTAAGATCGACTAAAATGAGATGATTTTCACTTCCTCCTCCAACTAAAGTCAAGCCTCCTTTTATCAAGACCTGAGCTAATGCTTGAGAGTTTTTTACGATTTGATGGGCATATTTTTTAAACGTACTTTGGGCGGCTTCATGAAGTGAAACTGCAATTGCGGCCGTCTGATTGTCATGAGGACCCCCTTGAAGACCAGGAAAAACCGCTTTATCAATCTTTGAAGCCAAATCAGCATCTTTTTTTATACCTTTATCAGTCACCATAATCATGGCTCCTCGTGGACCGCGAAGTGTTTTATGTGTCGTAGTAGTGACGATGTGAACATGAGGAACAGGAGAGGGATGAGCTCCTCCTACTATGAGACCTGCAACGTGGGCAATATCAGCCGCCAAATACGCTCCAACTTCATCGGCAATCTCTGCAAAACGTTCATAGTGAAACTTTAAAGGATATGCGGTTGCCCCTACCCATATGAGTTTCGGTTTACACTCTCGTGCTAATCTGCGTATTTCTTTATAGTCAAAAAGATCATCGCTTTTGCCCGACGAATTCTTTTTTAATCCATATTGTACTGCTTTATAAAAGATGCCTGTTGCAGAAACCATGTGTCCATGAGTTAGGTGACCACCGGCAATGAGTGCCTGTCCCATCACCGTGTCTCCCGGTTTGCAGGTTGCGAGATAGACTGCAAAATTGGCAGGTGATCCTGAATAAGGCTGGACATTGGCAAAGGGGACTTTAAATAATTTTTTTGCACGTTCCTGTGCGAGGATTTCCACTTCATCGGCATTTTCATTCCCTCCGTAATATCTTTTTTTCGGGTACCCTTCAGAGTATTTATTGACCAGATATGATGAAAGGACGCTTCTCACCTCGGTTGATGCATAATTTTCAGAAGGAATAAGTTCAATTCCTTCTTTTTGTCTTTTGATTTCTTTTGTTATGAGTGCGGAAATTTGTTTATCTTTCATGAAATTATATGAAAATGATAATAAGAAGGTTTGCTCTAAGATATTAAATCTATGTCATGTTACGTAATATATTATTAAACATATCTCTCAATTGCAACTGAAAATGAACCAAAATCGGGTATAATGATAGCTATGTTGTACGCCCTTCTCGGAAGTAACGCCATCATGATTCTTTCCTTTATACTGCGCTACAAAACATTTCCCCCTCAAATACCTCTTTTCTATACCCATTCAATTGGTGAGGAACAGTTGGGCGAATGGTGGATGATTTTTTTGCTTCCTCTATTATTGAATGTGTTTGCATTGATGAACCGTTTTATCTATAAGAAATTTTTTCCGAGTAATACGTTTATTGCAAAAACGATATATTACCTCAACCTATTTCTCATGATTTCCATCACTCTGATATTTATAAAAATTGTCCTATTGGTCAGTTAATATGGATAGTATTCTTGCCCTCCTTTTTGCAGTTCTTATTTCATATATCCTCACTCCCTATGTAATTACCTGGGCGGTAAAGAACAATCTGGTTACCGATCGCGCAAAACGCAAACATCCGGCACACACACATGAGGGAATTGTTCCCCGCGGTGGTGGGATCGCAATATTTTTTGCAATTCTTTTCGTAACTATTCTTTTCCTTCCTCTCAACAAGATAATGATCGGTATTTTGATATCAAGTTTTTTACTTCTTGTTGTAGGCTTGTTGGACGATCGTTATGACCTCTCACCCTATTTCCGTTTTGGAGCAAATATTTTGATATCTGCCATTGTTATAGGGTTTGGTTTAGGAATTCCATTTGTCTCAAATCCATTCGGAGGGGTCATACGACTTGATGAGTGGCGTATTGTTTTTGATTTTTTTGGAAAACATTCAATTCTCGTCTTTGCAGATATTGCCGCCATTATCTGGTTGACCTGGACCACCAACATGATTAACTGGAGCAAAGGGGTCGATGGTCAGCTTCCCGGCTTTGTGGGAATTGCCGCACTTTTTTTAGGAATTCTCGCAAACCGCTTTGTCATCCATGACGTGTCTGCCCAAACAGTTATGACTTTTGCCTTTATTGTGGGTGGTGCATTTATCGGTTTTCTTCCCTACAATTTTTTCCCTCAAAAGATTATGCCTGGATATGGAGGGGGAGCCTTAGCTGGTTTTTTACTGGGAGTATTATCCATATTATCTTTTGGTAAATTCGGCACTGCGTTTCTCATCTTGGCAATACCGATGCTTGACGCGGGATACACCATCATCCGTCGCATTAAAAATAAAAAATCTCCTTTCAAAGCCGACTGGGGACACTTGCATCATAAACTTCTTGACATCGGTTGGGGGAAAAGACGGATTGCAATCTTTTACTGGTTTATTACTTTTATTCTCGGAATATCAAGTCTGTTTCTTAAAGGAATTGAAAAACTCATCGTTTTCCTTATGATTGCCGTTATTCTTTTTGCCTTCATCATGATTATTGAACGCATGAAAAAAAACTCACTATGAAATATTTTATCCATACGTTTGGCTGTCAACAAAATGTTGCGGACTCGGAACGGATTGCCACCTCCTATGAAAATCGGGGAATAAAACCGGGCAAAGATTTTGAAGACACAAATTACGCAATCATTAATACCTGCATGATCCGCCATGCTCCCGAAAATCGGGTACGGGGACTGGTACAAAATCTGGCAAAAATTAAGCGAAAAAAAATAAGCAAAAAACAAGTGTATAAAATCATTGTGACCGGATGCATGACGGGTATGGCAACTCGGGATTCAACAGGAAAGTTCTTGAAAAAACTACGTGATGAAATGCCGGAGGTCGATGAATTTATGCCAATTGAGGAAGTGGGTTTTGACCACCCGCCGGTGCGAATTGATAAACTTCATGCATGGCTCCCCATATCAAACGGATGTAATAATTTTTGCTCATTTTGTGTCGTGCCTTTTACCCGCGGGCGTGAAGTGAGTCGCCCATACGAAGATATTATAAATGAATGTAATGAGCTCATTGAAAAAGGATACAAATCAGTTACGCTTTTAGGACAGAATGTCAACTCATATGGAAGTGATCTTTTGCGTCCCTTTGTCATTGCGAGCCCCGAAGGGGTCCCTTTGGGAGATAAAACGACGAAGCAATCTATAAAGAATGAGATTGCCGCGC
>Ga0209211_10009529_pt1 | contig 12912 bp, 13 predicted proteins | sample RifGroA2_FD_183992 | JGI IMG/M metagenome (GOLD analysis project Ga0209211, IMG submission 183992) | Groundwater microbial communities from Rifle, Colorado, USA - Groundwater A2 (SPAdes) (version 2) | ecosystem: Environmental > Aquatic > Deep subsurface > Groundwater | place: Rifle, Colorado... | reverse complement strand
AATTAATTCAGAACAGTTATGATGCAGGTCACAATAATTTTGTTTTAAATACAACAAAAAGTATGAGTTATGTGGGTCTCGAACTTGAAGGTTGTCCTGAAAGAATGATATATATTTATATTAATGGAGATATTGGAACTTGTTGCGGAGATAAAGCAAGCTACTCTTCTTTCATTATTAATGGTAATTTAGAAATAGGTTGTGGTCTTTTTGCAAACAATTCTACCTTCACAATAAATGGAACGTTTGATCAGAGTCTGTTTGGATATAAAGCAACCACCTGCAGCTTCAAAACACCAAACAAAGAAATATTGGATAAACTCTTAAAAATAATTTCAGAAAAAGAAGGGAATAAGTTTTATTTCATTAACCCCGACGGAACAGAAGAATTAAAGAGGGCAACTTAACATGGCACTCGCACAACCAAATACACAAGCACAAATGTTAGGATTAAAACCGAAAATATTAGTACCAAAAATATTAGCATCGCAAACATCAGGATTAACGCAAGTCCACATCAAAGGACCAAGCGATGATGGTTTAGACGGCAGTTTAGACGATGGTTTAGACGGCAGTTTAGGCGATAATTTAGACAACGGTTTAGATGGTAGTTTAGACGACGGTTTAGACGCTTTAATTAGACGACACACTGCGCGGAGACCTGATGAGAAAAAAAAGATTAAAACCACAGGCAGTAATCTTGCTAAAATAATGAGAGAGTATGACCGCTTTTTGATTAGGCTTGAAAAAAATGAGAGAAGTGATACTGATAGAGATTTTAATTTTTCTGATATAAAAAAGCGTTTAAAAGCAGTTCTAAGACCTGCTGATATATACGCATTCTCACAAGCAATTAGTCTAATGGATTATTCTAAAGTAGACGGGATAATAGCTCATGAGAACGATATTCGTCCAAGTAAATTCATTAATTTATTAATTCAAAATAGTTATAATGCAGGATACAATGAGTTTGTTTTAAACTTAAGTGAGATAGGGGAGCGTTGTTGGGATTTGATGAAATTCTTAGGAAGTGGATTACATGGGAGAAAAAACAAAATGCTCCAACTCACTTTAAAAGGTGTTAAGAGAATAGATTACTGTACATCTAATGTAGTATATTGTTCTGTTACTATTGATGGTATGGCGAACTCAAGAGTGGGATATGGTGCAAAACATTCTACATTTACAATAAATGGTTATGTTGATTCCTGTGGTGCTTGTGCAGAAGAGTCTCATTTTACTGTAAATGGTGATACTAATTCAGAGTTTGGTTATGGAGTAAAAATGTCTTATTTTATAATAAACGGGAATGTTAATCACAACGCTATGTCATATGCAGAAGATTCTTGTTTTATAGTAAATGGCACTCTTTCCAATAAAAATGATTCATTAAGAGATAATAAAAGATGCACTTTCAAAACCCAAAACACAGAAACATTAGGCAAACTATTGGAATATGTCCAAACAGGTAGTAAGAATAAAATCTATTTTATCCATCCCAACGGAAGAGAAGAATTGATGAGGGCAGGTTAACATGGCAATCGCACAACAACCAACACAACCACAAATGTTAGGATTAGAGCCACAAATGTTAGCACAGTTATCACCGCAAACATCAGGATTAACGCAAGTCCACATCAAAGGACCAGGCGACGATGGTTCAGACGGCAGTTTAGGCGATAGTTTAGACAACGGTTTAGACGGCAGTTTAGATGACAGCTTAGACGATTTAATTAGACGACATACTGCGCAGAGACCTGACGATGTGAGAAAGGTGATAGTAGGAGGACGAACAACTCTTCAAAAGGTTTTGAAAAAGTTTTATTCATCGTTAAAAAAGGATTATTATAATATACCTGATTTTAGAAAGTATATAAATAAAACATTGACAGATGTGTTAACGCCTGGTGAAATAACCTCTTTATTTCAAATAATTGCCTGCGAAACAGAAGATAAAAGAGGTTGTATAAATGGATTTCACGTGATTGTTTATAAAAAAGGAGATGAAACTCGTTATATAACTAGAGTTGATTTTAAGATTAGTATGTTTATAACTACATTAATCCAACTTAATTATAATGCAGGATATAATGATTTTGAGATTATATCTGATTCTCAGCATGAAATGGATCTTTGTGGGAGTAGACTCAATGGAACAAAAGAAAGGTTAATGAAAGTCAAGATACAAGGAGATGTAAGTATTCATGGTATCAACAGCTCTTATTGTGAAATAGATGTGAATGGTGATTGGGATAACACATGTTCAGGAAATGGGAAAGAGTCAGAGTATTGTGTATTTACTTTTAGAGGAAAGGTTCGTCCTGCGCCAAATTTGTTTAACACTGAATACTGTATAATTAAAACACCCAACAAAGAAAACTTAGGAATATTAGTTAATTATATCACTCATGGGTTCTGTAACCAAGTTGTATTTATTAGACCTGACGGAGAAGAAGAAGTAGTTCTTCAGCAGACAATTGATTCTGAAACATGTGTTGTTAACATAAACAAAAGATATTATGATCTTGTTAAAGATAAATTTAGTGAAGATAAGCTGCAAGAAGCATTTGGTGAAAATAAATTTTTAGATGATTGCGGCAGAAAAAAGGTATGGAAACAATACAAAGTCAATGTTAGTGATGATTTACAGATGATATCAATTACGCAATTATAAGAATTATGTAGTAAATAGCAAGTAATCGTTAAAAAGGTATAATAAAAATGGCATTAGCACAACCAAGCACACAAACACAAATGTTAGCACTACAAACATTAGGACTATCGCAAGTTCATATCAAAGGACCAGAAGATGATATTTTAGATGACAGTTTAGCTGACGGTTTAGACGATGGTTCAGACTACGGTTTAGACGATTTAATTAGTGGATATACTGCGCGGAAACCTGACGAAAGAAAGGAGATTGAAGTTGTTGGTGAACATAAGTTTAGTAAATTGTTAGAGAAATATGAACTATTTTTAAGACGAAAAGATTATTTTATAAAGGATAAGGAAATTTTAGATTGGATAGAAGATGTTTTATCAGTTGAAGATATTAACACGTTCTTACAATTAACAATAAGATTTGAGGACTACAAAGAATATAGCAGAGAAACAGGCCTATTTATCACCAGATTAATTAAGAATAGTTATAATGCTGGATATAATAATTTTGTTATAAATACAATGGCCATGTCAAAAAGTTTAGATAATTTAGGGGAAAATTTTTGTGGCTTGCCTTATAGAATGATATATGTCCAAATAGATGGGGATGTTGGAAAGTATTGCGGCTCTAATGCATTTTGCTCTTCTTTTACAATAAATGGAAATGCTGAGTTAGGGTGTGGTCATAAAATATGGAATTCTATTTTAATTATAAATGGTGATGTTGATGATAAGCCAAGTTTGGGGGCAAGATACTCTTCTTTTACAATAAATGGCAATGTTGATGAGGCAGACAACTGGGAATATGAAACTATAGGCTGTACTTTCAAAACACCAAACAAAGGCACATTAGACAAACTATTAAGTTATAATCAAATAGGCAGTAAGAATAAATATTATTTCATTAATCCTGACGGAACAGAGGAATTAATCTTTGGTGTTTTAAATGAATGAATCAGAAACAATGGAGTTAAAGACTTCAACATCTGAATTAAAAGAAGCAATTATTTCTATTAAGTTTTATAATGATTCAATAGTTATTGCAAATCCAGAAAAGCTTCCTGAAAATTTAAGGATCAATGACCTCTACAAAGAACATGAATCATTGCCAAATAATCCTCTTCTCGCAAAAGTTTTTTTCTATACAGGATATATTGATGCATGGGGCAGAGGCATTCTAAATATTATTAAATTTCTAAAAGCAGAAAAGCTTGGCAAGCCAATGTTTGAACAATCAGGCGGTTCTTTTAGAATTAAATTTGAAAGGTCAAAGATAGAAACTACCCAGAAAACTACCCAGAAAACTACCCAGAAAATTATTGATTTAATCTTAAAAAATCCAAAGGTAACGAGGAAGGAGTTATCTGAACAGATCGGCATCAGTGAGGATGGTATAAAGTATAATCTAATTAAACTAGCCAAATCAGGGAAGATAAAAAGAATAGGGCCAGACAAAGGAGGTCATTGGGTAATAATCAACGTCGCCAATACTAACTGAACTTTTGCGGTTTAAGCTTACCCACAGCATATGTCAAAATGTGAAATGCAAAAGTCTAAACTGATTGATATTAAAAAATTAGAAACTCAAAATGGCAATTTTCCACATCAAAGGACTTAATGACGATGGTTTAGACGATTTAGTTAGGCGACACACTGCGCGAAGACCCGACGAGAAGAAAAAGATAGTAGCAGATTCATCTTCTCATTTAGCATTAAAAGAGGTTTTGGAAAAATTTTGTTTATTGCTAAAGCTTGATAGAAATTCTTTTTTTTATGAGGACCGGTTCAGAGAACTTAGAGATAGAACAATCACAGAGTTAACAGAAGTATTAACACCAGCAGAGATTGAGGTTGCTTTACAGTTAATATGTTATCAAATAGAAAACGAACCGAAGAATGAAACTTTGGCTAAGTTAATACCAGAAACAGTAGGTGCCTTTATAACAAAATTTATTCAAATTAGTTATAATGCAGGCAATAATAATTTTTATTTGAACACAAAATGTTATTCACAAAAAATTCATGACATCGGATGCCATTTGAACGGAACTGAAGAAAGATATGTGAAAGTTAAGATTGATGGTGATGTACAAGGATTATGTAAACGTAGTTCATATTGTGAGTTTGAAATAAATGAAAATATTGTAAGAGACCTTCAAGGATTGGGGTTTAAATCTAGAAAGTGTGCAATTACTATTAATGGAACCTTTCCGGTTGATGAAGGTATTTTAGGGATTAATATATCTGAAAGCAGGTTAAAGACAAAAAATGAAGAAACACTTAGACAGTTAATGTCGCATACTTTTGGTTTAAATCCTAAGGGGTGTAATTATCAGATTTTATTTATTAAACCTAACGAACAAGAAGAGCTGGTTCTTAAATTCGAAGTTTGTGAATCAGATAACTGCAAAGCACAAATAGATATAAACAAAGAATATTATAAATTCATTGAACCAAGTATACAAAGAAAAATAGATATTGGGCATTATGATTTAATTTGTAATGTAAATCTGTTTTAATAAAAAAGGTATAATAAAAATGGCAGTTGCACAAACACAAATATTAATTCCGCAAGTCCACATCAAAAGACCAAGCGATGATGGTTTAGATGATGGTTTAGACGCTTTAATTAGAGGATACACTACGCAGAAACCCGACGAGAGAAGGAAAGTAAAAGTTGTTGGTGAGAATAAATTAGGGAGAATGTTTAGGTTTTACTTAGAAGAACAACACCATGTGAATTTTTTAGATGGTTTCGAGAGAATACCAAGATTAGTTTTGACACCTTCAGAAATCAATTCTCTTTTAAATGCAATAATTCTGTTTGATGATGAAAAAGAAGCTATAGAATATAAATTAAGCGTATTTGTTACTCAATTAATCAAAAAAAGTTACACTGTTGGATATAATAACTTTGTTTTGGATTTTTCTCAATTAGAAAAACAAACACGTTATTTAGGTAAAAATCTTGTCGCAAAACCCAAAAACCCAATTTATATCAAGATATATGGTGACTTATCTGATGACTGTGGTTTAAATGCAAAGTATGTGCATTTTGATATAGATGGTAATGTTAATTCGCCTTGTCTTGGGGTAAATGCAGAACATTGCTCTTTCACAATAACTGGCAATGTTAAGGGCATATATCTTGGCGCGCATATTCTGGGTTGGAGTGGGAAGGCATGTAGTTTTAAGACACCAAATAAAAAAACTCTAGAAACATTTAAGATGTATATTCCTAATGGATATAACCATATGATATATTTCATCCATCCTAACGGAACAGAGGAATTAATCAAGAGAAAAATAACAAAGATAAATTAAACTGAACAAAAGATAAAATGGCACTCGCACAACAAAACGTACACTCGCAAACATCAGGATTAACGCAAACCCACATCAAAGGACCAAGCGATGATGGTTTAGATAGCAATTTAGACGATGGTTTAGACGGAAGTTTAGGCGATGGTTTAGACAACGGCTTAGATGGCAGTCTAGACGACGGTTTAAGCGATTTAGTTAGACGACACACTGCACGGAAACCTGACGAGAAAAGAGAAGTAGTTGTAGGGGAGTCAACAACTCTCCAAACTGTGTTAAAAAAGTTTCAAGAAATCCTTAATCTTGATAAGTCTTATTCTTTCGATAAATTATTGAAACCTGTAGATGAAACATTAACCGAAGTATTAACACCTGAAGATATAGGAAAAGTTTTTCAGGTTATACTTTATGAGACAGAAGATGAGCCAATAGATCAATGGAATAGTGACCGAATTGCACAAAGGATTGGTATCTTTGTATCAAAATTAGTCCAACTTAGTTATGATGCTGGGCACAATGATTTTTTATTAGTTACTCAAAATTCCAAAAGGATAATTAGTTATATAGGATATAACTTAAAAGGAACTAGAGAAAGATTATTAAGACTAAATATTCAAGGAAATACAGTTGATAGTTTGTTATTGTCTGGTGTTTATTGTGAAGTAGATGTTACTGGAAGTATTTATCATGATCTTGGTCGTTATGATTCTATGGGTAGTTATTCTATATATTGTGTTTTTATGTTGAGAAGCAAAATTTGCGAAGGTGAATCTGGTAATCTTAATAATATTTTCAAAACATCTACAGAAGATACTTTGAAAAAATTAATCTTTGGAGTTTCTCGAAGAGATGGTAATCAAATTGTGTTTATTAAACCCGACGGCGAAGAAGTATGTGTTCTTAAGTATTATCAACCACCTTACCTCCATAAAGAACATTTTGTTGTGGACATTAATCAAAATTATTATGATATCGTTAAGCCAATATTTGAAAGACGAGATGATATATACAAAGCAACAAATTACAAAGTTAGAATTGTCAAGGGGCTTAAGGTCACATCAATTACACAATTGGAAGATTATGATGCATACTGGCGCGAAAGTATGATTAAAAATTAAAATGATTAATAATTAAAAGTACAAGTATACTAAAAGTGCAAAATAATCGAACATTATTTTGCACTTTTGTATATCTCGGGAATCAGAGATTCCTGAGAAGTTAGAAAGCTTTGCTTTCCAACTTACAAAAGTGATTAATTTGTTCGAAAATTAATCACTTTTAGTATATAACCGAAGAGCAAATTAAAATGGCACTCGCACAACAAAACGTACACTCGCAAACATCAGGATTAACGCAAACCCACATCAAAGGACCAAGCGATGATGGTTTAGACGATGGTTTAGACGGAAGTTTAGGCGATAGTTTAGACAACGGCTTAGATGGTAGTTTAGACGACGGTTTAGGCGATTTAATTAGACGACACACAGCGCGGAAACCTGACGAGAAGAGGAAAATAAAAGTAGCGCCTACATCTAAAACAGTAAGTGTGCTTAAAAAATTTCACAAAGCGCTAAAACTCAATAGCAAAACTTATTATAATTCTCAGTTTCAAGGACATTTAGAAAAAACATTGACAGAAGTATTAACGCCTGATGAAATAACGATTGTTTTCCAAGCAATGCTTTACGAAACAGAGAATGTACCTATAAACCAAGATGGCAATGATTTAACCTCACAAAGAATTGGTATTTTTACAACAAAATTAATTCAGATTAGTTATGACGCAGGATATAATAATTTTAATTTAGTGACTGAAAATCCACAGAGGAACATTAGCCATATAGGATACAGATTGAATGGAGACAAAAAAAGATTAGCAAAAATAAAGATTCATGGTGATTTATTGAATTTGTGTGAAGAAAGCAGTTATTTTGAAATCAACGTGGATGGATGTGTTAATTCTATGGGTACAGGAGTTGGAAGATACTCTAATCATGGTATAATCACTTTAAGAGGCAAAGCTCAACATACGATTGATTATTTAGGAAATGATATTATTTATAAAACTTCTAACAAAGAAACACTCAGAAGAATGATAACTTGTGTTCTTTATAGTATAAATGAACGCTTTTGTAATGCATATAACCATGTTGTGTTTATTAAACCAAATAATAAAGAGGAAGCAGTTCTTAAACGTGTATATAACAGCAGCACAAGTGTTCTTGTCAGTCAAAAATATTATGGGTTTGTTGAGCAAGTTTGGGGTGGAAGGGGATCATTGAAAGGGTTGAGAGCAAGAATGGTGAGTAAATTAAATATTACATAATATTAATTTCCCCCCTTTCTCCAAAAATTATATAAATCAATAGTTTAATTTAAGTTTATAATGAATCTTGAAAGAGCGAAAGGCACAAAAGATTATCCTCCTGAAGAAAAGATAGCAAGACAGGAAGTCATAGATAAATTGAGGGCTATTTTCGAGTTGTATGGCTTCTCGCCTTTGGAAACACCTATTATTGAAAGGTTTGATGTTCTTAGCGCAAAATATGCAGGCGGTGCTGAAATTTTAAAGGAGACTTTCAAATTCAAAGACCAAGGCGATAGAGAGCTAGGCTTAAGATATGATTTAACTGTGCCTTTGGCAAGATTTATCGGCATGAATCCAAATTTAAAGATGCCATTCAAAAGATATCAGATGGGCCAAGTTTTCAGAGACGGGCCAATAAAAACAGGACGGCAAAGAGAATTCTGGCAGTGTGATGTTGATACAGTTGGAACAAAAAATATGATTGCAGACGCTGAATTCATTAAAATCGCACAAAGATTTTTCGAGGCAATTGGGTTAAATGTAATAATAGAAATAAACAACAGAAAACTTTTAGATGGACTGCTTGAAGATTTAAAGATTCCTGAAGATAAAAAAAATGATGTTATTATTGCAATTGACAAACTCAAAAAAGTGCCGCTAAAAGATATAGAAAAAGAATTAGATGAAAAAGGAATACCTAAAAAAAAGGTTGACGAGCTGTTTAAGATATTGAAAACAGACGGCACAAATACACAGAAGCTGGAAAAGCTGAGGAAATTGTTAAAATCAACTAAAGCAGTTGAAGGATTAAATGAAATTGAAGAAGTTCTTTGTTATACAGATGATATGGATTACACAGAAACTAAAAAAGAAGGATTGAAAGAAAAAAGCAATGTTGTATTTTCTATTTCACTCGCAAGAGGATTAAGCTATTACACTGGAACTGTTTTTGAGGCGTTTGTTGACCAGGAAAACTCAAACATTGAATTTAAGTCAAGCTTAGCTGGCGGCGGAAGATGGAATAAGATGATCAGCGAATTCTTAGGCACAAATAGGGAGTTCCCTGCACTTGGCATAAGTTTTGGCATTGAACCAATCACATTAATGTTAAATGAAATCAAAAAATCTAAAAAGATAGAAGGGAAAAAAACAGTGACACAGCTTTATGTGATTCCAATTCCTTTTGATAAAACTGCGAAAAAAGCTTTGGATATCGTCGAGGAGCTTAGAAGCAAAGGATTAAAAGTAGATATGGATATCATGGGAAAAGGAATAAGCAAGAATTTAGAATATGCAAACAGTTATAATATACCTTACGTTCTTTTTATCGGCGAAGAAGAACTGAAAAAGAAAAAATACAAGCTGAAAAACATGAAGACAGGGAAGGAAGAATTCTTGGATGTTAGAGGGATATTGAATAGTGTTGGATTCTAATAATTTATTAATAACTATTTATTTAGTTCTAGGGACGAAGTCCACCGTCTCATGAAAAGTTTTTTACGTTTTTTTAAGCGTTATATAAACAGTTTAAGTTTAAAATAAAAAACCTAAACTAAAAATAATCATAAGATGGGTGGCTGCGCCCAGGAACTAAAAAAAAACAAAAAACCTAAACAATTGATATTATTATATACAAAATATCCTTTTTAACTGATTAAGCAGAAAGCTTTAAATATTAGTTCTGCTTAACTAGTTAAAAAGTATGAATAAAATAAAACGAATCAAATATGATGAGATTAAAATGGAACAAGAAACGCATAAACGAGCAGCAGAGATGCATTATGAAATCGCAGTAAAGCATCATAATCTGTTTATATCGGCCATAAGTACAGAGAAAAAGGCTAATATGTTTAAACGAAAGATATGAAGGGAAAACAACTCAATTAATTACAAGAGTGAGAAATAATTCTAAAAAATAAAAAGCAAAAGATGATATTAATGAATAAATTTAATATTGCATTGGGTAAATTGTATACAATATTTGAAGATTATAAGGAAATTATTGCTGTTTATTTATATGGAAGTGTTGCAAGAGGTGATTTTTCCTTAAGGCACTCTGATTTAGATTTATTTATAATTCTCAACCAAAAAAAGTCGCTAAAAAAGTCAGCAGAAATAATAAGCAATATCATTACAAATATTGGCTTTCAACATGGTGTTAGAGTTCAAATAGAATTCCAAGGATTAAATGTTAATGATGTGGATAAATCATTATTAAGAAAAGTTATGATAGAGGGAAGATTAATTTATAGTAGTGGTTTTGTAACATTTGATAAATATAAAATTGGGCTTAAAGCATTTAGTATATACAAATATTTCAACCCAAATAAGAATCAGAGAGCAAGATTTTCACAAATACTTCATGGATATAAATCATTTTATTATAAAACTATTGACAATATTAAATCTATTAAGAGTATGGGTAACCCCAAAACTCAACAAAAACTAAAAAAAGAAAGGATAACAAAAGAGTATAAAGGCATTATAGATAACAAAGATATTATTGAAATTGGAAAAGGGGCGATTATGGTTTCAAATGAGAAAGAAAAGTACATAAAAAAGCTATTTGATGACTTTGAGATAGAATATAAATTTGAAAAGATGATTTATAGTGAATAGAAAGACAGTTTAAGATAAACTTCAAATCGACTTTTATTTTTTTATTATCTCTTCCTACTTCCATTCTTCTCCTTCAACATCACAGTCATTCCTTTTTCTAATGTAAATCTCATGGGAAAAGCTACATTGACGTCATTTTCTCTTGCAAGATAAAATGTTACTCCTCTTTTTGTCTTCATGGCTTTGGTGTAAGGATGATCTTGCTCAATTGTTGCATTTTTCATTACATAATCATAAGTTAGCCCATCATATGCTACAAAGAAAAATGGATGTTTCTCTACTTCAAGCGGTGTGTTTGCAAATATATTATAAAGTGGAATATCTTTTGGCTTGTCAGGGTGTTTACTTAGAATCAGCTCGCGGCACAAAACAATCCTGTCTTCAATTGTTCCAAGCATAGTTGTTCCAATCATTTCTTGATGTAATGAATTAACAATCATAAAATCATTGCTGACATTTACAATAGTATGAATACCGTATTCTGCCATCTGAGGAGCAATGCGCAGTACATCTCTAACGTTATTTACTCGTGCATAATATCTTTCAAATGCTTCACCTACTTGTTTTTCAGTGTATCTTTGGGTTTGTGATTGTTTCATTTTTATCTCTTTTTCATATATAGCCAACCAGCATACCCATATTTAATTATTTTGTTGGTCGACTATATTTTCTTATCTGTTTCTCCAATAACAATTTTAATTTTGCTGGTGTGTATCTGTCCTGCGGTACAGAACTAAAACAGTTTACCATCATCTCTTTAATGTCATCTGGAAGACCTTCTGCAGTTTCCGCATGTTTTGGCGTCAAGAAGCCATAATCTCCCAACATTTTTTCCTTCATTTTAATAATTAGTTTTCTTGTTGATGGCTCTCTTGGCTGTATTTTTTCTGCGAATATTTCCTGTAACCCATTGTATTCTCGAGGTCCGCAAAAGAAATCATATAAAATACAGCATAATGAATAAACATCTGATTGCGGAAACAGGACAAGATCATGAGCTAATATTTCCGGTGCTGAATACAAAGGTGTGAAGATTATATTATCTCCATCTTTCAGACGCACAATTAGTGAGTCATTCTCTTTTTTATCAGCAGTTCTTTCATCTTTATAACTATAACCCTTTTTTTTGTGCGTTGTGCCATTTATTTTACCTTCAACATTATTGTTTTTAACTCTTTCACCAACCTTTACACTCTCAAAATCAATAAATTTTAATGGAAAAGCATTAGGTGATGTATCTGCGAGTGAATACAAAACATTTGTTGGCTTCAAATCTAAATAAATCATATCATTTGTGTTCAAAAAATCGAGAAAATCTGCCAATCCCAAACCAATTGCTCTTATTATCTGATCCTTTTCAGAAAATCTGGAAAGCATATCTAATTTAATAAAATCCAATAAAGTCATTGAATAATCTACATCTTGAGATGCCGGCACGAAAGGAAAAACTAATAATTGCTCTAGCCTAAAACCAATAGTATCTAACAAAGGAATTATCGCGGGATGTGTAACCCCTTTTTCCTGCAGTCTTTTGTAAAATTCTAATTCATTACTGTGCCTTCTGACTCTTTTAACAAAAACTTTATTGCCTTGCGGTGTTTCAGCAATGTAAAATTTATGTTCTCTTTCATTTCTTTTGCTGACTACACTGCTATCTGCGCTGGAAGAAAGCAAGTAATCCTCTAATTGATAGCCTAATCTATCTGGATCAAACTCATGAAAATTAGTGTAGACAGTACCAGAACTACCTGTTAATTCCTGTATATAATGGCCCCTACAATTTATTATGGCGCCATTGGTAACCTTTCTCGTTTGTTCTTTTGCCATAAGCGGATTGAACCGCCATCTCTTTATAAATATTTCTGTTTTAATTACTTGGCGATAGTCAAAATAAAAAGATTTAAAAACGGCACTGTACTAAAATAGATACTTTAATATATTAGTTCTTACATTAATTCTTACCGAGGTGATTTATTATGGCTCGTCCACGCGGAAAAATTAAT
>Ga0209211_10009528_pt1 | contig 12912 bp, 12 predicted proteins | sample RifGroA2_FD_183992 | JGI IMG/M metagenome (GOLD analysis project Ga0209211, IMG submission 183992) | Groundwater microbial communities from Rifle, Colorado, USA - Groundwater A2 (SPAdes) (version 2) | ecosystem: Environmental > Aquatic > Deep subsurface > Groundwater | place: Rifle, Colorado... | reverse complement strand
TTTTGGCCGGTTGAAAAAACCAATTGGAAGATTAAAATATTCTCGGCGCCTTCCGCCACGATTATTTCAACCCCGAGGCATGGATCGCCGCCCCGACATATTCTTTTAGGGGGTACGCGACTCATCAAAAATGGAAATAGAACAGGATAAAGGGCAGATGAGCATTCATCAAGACGATGTATTCCGCCCGGTCGGAGATGTTTTTGAATTAAGCGCAAAAAAAGCCGATTCAAGGTTTCAGAACCCTTTTGGCGAGGGTTCTCAACTATTCGATAGAGTAATAGCCCGTTCGTATGAATGGCTTAATTCTTTGAGCGGGAGCAATGTGTTTGCCGTAGCCGACCGCCCGAGTTCAACCACGAAGTTGCTCGTTGATGTTTTCCGGTTCCTTAGAGAGGAGGGCATTCTAAAGGATTATATGATTCGGAAGTTCCGGTATAACGATATACCGTCATTTTTCCGGATTGATATGATGCCGGCGTATAAAGACCGGGCTACCGACGGCACTATTCCGCAAAAGTTGTTTGCCCATGGCTTTGGAAAAAATCTTGAGACGGTCTTCTCGCAAGCCCTGGGTGAATTTTTAGAGAGATATTTTCTTACCCTGTACCGGCGCGATACACTTCTTCGCGCGTCACCCTCTACTTTAAAAAGAAAGAAATTCAATTGTATTGATTTGGATTTGATTGCCGGTTTTTCCGAAAAGCAAAAAGACAAAATTAGCCGGTATCAATGGAATGAAGAAAGCATTTTTTCATGGGAATGGGCAGAGAGAGTTGCAACAAAAGAAAAGGTATTCGTGCCCGCACAATTGGTCTATTGGACGTATGCGCTTGAGGAAAGAGAGCCCCGTCTTCGCGAGACAAATACGAATGGGGCCGGAGGATACTTTAGTCGGGAGGGGGCAATTCTTTCCGGCCTGTATGAACTTATCCAACGGGACGCTTTTGTTATTTTTTGGCTGAATTCCATTTCTCCTCCGAAGGTCGATCCCGCGACAGTGCCATCCGAAGAGTTTCAGGAATTATATCAGGCCTCAATCAGGTATGGCTTCAAAGTGCATTGCCTAAATATTACGAGCGATATCGGCATTCCGATATTCGCTGTCATTATAGAGGACGAAACAAAAAACTGGCCGCGCCTTTCTATGGGTATGGGTTGCAATATTGACCCCTTAAAAGCGATTAACCGTGCCCTTATTGAAGCATGGAGCGTATACGATTGGTTGAGACCGCGGACGCCCTATTCGCTTAAGGATCAATATATTCCTTTTTCCGACTCCAATATCGGTCAAAGCGAGCGCTGCCGCCTTTTTGCAAATCCCCTCTTTTATGAAAAAGTGTCTTTTTTGATAAGCGGACAACGGCATTCCTTTAGTGATTCTCTATCAGTTGTTCCGGGGTTTATTTCAGAAAAGGAAGAGATGCATTACTTGGTGAAGCATATTGAAGGATTTGGAGAGGGGTATCAAGTATATGCATTCGAAGCAAAATCATCAATTCTTTCAACCCTCGGATACCACTCGACGCGAGTTATTGTTCCTAAACTCGTTCCTCTTTATCTTCATGAAATTCATGCGCCTTTAGGCGCTTTGCGTCTAAAGGAGGCGCCTCTAAAACTTGGATTTCATCCGGCCGAAGAATTCAATCCAATCCCCCACCCGTTTCCTTAATGTGTGGAAAACGGGGTGTCAATTGCTTTCTTGTGATGGTATACTGATTCTTGACCAATCTATTAGTATTATTAATACCATGAAGACCTTCATACGGCTGCTAAAATTTATACCATTTATACTTATTCTCCTGATTATTTCTGCGGGATACCGTATTTTCGGCGGAAAGGAGAATAAAAAAGAGGGAGGTATTTTCGATTTCGGTGTTGATACTGCTAACGCAGATGTTCCGGGATGCGCAACTGGCGTAGAGGCCTGTGCGACGTTAAGTGTAGAAGGTTGCAGTAGCGGTGAAGGTGATAGTTAATGAGTTTATAGCTCGGCCTGACGACTTGAAATATTATTTTAAAATATCCGGCGTCTAAGCCGGATTTTGGGTTATTGAAAAATATGGTTCCTTATAATAGGTTGAAAGCAATGTCGTCTACACGTCTTGCAGTAATAAAAAAAATATTTTCCAAAATACTTAATTTACTATCTCCATACGAGAGACGTTTTTTGGATAAAGTGCTCCATCAAAGTTTTCTAGGGCACACCGATTTTTACACCGAGCATCTGTATTCTTATTGGGAGCGGCAAATTGATTCCTGGGATCAATTGTCAAGTCCCATTCGCCCGAGCAAGGGGGATTATGAAATTTATCAAGATTATCTCGGCCAAAAAAAAGGGATAGAACGCGTTTTGATTTTGGGTTCAACCCCCGAGCTTAGAGATCTTGTAGCCAAGCTCTCCAAAACAAAAATTTACGTCGCAGATTTTTCTCATCAAATGCTCTCTGGAATGTTGAAATTTACTCGTCACGCCGATCCCGTAAGAGAGATTTGGATAAAGGACGATTGGCTTTCATTATTTTTACCGGAGCGGTCGTTTGATGTTATTATTGGAGATCTCGTGCTTCAACAAATTTCTCCGGAAAATGAAAGGGCGTTTCTTAAGAAAGTTAATTCTCTTCTCAAAAAAGACGGTATTTTTATGTCCCGCTTCCATTTTATTTCTGAAAGATTCCGGAACAAAACCATAGAAGAAATTGTGAAGGAGGTAGAGGCAAAACAGCGATCGTCTAATGAAAAATTGACACTCATTCGGCTTTGGGTTTTGGAACGTTTCTCCGACCCCGAGAGTAGAAAGATGGATCGCCGTCTCGCCGCTCGAGAGTATACTGAATTCATAAAAAGAACGAAAATGTCGGATGAGGCGATTAAAAAAGTCGAGAAAACTCTTATCGCTTGGGAGAACGCCCCATATACTTGGTCGCCGCCAACAGAGAAGCAATTGGTGGACGGATTGTCAGATTACTTTACAATAGTTGATAGAAAAGTGGCGACCGATCATGAAGACGCAATCTATTACCCGATATTTAATCTGTCTCCTAAGATTAAATAATATTATGTTTTCTTCTTTCAGAGAAAAATCCATATTGGCGATGGAAAAAATGGCCGTAAAAAAGGCGGTGGCCGCCGTCATTGAAGACGATACGCATCAAGCTGTTCTTGGGCATCCTCATGTAAGAAAATTTGAAGCATTGCTTTCCGCGCGGCTTCATGGCGCTTCGGTCTTGGCGATGAATAGCGGTACGGATGCGCTTATTGGAGCTCTTAAGGTTTTGGGAATCGGAGCGGGAGACGAGGTTATCGTTCCCGCGTTCAGTTTCATCTCAACCGCTTCGTGTGTGGGTTGGGTTGGCGCGACCCCGTCATTTGTGGATATTCGTTTGGATGACTACGCCATGGATATGGCAAAGATAGAAGAGCGGATAACCCCAAAAACCAAGGCCATCATCGTCGCACATCTGTATGGACAGCCGACTCGCGGTATTGTGGATATTTTAGGCATTGCACAAAAACATAATTTATTTGTGATCGAAGATGCGGCGCAGTCATTCGGGGCCGAAATTAAAATTAACGGAGAATGGAGGTCGGTGGGGACATTGGGCGATGTCGGTTGCATGAGTTTCTCTTCAACCAAGATGTTCGCCGCCCCGGGAAACGCTGGCGCGTTTGTCATAAAAGACCGGGCGCTTCTCGAAGAGGTGGGCAGAATGCGTTTCTATGGCGCAAAAGTTCATTATTACGATTATCCGACGATCGGCATCAACTCAAAAATACACGATATTCAGGCGGCGGCTCTTATCGCGAAGCTCGGCTTTCTCGACTATTGGGAGAAGCATCACCGAAAAGTTGCTGATTATTATAGCAAAGAGCTTGCTGGAGTTGGCGATTTGATCTTGCCTCGGGAACTTCCCGAAACTAAGGGCACCTGGTGTCGCTATGTTGTAAGAACTAAGCGGCGCGATCCGCTGTTTGGTAGTTTGTTAAAGGTGGTCAAGGAGCGCGGACCGCTTTGGTGGCCGATGAAAAACTATCCCGTACCTCTGCCGTATTTTTCAGCATTTAAGGGGCTTGGGCATAAACTCGGAGATTTCCCGATAGCTGATCTGGTCTCACAAGAGGTAATTTCTCTTCCCATGACAAATTATGTTACGACAGATGATGCCAAGATGGTAGCCGCCGCCGTAAAAGAATTCTACGGACAGGGTAAGTGAAGGTTACTTTGAGTTTGACTTTTTGAAATTTTTGTGATACAATTAAAATAGCAAGAATCCCACAACGCAATAGAACTATAACCAAGTCACGGGGCCGCAGGCCCAGAAGGAGGGATTGTCATGGGATATGGATGGTATAACAGCGAAGGGTGCATTACACCCCGAAACACCCGCCTTGGATTCTTTGCTACGTTCATTCCATTCCTCATTGCCCTTGTCTCCGTCACCATCACGTCCAACCACGCATGTGGCCAGGAACTCCAGGTCGCTGCGGAGAAAGAGGTGTTTCAAACGCTTGCTTCGTCAGACATCCCGCTCCTCGACAGTCAGGACGAGCGAAACTATGTCGGCGAAGGCCTCTATCTTCCTGGTGGAGTACCAATCGACCCACTGGTCCATGGTATCATTCCGCCGATCATCATTTACCGACTGGTCACGGACAAGCTTCCGCGGGTTTCGAACGAATATGGTTCACTCGTGCCCCATGTGGTCGAGATGCGGCTGAATGTGCCGGGAGTCGAATCCCACAAGCTTCCGCTTCTCCAGATGATCTGGGATGCCGACGGCGATGGGCTTGGCGATTACCTCGGGGTTGTTTCGTACTCAAGGTCGGGAGAACGGGTTGTCCAGATCACTCCGCTCGAAGGATCCGCTAAGCCCAAGATGGATACCCTCGGCTACTTCCCCCTCGTTGCTTTCCCGGAACTGGAGCCAAAGGGAGGCGCCTAGTAAAGGCGAGTACAAAGGAACACGGCGCTTGCAGCACGACTGCGAGCGCCGGTTTATTTAAAGATTTTTTAAATAATTAACCACCATGGGTATGGTGGTCTTCTATTCACCTCTTCGGATTGGGACGCAGTTCTCATGCTTGCCCATGTATGCCATTCTTGCGTCTTTGCAGAGCGCATACATCAGCAGGTCGTACCCATCAGGGTTGTTGATATGAGAATCGTCCTCTTGCGATTGAGGTTTTGATACTCTCGCGACGGTAATGTCATTTACTTGTTCCTTCCGGAGTACCTTCTTGTTTTCTGGTGTTTCGCTTGCTCCAGCAGTTGGAACACTGTACGTCGTTATGAGTATGAAGCAGAGTGAAAGAGCTAGTGTCAAGATTCTTTTCATTTCGTCCTCCTTCGTTCGGTATAGTTCTTAGTAGGTTAATGCACTTTCCTTATTTTGTCAATGTCATATCAGTTGTGTGGGTATTCCTAGTCAATTGGCGCAAGGATTAGTGTTTTTTTGTAGATAGGTATTGAGGTTTATTAGAGTATAATCTAGTTTAAGCACAATCTTCGACACTCCTCAACAATATTTTCAATGCTCGGGAGAATTAAGTTTTCGTATTTCTGCCCGATTGGCAATGGAACATTTTTCGCCGCTATTCTTGTGACTTTAATTTCAGAAATGCGTTTGTTAATTTGTGTGCTTATTTCCGCGCCGATTCCTCCACGCAGCATGTCTTCTTCTATTATGATGACGCGTTTTGTCTTTCTTGCGGAATTAAGTACGGTTTCCATATCCATAGGGTTGATTGTATGAAGGATGATGACTTCAGTGTTTATTTTTTGCGGATCCAAAATATTAGCCGCAGACATAGCGAGATGACTCATGAATGACCAGGCGATCAATGTGACGTCAGTTCCATTTTTCAATACCGTCGAACTTCCGAATGGAACCATATATTCTTTATTTGGCACGATGCCGTTGTGGTCGTAAAGCTTTTTATGTTCAAAAAAAACCACCGGGCGGTCGGATTGAAGCGCCGTCTTTAATAAACCATACGCGTCGTGAGGAAAAGCGGGTGTCGCAATAACAATATTCGGCAAATGGAAAATGGCGCCAAGAAACGAAGCGGCAAGTTCTGCACCTCGGCCCAGATAGCCATAGTGGCTAATTCTGAAGATGACGGCCGGTCCGCTTTTTTCTGCCGTCCGGTAGCGCCATATTCCTAAACGATAAAGAGAATTAAAAGCATTCGAAACAAACGTTCCGTAATCAAGATTAAGAATTGGTTTGAGACCAGCGAGATTCATACCAAGCCCAATATCCCCGAGCATGTCTTCTATTAGTGGCGTGGAGATAAATCGTTTCGGGAATTTATCTTTCGCACTTTTCGTGACGATATTGTGATTCACATCCAAAATATCTTCTCCGAGGACAAATATACGGCTGTCCGCTGCCATTTCTTCTTCAAGCGCCGCATCAATTGCGTCCGCAAACGTCATTGTTTTACGAGTCATGGTAAATGGAAAAAAAATCTTCTTCCGACAATTGTTTTTCGTTTAGCGCTTCCGCGAAAGCAGATTCTATTAGGTTATTGATTTTTTCGTGACTCTCAAAAAGCTCAGTATTGGATACGCTACTACGGCGCAAAAATGTTTCTAAATGAAATAAAGGATCTTCATCTTTCGGAATCATGCTTCCGAGAAATGGATGGTTATCGTAATTTGAGGAATGCGGAGGAAACCTTTTCTGTTTAATTTCTAGAAGAAATGGTTGCTTCTCGTCGCGAATTGAGGTGACAATTTTTTTAGTGCGTTCATACAGATGTGAAATTTCTGTTTCTGATATCGTTTCGGTCTCTACATGGTATCCTCTTGCGCGTTCAGCCACTGTCTTGGTAGAGGACATCTCGGCGATTGGCGTAGAAATGGATACGCCATTATTGAGACATACGAAAAGAATCGGCAGATGCCATAACGACGCAAAGTTAAGTGCACCGCCAAGGGTATTTCGCGAAGCTTCACCGTCGCCGAAAAAAACAGCAACAATTTTATCCTCTTTTTTTAGCTTCACTGCAAGACCAACCCCCACGGCAATTGAAAAGTTTGTGCCAAGATTTATGGTGTATCCTAGAATATTGTGTTCCGGATCTCTGAACGGGGCGGCATCGCCGATGCCTCTGGTCAAGCCGATGTTTTTGCCAATTTTTTCTCCGATTATCTTTTCAATCCGTACTCCCCTTCCCAAAATTGTGGCGTACCCGCGGTAGTGCGGTATAAAATAGTCTCCTTGTTCGAGAAGGGCAGCAATGATACTTGGGCCCACTTCGGCGCCGATTCCGCTAAATAATATATGCGTGCGCCCCTCGTAATATAATTCCTGCAGTTTTTCATCCAGCAGTCTGCTCTTTATGCAATTCTCGTAGACACGTAGCAACTCGTGTTCTAATTTTTCAGCGCGGACACTAGCCATATTTTTTGTCTGATTTCTTCCTTGGTGAGATAAAATCAAAGAAAATAATGTTTGTATTTGTCTCTTCTAAGGAGTATAACAGAAATAATCTTTGTACGCTTGTTGAATGGAAATAGCAACCGTTTTTATTTACCAGTAAGATTTTAAATTAGGATGCATCGTAGTGGTGATACTTCTATGCAAAAGGCAACACTTATTGATAGTACACTTCGCGATGGCGGCTATGAGGTGAATTTTTCTTTTACGCCAGCCGAAGTTGCTACTATTTGTCAAAAACTCGAAGAAGCTGGAGTTAGGTTTATTGAGATAGGGCGAGGAGTAGCCATGGGAGCGGGCGGATATAGGAAAGATGATTCCAATGCTGATGAAGAATATATGGATGCAGCTACTAGCGTGCTGAAAAAAGCAAAATTTGGCATGTTCTTTTTTCCGGGCATATCTACACTCGATCATATCGCGCGCGCCGCAAAACACAAAATCGGGTTTATTCGCGTTGGCACCGATGTTACCGAGATACATCTTTCCGAACCGTATATAAAAAAAGCGAAAGAGTACGGAATTTTCGTAACAGCCAATTTTATGAAATCCTATGCTCTTGACCCCAGGGATCTTGCCAAGCAAGTACAGTTATCAGAAAAATTCGGTGCTGATGTCGTCTACCTTGTGGATTCTGCCGGTGGTATGTTTCCGGATGATATCGCGCGCTACTATACCGCCATCCGGAAGATTTCGCAAATTAAATTAGGATTCCACGGCCATGATAATTTGGGGTTTGGTGTTGCGAATAGCATATCCGCCGTAGAACTGGGATTTGAATTTGTTGATGCAACACTTCAGGGGTTGGGAAGGAGCGGTGGCAATGCGTGTATTGAAATACTGGTCGCAGCTTTTGAGAAAAAAGGATACAATACCGGAGTTGATTTCCTTAAGCTACTTGAGATCGGGGAAACGTATATAAAGCCCAAAATGACTCGATGCGGGAGGGATCGATTAGATGTCGTTGCTGGGTTTGCGAAATTTCATTCCTTGTTCACTCCGCTCGTTCTCAAATATGCCGAAAAATATGCCGTGGATCCCGCGACGCTTATGATCGAGGTTTCAAAAAAAGATCTCGTGAACGTACTTGAATCTGACCTTGAGGAGATCGCGAAAGATATGTGCGCTCATCGTCGAGCAAATATATGAAGGATAATCTTCGGGCTCACAAAGAAAAGACAGCCATTCGTAACTCCCAGATCTGTGGCGATTTTCTTATCGTAGAATTTTTGATTGCGCTCGAACGGCTCGGGATATTCGCGAAGATCTCGAAGGGCGAGACATTTTCGGCGGCACAGCTTGCTCGCGAACACTTCCTAAATTTTGGACTCATTCTTGCCGTGTGCGAATTTCTTTCGGAACAGGAGGTATTTGAAAAGCTTGAAGAAGATTCTTTCCGATTTTCGACTGTCGATCCGGCGATAAAAAATTTTATAAATTATTTTCTTGCCTATAGAGAGCTCTATAACTTTTTGGATCAGATAATTGCGGGGAAAAGAACATATGAGGAATATTTTTTGCGCGAAGAGGTGCGCTATAAAGAAGGAAGGTATGCGTCATCCGTGTTGCCGACGCTCCTGCCCCGTTTTAAAGAGTTGGGGATTCATTCTATTTTGGATGTAGGAGGAAACATTCCGTTAATGCGTGCCCTAAGCGAGGAGATGCCTTCCTGTCGTTATATCACGATTGAGGATAGCCCTCTTGTGGCCGATGAGATGCGGGAAATTATGGACGGGCTTTTTCATGGGGGATCGACAACGGTTCTTCGCGCAAATGCAGCGAAACCCGGCGATTTCGCTGGTAAGATTGGATCGGTTCAGGCTATTGTCGGGATAACGGCATTTCATGATCTTTGTGAGAAGAACGATCTCGCTTCATTGCTCGCGGAGTACAAAAATTTTTTTACCGGATCGAGGCTTTTCATAGTGGAATTTAATATTCCGGATTGGGATGTTCTTAGGCGTGAGCCAAAGGGGGTCGCGCGGTATATCGCGGCTATCTCAAAAATAACCCATCACTTTAAGGGCAACACTATGCCACAGCCGAAGGAGGTATGGCTCGAGGCGATTGGGGCTTCTGGATGGCATCTGGTTCGTGCAAAAGAAATGGCGCCCAATTTAATCATTTTTGAGTGCGAGTGAAATAAAGGACGCAGATCCGGTTTTTTCTCATTCAGGTCGCCGTTTCTTTCTCGCCCGCCACATTATTTTGTGGAAAGCGTCTTCAGGTCGGCGTGATACTTCGATTCCACTATGAGCCAGGGACCGTTCTTTCTTGCTAACTTCCACACGCGCTTCCATAGTATCGGATATCCTTTGGGGTGGGGAAAGCAGGTTATGCCATATACGATCGCCGTGTTCGGGTCTCGCACCTGAATGAGCAGGTCGCGAAAGACGATCCTCGTAAGGTGTGAGAATGTTCTCCGCGTAACATCAATGTACTCATCAAGCGATACCGTTCCGCCAGCGACAAAAGAATCAATGCGAGCATCTTTATGAAATAGCGAAATTAAGAGTGGCAGATTTTGCTCTCGATGCGCTTTTGAATACGTCTCCATTACATCTGCGATTTGCCTCTCTTCAATAGAAACTGGTCTTTCAAGGAATGTAATTTTTTTATTTCTGATAAAAAAATCGTTCATAATGATGTAGTTACTTTTGAGGATTGTGCAGCTCGTTCCTTACTCTTATTTATATTATACTGAAAACATCCGGCATGCCAATTTTCGCTAAAGAGATGGCGCCGAAAAATAATTTTATGGATAAAACAGTTTTTGACTACGTTTTGGAGCATCACATATTATCAAGCGATCAACTGCATTTTATTCCGAGCGAGAACTCCCCGAGTATCAATGCCCGGTTGGCTTTCTTGACCGATATCTTTGGGCGTTATTATTTCCCAATTGAACGCGGCCATTCTGTTTTTCCGGGTAACGAGATCATAGAGAAAATATATAAGCGCTGTTGCGAACTGCTTCGGGAGGTTACCGGTGCGAGATTCGTGGTCACCAAGCCAATTTCCGGCTTGAATGCCATGACGATCGTCTTATCTACTCTTGCGAAGAGCGGAGAAGCTATCGCTACCATCGCGCCGGCGAATGGGGGACACGGCCTTACAAGGGTGATCGCGAGGCGTCTCGGGGTGCGCGTTCTGCATCTTCCTTATGATCAAGAATCGTTTCAAATAAATATTGATGCCCTGCCTGATTTTACTGCCAGAGAAAAAATTGCGCTTATTTATCTTGATCAGCAGCATATATTATTTCCTTATCGCCTTAAAGAATTGCGGGCCAACATTCCTGAGTCCGTGAAGATATATTATGACGGCTCGCATGTGATGGGGCTTATCTGGGGGGATCGTTTTCAGGATCCTCTGCGTGAAGGAGCCGATTTTTTCGGGGGATCCACCCATAAAACAGTTCCAGGCCCACACAAGGCCTTTATCGCCACTAATGACGAAGAGCAGTTCGGACGGTTCAAGGCTTCGAGTGAAATATTCGTTTCGCATGACCATGGCGCCGAGGTTGTGGCGCTTGCCTTAGTGCTTGAAGAGATGAGGGAGAGGTGGCCTGATTACGCGGCGCGGGTGGTAAAAAACGCGCAGTACCTTGCCAGTTCTCTCGCCCAAAAAGGATTCCATCTCGCGGCAGAAAAACTCGGCTTTACCATGTCTCATCAGCTCTGGATAGATATCGAACCCCATATGGATGCGTTCGATGCCGCGGTGGCTCTTGCGCGTTGCAACATCATCGTAAACGCCTGCCAGGTGCCTACCATAGCCAATCGTTTTGCCCTGCGGCTGGGCGTGCAGGAGGTCACTTATTTGGGCGCGAACGAGCCCGAAATGGAGGCGGTAGCCGACATCTTCAAAGAAGTTTTTATCAAGAAGGATTTTTCGGAGGAAAAAATCAAGGGACGTGTCAGAGAGATCAAAAAAGGCCTGCGACTTCCTCTAGATAGGATATGGCTTGAGAAGGTGGTGAGTATCTTGCAGTCATAATATGCGGGGAGCGAATTTATTTTTTCGGGACAAGGCGAGGGTAGCATCATTGCCAAGAATAGTAATATAAAGATATCTGTACCTACTATGCCGTTTTCATTCTTTAAGAAAAAAGTTTCTGTATCAAACTCTTTGCGTTCTGCGAGTGACTACCTGATAATTCAAATTTGTTTGGGGCTCGAGCAAATCGGCTTTTTCGATTATCTAAAAAAGGGACCGGCAACTATTACAAATATTTCCAGGGATTTGCATGTACAGCAGAACTTTATAGCGGTTTTACTTGATTATTTATTAGCTATTGATGGTCCTATCAAAAAGAATGGCGATACTTTTGCGCTTAAGGGTGGTAACCCTCAAAAGCTTCTTTGGGCGATACTGGCATACAGAGAAATATTCAATAATTTTGGCGATCTTCTTTTTGGGGAAAAGAAATATGGGCAAGACATACATAGGGACGGCTATTATTTGCAACTTGCATCGGGTGCTTTTTCTTTTGATGCAAATCGGATAGTTCTCGAGAAAATAAAAGAGGTAGAAAATTCCGTTCTTATTGATTTTGGTTGTGGCTCTGCGGAAACCCTTATCAAATTCTGTAGCATGCGAGGTGATCATTTTGGAGTCGGAATTGACAATAATGAAACAGTGATTTCGGAGGCACGGAAGCGTATTCAACGAAGCGGCATGGGTGAGCGGACCGTTCTTTGCCATGCGGATGTTCGGAATATTGATTTTTGGCAAAAACATGTGTCGTCTCAAAAAAAGCCGATTTTTCTTGCAAGCACCATGTTACATGAGTTTTTACGATTCGGAGATGCTTTTTTGATAGATTTTCTTAAAGAACTCAAGGAGCGTTTTAATTCTAGTCGGCTCTTCGTCGCCGAATATGACGGTTTGAGTTTTGAAGAAATCAGAAATGAGAAAGATGAGCGGAGAAAACTTCAGGCGGCTTTGTATGAATTGTGGCATCCATTTACGGAACAAGGTATGCCTCAACCGCGTGAAAGATGGGAGAGTTTGCTTGACGCGGCTGGATGGAAAATTTCAGAGGTTGTCTCGTCGGAAAATTATATTCTAGTTTGTGATTGTAGCTAGAGTGACAGAACGTATTTATCTGGATTTCTTTTTGAGGTGATATCCAGTGGATAAGTGTTTTATGGACAGCTAGGCGGAAATTGAGCTAAAATAGCTATTAGAGGAACCGTATAAAAGAATGAACAAAACTTCTCTAAAAAACAATTTTTCAACACATTTGCCTTTGTTATTTATGGCTGGCGCGTTGACGTTTTCTTTTTTCATTCTTGATAGTTTAGCAGAGAGCGATTCTCCCGTATCCCGGATTAAACAGATCGCGGCGGCGGAGAAAAGCGGTAATATTTTTATCTTAAACGGTGATAGTAGTGTAACGGTATATGATATAGAAAAGAAAGAATTTCTCGTATCTCCTGGCAAAACCACTCCGCGCCAGACA
>Ga0209211_10009526_pt1 | contig 12916 bp, 7 predicted proteins | sample RifGroA2_FD_183992 | JGI IMG/M metagenome (GOLD analysis project Ga0209211, IMG submission 183992) | Groundwater microbial communities from Rifle, Colorado, USA - Groundwater A2 (SPAdes) (version 2) | ecosystem: Environmental > Aquatic > Deep subsurface > Groundwater | place: Rifle, Colorado... | reverse complement strand
GCTTCAGCCGCGATAGCTCTTGCCAGGTTCTAGAAAGATCAAGAGCTATCGCGGCTGAAGCCGCTCCTACAGGTGGGGTTATACCGCGTCGGACAACGAGGTGAAGGTGAAGTCGCGCAGCTTCATCGGCGGGATCATCATCGCGAACGGGGATTCGTCGCCGGCGATACGCACCGGCTTGCCCAGCTCGTCGACGTTGTTGAGCATGATCACCGGCGATTCGTTGAAGCGGAAGTTCTTGATCGGGTGCTTGATCTCGCCGTTCTCGATGTAGAAGGTGCCATCGCGGGTCAGGCCGGTGAGCAGCACCGTCTGCGGGTCGACCATGCGGATGTACCACGTGCGCGTGACCAGGATGCCCTTCTGGGTGCCCTTGACCAGCTCGGCGGTGGACTTGGTGCCGCCAGACATCAGGATGTTGCCCGGCTGGGCGATCTCCGGCTTGCCCTGCTTCTTCGACCAATAGCGCGAGTAGTTGAGGAAGGCGACCTTGCCCTTGTCGATGATCGGATGCCGCGTACGCACCAGGCCGTCATCGTCCCACGGAAAAACCGGCGCGTTTGGATCGGCCGGGTCGGCATACATCGTCACCCGCGGGTCGAATACCTGCTCGCCGATCTTGTTGCCGCCGCCCTTCTTCGACAGGAAGCTGCGACCCTCATCGGCCTGTCGGGCATCGAAGCCGAACAGCATGAAGGAAATCAATCCGGCCGCCGCGGCCGGCTCCAGGATCACCGTGTACTTGCCCGGCTCCAGCGCCTTGGCATCGGCCGATCCCTTCGCCTTCTGGATGGCGATCTTGATCTCGTCCTGCGCGTTGAAGTCGGAAACATCCTGCACGTCGCGCGACACCCAGCCGGAGCCGCGGCCGTCTTCGGTGCGCACCGTGCACGTGTAGTTGGTATTGGTTTCGCGCTGGAAGCCGAAATTGCCTTTGCTGTTGGCGAAGGCGTAATAGCCGGCGCCATCGCTGAGGAAGCCGGCCGCGACCAGCTTTTCGGCCTTGCACGGGGCGATCGAATCGGCCGCCACCTGGGCGCGGTACTCGGGTGTGATGTCGGCCGTGGCCTGGGCGTAGGTGGGCGTCGCCGGGTAGGTCTGCTTGCCCAGCATGGGCATGTATTCCTCGTTCTCCGGCGCCAACCGCGCCAGATCCTCGGCGCGGCGTACCACGCGCTCCAGCGCGCCGTCGTCAAACTCGTTGATGGTGGCAACGCCGGTGCGCTTGCCGAACGCGACTTGCACGGCAAGACTGTTGTTGTTGACGATGCCGCTGGTGGACACGTTGTTGAGCGCGAAACGGATGTTGCCATCGATCGAGCCGGTGAGCGTGGCGCTGCACTCGTCGGCGACCGACAGCTTGATGACCTTTTCCAGCAGCGCGCGTGCTTCGGCTTCGGTGAAGAGCTTCATGGGTTAATTCTCCTGGGCTTGCTGGCGTCGGTCAGCCGAGGCTGCGCGCGGTGTTGATGACGTTGATGCCGTTGAAGCGCGCGGTGCTCGAACCATGCGACACCGCCGACACCTGGCCGGGCTGGCCCTTGCCGTCGAAGAAGGAGCCGCCGAGACGATAGTCGCTGGCATCGCAGATGGCCGAGCAGGCATTCCAGAATTCCGGCGTGCGCATCTGGTACGCCACGTCCTCGATCATGCCGGCGATCTTGCCGTCCTTGATCTCGTAGAACAGCTGGCCGCCGAACTGCGCGTTGTAGCGCTGCTGGTCGATGGAGAACGAGCCATCGCCGATGATGTAGATGCCCTTCTCCACGTCCTTGATCATGTCGGCGACCGACAGCTTGGCCGCCCCCGCCGCCAGCGAGACATTGGGCATGCGCTGGAACTGCACGCTCGACCAGGAGTCGGCATAGCAGCAACCGTGCGATTCGGATTCGCCGAGCAGGTGCACCTGGTCGCGGATCGCCTGGTAGTTGACCAGCGTGCCGTCCTTGATCAGGTCCCAACGCTTGGTCTTGACCCCTTCGTCGTCGTAGCCGACCGCACCCAGGCTGCCCGGCTGCAGCTTGTCGGCAAAGATGGTGACCTTGTCGCTGCCGTACTTGAAATGGCTCTTCAGCTTGTCCATGGTCGCGAAGCTGGTGCCGGCGTAGTTGGCTTCGTAGCCAAGCACGCGATCGAGCTCCAGCGGATGGCCCACCGACTCGTGGATGGTCAGCCACAGGTGCGAGGGATCGAGCACCAGGTCGTACTTGCCGGGTTTCACCGACGGCGCCGTCAGCTTCTCGCGCGCCTGTTTGGCCGACGCGATCGCATCTTCGACCATGTCGTAGGAACTGGAGTAATTGACCACGCCATTGGGCGTCATCACCTTGCCCGCGGCGCTGCCGTCCAGGTATTCGTAGCCCATGCCCATCGGCGAGGACAACCCGTCGCGGCTGCGGAACTTGCCGCTGGTCTTGTCGATCGCGGTCACCGTCATCGGCGCCCAGATCCGGTGCACATCCTGGTCGATGTAGGAGCCATCGGTGGAAGCGAAATATTTCTGCTCGTTGACCAGGAACAGCATCGAGTTGACATAGTCGGCGCCGGCCTTGAGCGCCGCGGCGTTGACGGCCAGCAACAGCTCCGCCTTCTCCTTGATCGGCACCGCCATGGCGTTCTTGACGATCGGCGTTTTCCACGACACCTCGCCCATCGCCGGCGCCTTGGCCAGTTGCACGGGCGCGGTCTGCGTCTTGGAATTGGCCTTGGCGATGGCCACGGCCTGGCGCGCGGCGGCGGCCACGCTGGCGGTGGAAAGGTCGCTGGTCGCGGCGAAGCCCCAGGTGCCATTGGCGATCACGCGGATGCCGACGCCGAGCGATTCGGTATTGACCACGTTCTGCACTTTGTCTTCGCGCGTGATCACGAACTGGTTCAAGTAGCGGCCGATGCGCACGTCGCAGTAGCTGGCGCCGGCGCTGGTCGCCGCGCCAAGCGCGGCATCGGCGATGGCCTTCTTCAAGCCGACGTCCATTGTGCTGAGCAGCGTCTCGGCGGCGACGGCGCGGCCGAAGCCGGGAAGCATCAGGCCGGCGAGCCCGATCCCTGTGAACTGCATGAAATCACGTCTATCCATGGCGACACTCCACGACAAGGAAGGCCGGCCCGGAACTCCGGGTCGGGAACGGAAGCGAACCCGGCGACTGTGCCGAGGCGGCGCAAGCAGCGTCAAGTGACGAATGGCAGGGGGGTCGGGCCAGCGCGCGGCGCGCCGCCCGCGGGTCGTTGTGCGACCATGGAGCGCACAAGCGAGCGACCGCCGGCAGGACAGCGCAGCCAATGAAGTGGTTTCGGCCAGGGGTGCCCCATCCAGATACCGGGCTGACCGGTGCTTCGGCCCTGGAGCTGCTGCGCATTCGCGAGCGCTTCGTGGAGAACATGTGGCAGGGGGTGGTGGCCGTTTCCCTGGTCGGCGCGCCCATTTCCGTGTACCGGGCGGTGCACACCGGCTGGCTCGCGGCCTACACCATCCATGTCCTGATCGCGTTGGGGACGTTGGCAATCTTCCTGTCCCGCGAGCGGCTGTCGCTGCACGCCAAGTCGGCGCTGCTGACCGCCGTGTTCTGGGCCGTGGGCCTGCCGGGCATGTTCACGATGGGGTTTCCAGCCACCAGCGTCTGGTGGCTGGTGCTCAGTTGCCTGGTCGCGGGAACCGTCTATTCCATCCGGATCGGCGTCGCACTGGGCTTGGCGACCTTGTTGGTCGTTGCCATCGCCGCGACTGGATTCATCACCGGCTCGCTGACGCTGGCCTTCGACCCCGGCGCCTACCTGCGGCTACCCTCGGCGTGGGCTGCGCTGCTGGTGGTGACCGGCGCCTTCACCTTCATCGTGCTGCGCTCGACCTGGCTGTACAACAATGCGGTGGTCGACCTGCTGCGTCAGGTCAGCGAGCAACGCGACCAGATCGAACGACTGGCCATGCACGATCAGCTTACCGGCCTGCCCTTGGCACAACTGGCCGAGGATCGGTTGATCATGGCGGTCCACGCCTCGCGCCGCTCGGGCCGGAAAGTCGCGCTGATGTTCATCGACCTGGACGATTTCAAGGCGGTCAACGACAGCTTCGGGCATGAAGCGGGCAACGTCGTGCTGCGCGAAGTTGCCCACCGCATCCAGGCCGCGCTGCGTGCCGACGACACAGTGGCAAGAATTGGCGGCGACGAGTTGCTGGCCATCATCGGCGACTTGCAGGGGATCGATCCGGCGGGCGTGGTCGCCGTCAAGATCATTCGGGCCGCCTCGCGTCCGGTGCTGTACAACGGCCATACCATCCGGGTCGGAGCCAGTGTCGGCATCGCGATTTTTCCCGACGACGGCGACACGGCGCAGATGCTGCTGGGCCGCGCGGATGCGGCAATGTACTCGGCCAAGAAGGCGGGCAAGAATCGCTATGCGTTCGCGCAGCAGCTGGCTGCCGCGCCGACGGTCGTGGAGCTACCTTCCTGACACTCGCTCCTTGCGAGGCCTGGGAGGCGGCGCCCCGGACTCCCGCGACCAGCTGAAAAAAAACCCCGGCCGAAGCCGGGGCTCTTGTTTGCACTGAGGCAAGACTCAGAATTCCAGGCTCCAGCTGTTGAGCGTGCCCGAATCCCTGCGGATGGCATCCTGCACCTGCAGCTTCCAGGCACCGTTGAGCGCCTCGCTGGACAGATTGACCGTGTAGGTCGCGACCACGTTGTCGACCGAGTCCCGCTTGTCGCTGGCCTTCAGCAAGTAAACGCTACCGTCGGGCGCCAACAGGCTGATGCGCAGATTGCCGCGGGTCGGGTGCGTGATGTTCACGCTGACCTTGCTGGTGCTCGGCGCGTTGCCGGTGCGGCCGGCCACGTTGATGGTGCTGGTGATGGTGCTGCGGTCGGGAATGCTCACTGGCGTGGAGTTGGTATAGACCTGCGTTCCACCGCCACCGCCGCCGGTGCTGTAGCTGCCGACCAGACTCACGCCGGAGTAGCTGGAATAGGCCTTCAGGCGGACGTGGTAGGTGCCAGCCTGTGCCGTGGCGATCGTGCAGGTTTCGTTGTTGCCGCCGGTGTACGGACGGCAGTCGTAGGACGAGTCGGTCGGCGCGCTGCCGAACTTCACGTACATGTCGGCATCGCCGGTGCCGCCGGACATTACAAAGCTCAGGCCGGTCGCGCCCGCGGGCACGGCCAACTGATAGAGCACCGAATTGCCGGTGGTCGCCGCGATTCCGGTCTTGGCCACGCCATTGGTCAACGCGCCACCATCGACATCGGTGCCGCCACCGCCATCAGGTGCGCCGCAAGTGACGCCGACCGCAGTGAACGCGGCGGTGACATCGGCGGTGGTGTAGCTCAGGTCGGTGGCAGCGGTTTGCACGCCGCAGGCGGCCTGGTTGTAGCTGCTGCTCGACGTCCAGTACAACTGGTTGGCCCGCGCGAACACCTGGAACGCCTTCTGGGTGTTCCAGCCCGCCGTCGTCGCCAACAGGTAGAACGCCTTGTTGTAGACGCCCGACGAATAATGCACGTCCAGGCCGCTGTAGTAGTCGGCGGCGTTGTCGATCGAGCTGCCGTCGGCGGGCGGATTATTCATGTAGCGCAGCGCGCCGCTGCCCTTGAAGATTTGCGCACCGACCAGGAAATCGTTGCTGCCGTGCATGTAGTACTCGGCGGCTTCGCCAGCCATGTCGGAGAACGCCTCGTTGATGCCGCCGGACATGCCGGAATACACCAGGTTGGAGTTCTGCTCGGTGAATCCGTGCGACACCTCATGCGCCGACACGTCCAGGCTGACCAGCGGGTAGAAGGTGCTGGCGCCGTCGCCGAAGGTCATCGCCGAACCGTCCCAGAACGCGTTCTCGTAGCTGTTGCTGTAATGCACGCGCATGGTCAGCTGGAAGGTCAGCGGCGGCACGCCGACGTAGGCGCCGTACATGTCGTAGACGACCTTGCCGAAGTAATGCGCATCGTTGAGCGGCGAGTAGGCGCCGTTGATTTCCTTCACCGTGTTGCGTGGGCAGGCATAGGAGAACGCGGTCGAGCCGGACGTGCCGTGGTTGAGGTTCACGGTCTTCACGTTGGCGTTGTTCATGGTGCAGGTGCCGGCGCTGTCGGCGACATCGTTGTAGCCGAAGTCGGTGCCGTATTCGTACTGGCCGGTCTTGGCGTTGCCACCGGGGCCGGTGCCGATCAGCGCATGCGTCAGGCCTTCCCACTGTTTGAGGACCTTGCCGCTGCTGGCGTCGAGCATCACGAACGGACGGGTCGGGGCGCCGCCGCCGAGCTTGTCGGCGAAGAAGCTGACCAGGTAGGCCATGTGCGCGCGGTTGTCGTCGCCGATGAAGATCATCTGGCGGGCGTCTTCGCGATCGACCTTCATCGACGCCAGGCGGTTACCCAACGCAATGTTCTTGCCCAGGTCCAAGGCGCGCGTCCTGGCCATCACCGGCGCATTGCGCGGCAGTTCGCTGGCCAGGCCCGAGACCCGGCGGCCGAACAGGTTGCGGACGATGCCGCGGCCTTCGCTGACGATCACCTGCTCGCCGAAGATCGGCACGCCACGGAAGGTCTGCTGGTAACGGTAGTAGTGGGTTCCCTCGCGGTCCTGGCGGTGGTTGAGCACCTGCAGGCGGGATTCGACATCCAGGCCCAGCAGCTCGGCGTGGCGCTCATGGGCCTGGGTTGCCAGCCCCGAGGCCGCGCTGGCCAGTCGGTACTGGTGGTTGACCTGGGCCAGGTCCGTCCGATGCAGGTCGGAGCGCGTCGCGGCCTGGGCGCCGGAAGCAGCCACGGCGAGGGCGGCGGCCACGGCAAGCTGCAGTCGCAAGTTAGTGCGGGAGGATTGGTTCACGCGGGATTCCCCTGATTAGTGGATCGAAACGCCGGTAGCATGGCTATTGTTGGGTCCGGAACTGATTCGGGACAGCCATCACAGAAGCGCCGGCAACCCCGACCGTAAAGGGGGGTTCTGGGCGGGTCACGCTGCAGTGCAGCATTTTTTTGCGTTGGGTGATTGTTTATTTCGGAACCGAGGATGCAGTCCTGATTCATCCGCTGCGACCCATGATGGCTGGGCGTTCAGAACCCCAGCCATGGAGGCCCCCCCCTTATGAACAGCCGACTCATCCTTGTCGCGAGCCTTGCACTCGCCCTCGCCGGACCTGCGTTTGCGCAGGACAGCTATTCCAGCCAGCCGCAGCCCCAGACCGAAGACCAACAGCCCCCCGTTGACGCGGAAGCGGCGCCCACGGACGAGCAGATGACGCCGACCGAGACGGCAACGACCGATACCGCCACAACCACGACGACTACGGCCGATACCGCCATGGCGGACAACCAGACCGCCGTGCCCACACCCAGGGCCGACCTGGCCGGAACCGCCGCGGTAATCGCACCGTCGGTGCCGCCGATCATCTCGGCCAATGCCCCGCAACCGGTGGCCGCCACCCACTACGACCCCCGCAAAGACCTGAAACAAAAGGTCTATCCGACCGTTGACCGCGGTCACGTGGCAGGCGATCCGCCGGTTATCGACCACAGCAAGGACATCGCTCCGGTGATGGAACCGACCACCAGCTCCGTCTCGGTGGTGCCGCCGGGCGGCTGACCCGCACCGGTTTGAACCATCAGGACCCCGGCCGCTGGCCGGGGTCTTGCTTTTGGTGTGCCGCGGAAGTCCCAACCGTTTTCAGGGCGCCGGCGCTGCGTCCTGCTGGCGTTGGTAGACCCGCTTGCCACCCACCCAGGTCTCGAGGACTTGCGTTGACCAGAGCTTCGCCGGTGGCACCGCAAAGATGTCCTGGTCGACCAGGATGAAATCGGCCCACTTGCCAGGTTCCAACGTACCCTGCGTGCGCTCGGCGTGCGCCGCGTAGGCGGCGTCCAGCGTGAATGCCCGCAGGGCTTCGCTGACGCTCATGGCCTGGTCCGGATACCAGCCGCCGGGTGGCTTGCCGTCGTGATCCTGGCGGGTGACCGCGGCATGCAGGCCAAAAAAGGGATTGGTCGATTCGACCACGAAATCGGAACCGGCGGCGACGCGCGTGCCCTGCTTGAGGAAGCGCTGCCAGGCATAGGCGCCCTTGATGCGTTCGGGGCCGACACGCTGTTCGGCCATGTTCATGTCCGAGGCGGCATGGGTCGGCTGCATCGAGGCGATCAAGTGGAGCGTGACGAAGCGTGGGATGTCTTCCAGCGCCACGACTTGCGCATGTTCGATGCGATTGCGCAGCTGTTCGCCGCCATGGCGTTGGTAGGCGGCCGCGAAACTATCGAGCACCACATGGTTGGCCTTGTCGCCGATCGCGTGCACGGCAACCTGGTAATCCCTGGCCAGCGCCTTGCCGATCATCGCGGTCAATGCTTCCGGAGTCTGGAACAGCAATCCGCTGTTGCCGGGATTGTCCGAATACGGCGCCAGCAATGCTGCGCCGCGACTGCCGAGCGCACCGTCGGCGTACAGCTTGACGCCGCGCACGGTGAGGAAGTCGTTGCCATAGCCGATCAGCGGCCCGTCCTCGCTGATCGCATCGAAATCCTCGCCGGCGTCGCTGATCATCGCGTAGACGCGCGCGGTGAGCTTGCCCTGGTCGGCGTGCCGTTTGTACAGCGCAAACATCTCGCGATCGATGCCCATGTCGCCGACGCCGGTCAATCCGACGCTGGCCAGTTCCGCAAGCCCCGCGTCGAGACCGGCGGCCAGTTGCTGCGCGCTCAACGGCGGCGTCAGGCGCGTGACGAGATCGGTTGCATTGTCGACCAGTACACCGGTCGGATTGCCGTCGGCGTCACGCTCGATACGGCCGCCGACCGGATCCTTGGTGTGCTTGTCGATGCCGGCGAGTTTGAGCGCCGCGCTGTTGCCCCAGGACGCGTGACCGTCGACGCGTCGCAGCCAGACCGGGCGATCGGCGATGACCGCATCGAGCTCTTTCGCGGTGGGCAATCGGCCGAGTTTCCAGTCGACTTCGTTCCAGCCGCGGCCAAGGATCCAGGCATCGTCGGGATGCGCGGCAGCGAAAGCGCGCACTCTCGCCAGCGTTTCATCCAGTGAGGTCGCGCCGATCAGATTGACCTGGATCTTCAGCTTGCCCAGGTTGGTCATGTGGCCGTGCGCATCGATCAGGCCGGGCAACAAGCTGCGGCCCTTGCCATCGATCACCGCTGCGTCACCGGCGCGTTTGGCAAGCGCTTCGTGGCTGCCCGTGGCAACCACCTTGCCATCGTCGATGAGCAGGGCCTCGAAGCGTTGCAGCTGGCCGGCGCCGTCCAGTGTGTAACCGTTGACGTTGTCGATCAGCAGCCCGGCGGCAGTCGCCGGCGGCGCGGCGAAAACGCAGGCGAGCAGCAGTGGAAGGCACAGCATGCGAGTCATGTCGACGGTTCCGCCCAAGCTCATGTTCGATGTCGCGAGCTTATGCCATCGTCATTGGTGCGGCCACTGGCGTTCGGTGCCCGCCACGCCCCAGGCTTGATCAAACCTGGGGCGGAAACGCTTCCGCTCTACTCGCCCTCGCAGGGCACGTACGCCGGCACCGGTTGCCCCGCCGCGGTGTTCTGCTTGAGGGCTTCGACTTCTGCCACGGTCAGGCAGCCGGGCGGACGGCGCGGCGCGGTGCGGGCCGCGCGGCGCGCATCACGTTTGGCTTGCGCGGCCTGTTGCTGGGCGGTTTCCGGAGCGGTCGCCTCGCCACGCGCTTGTGCTTCCGCACGAGCCCGCGCTTCCTGCCGTGCCTGCGCTTCAGCACGCGCATCGGCACGCGCTTGCTCCTGTGCTTCCGCCCGCACCTTGGCCTGAGCTTCGGCACGCGCCTGGGCGTCCGCGCGCGCTTGCTCCTGCGCTTGGGCTCGTGCCTGCGCCTGCTCCTGCGCACGCCGGTTGGCTAGTTCTTCCGCACGCGCTTCTTGTTCCGCTGCGCGAGCGCTGGCCTGTTCTTCCGTACGCGCCCTCTGTTCCGCTGCGCGAGCGCTGGCCTGTTCTTCCGCACGCGCCCTCTGTTCCGCTGCACGAGCGCTGGCCTGTGCTTCAGCGCTTTCCCTGTTCTGCGCTTCCTCACGCGCCTTGGCTGCGTCGTCGCGTGCCTTGGCCTGCGCTTCTGCGCGCGCCTGGGCCGCGGCCTGGCGCTGCTCCGCCGTTTGCGCCGGAGTTACCGCCGGCGGTGCGCCGGCGCGCGGCTCATCGCGCGTTGCATCGGCCGGGCTTGGCTCCGTCTCGCGCACCGGTCGCCGCTGGCGCGGAGTCGTGCGGTCCAGCGGTTTCGGCGTTCCCGTCGCCGCGGGCGCCGTCCCATCGGTGCGTCGCGGCCCGGCCTGGCGTGCATCGGCCGCGCCGGTGCGATCCTTGATCACGCGGATATTGCGTTGCGCCTCCTCGCGCGGGAGCGCTTCGGGCCTTGCTTCCAGCGGTCTGCCGGGTTTTTGCTGCAGCAACTTTTCGCGATCGGCGAAGGAACGCACGGCCGGCGGCGGCGGCGTGCGCACGACCACCGGACGCGCGAGTACATCGCGTTCCGGTCGCGCCCTGGCCACATCGCCCGCGCCCAGGACGCTGCGCGCCCGCGGTGTAATCGGAGCCACGCGACTGAGCTCACCCTTGCCGAACGCTTCGCGATCCAGGCGGACCTTGGCCGGGCGCACCGGTTGCGAATTCACGAACACTTTGGCGGGCACGGCCGTGATGGCTTCGGGCCTGGCCCGATTCGCGTAGTTGATCCGGGTGATGTTGATGTCGCCCCGGGAATAGTTGTTGTAGACCTGGTTGATGGTGACGTTGTTGATCACCGTGTTGCTGATGTTGACCTGCGAGAAATAATTGGCGCTGGTCTGGTACGGCGGCACATAGACTTCGCGCGGCCCGAGCGGGAACCAGCCGATCGACATGTCGCCGCCCAGCGAAATCGCCAGGCTCCAGCCACTGCCGCCAACGAAAACGACGAGCGCCGGCGCGTACACCGGGCGATAGCTGCGCGGTCCGGGGATCCAGCCCCAACGGCCGGACACGTAGACCCAGCGTCCGTAGTGCGACGGAGCAAAGCCCCAATCCGCATTGTCGACCCAGGTCCAGCCCCAGGGCTCCAGCCAGATCCATTGACCATCGCTGTACGGCGCCCAGCCGGCGCCGACCTGGTTGGGGTACCACACGTTGCCGTAGCTGGGCGTCGGCTGCCAGTAGCCGTAGGCGTCCAGGTCCGAGTAGCCGATCAGGTCGTCGGACAGATAGCGCAAAGACACGGAGCGATCGAGACGACGGTCGCGATTGACGCTGTAGCGATCGAAATCGTCCATGCGCGGCAACCCGTAAACCTCGTAGTCGCGCATATCGTTGTCGTAGAAACTCACCGCCTCGCCAGCGCGCACGCTGAAGCGGCCGTTGTCGCCGTAGGCAATGCCGCTGCCGCGCCAGACCACGACGGTGGTGCTGTCGTAACGCGGTTCGACATCGATGCGATAGGTGCCCGGCCGGTCGATGACGAAGGCCAGGTTCGGCGTGGCCACCTCGAATTCCTGCCCGGGGTACAGGCGCCGGACGCGCAGATAGACACTGCCCTGCGAGACCTCGAGTTGAACCAGACGATCGTTCAATTCCAGAATCTCCACGCCGGTGCGCCCATCGAGCCGGACGGCCGCACTGCCAACCTGGAATTCGGCGCGCGAACCGCGATCGGTCCACAGGCGGTCGCCGCGCACCAACGGGCGGTTGCGGTGGATGCGGTACCAGCCGTCCTCGCCGGCGGGCGAATAGCTCACCTCGCCCTGGCTATGGCTCAGGCGTGCGACCCGTCCCGGCGGATCGTAATAGGCCGCGGAGGCGACGGTGGCAGCGCACAGCGATGCCAGCAGCACCGCGATGAAAACGAACGGGCGCGATAGACGATTCATGGTGTTCTCCCAGGGGAAACGCTAGGGCGTTTGGCTGTTCTCTTGCCCCTGAGCAGCAATATGCGCACCGGCGCGGCAACCGAACCTGAATGGAATCGCGCCCCTGCGCAAGACGGATCCGACCGAATTACATCGAGATCGATCCTTCGCGGAAGGCGCTCGGTTCCAGCCAGACATTGACCAGCACCGGCCGGCCGGCGCGGGCCAGGCCCTGGGCTCGCGCCAGCGCCTCGGGCAGCTCCGCCTGGGTGCGCACCAGGATGCCTTCCGCGCCCAGGCCTTCGGCGACGCGGTGGTAATCGGTGCGCGCCAGCACTGTGCCGACATCGTCGCCGAGCATCTTCACCTGCTCGCGGGCGATCTGCGTCCAGCCGGCATCGTTGCCGACCACGGCGATCACTGGGATGGAGTGACGAACAAAACTGTCGAACTCGATCAGGCTGAAACCGCAGGCGCCGTCGCCCCAGATCAGCCAGCGTTCGGCGTCGGGACGACTGGCGGCGGCGCCAAGCACGAATCCCGCGCCCACGCCCAGGGTGCCGAACACGCCCGGATCGAGCCAGGACAGTGGCGCGCGCGGATGCAAGGTGTAGGCGGCCGTGGCGACGAAGTCGCCGCCGTCGGCAATGAAGACGGCATCGTCGCTGGCGATGCGATCGATCTCGCGAAACAAGGCCACGGGATTGACGAAGCTACCGTGCACGCTGGCCGCCTGTTCGATCTCGGCTTCGCGTTGCTCGTCGCGCTCGCGCAGGCTGCGCAACCACGCCGGACGCGGCACGCCGTTCGACAAGCGCGCGGCGAGCAGCTCCAGGAAGCGACCGGCATCGCCGATGGCAGCGACTTCCGGTCGCCGGTTGAGCCGCGCTTCCCGCCGGCTGCGATTGGCGGCGATCAGGGTCGCGCTCGCGCGCACGTGGCGACCGTAGTCGAGGCGAAAATCGCTGGGCACGCCGGCCAGCACGACACAATCGGCCTCACGCAGCGCCTGCCGGCGTTGATGCAGGCACTGTTGCGGATGGCCGCGCCCCAACAGGCCGCGGGCCATGCCCGACAGGTACACCGGCGCGCCC
>Ga0209211_10009524_pt1 | contig 12919 bp, 10 predicted proteins | sample RifGroA2_FD_183992 | JGI IMG/M metagenome (GOLD analysis project Ga0209211, IMG submission 183992) | Groundwater microbial communities from Rifle, Colorado, USA - Groundwater A2 (SPAdes) (version 2) | ecosystem: Environmental > Aquatic > Deep subsurface > Groundwater | place: Rifle, Colorado... | reverse complement strand
GCTCACACATGACTTTAATGATATGCTTGACAATAGTGCCTTGATTAGCTCAAACGAGATAGTTGATATTTCAAAGAAAATAAAATCCCTGAGCCAGTTGTTTATCTTCGATACATGTCATGCAGGAGGAGTGGACTATATAGTGAGCGGTCTATATGATGCGAGGATGTCGGTGCTCGCCAAAAAAATGGGGCTTCATATTTACGCGTCGGCAAACTCTGTTCAGGAGGCGCTGGACGGCTACAAGGGGAATGGACTATTTACTTATTCTTTACTCGACGGACTGAGCAACAACAAGAGCGCGGATAAAAACAATGACAGCAAGATAAGTCTTATAGAGCTTGGCGAATATTCAAAGGCAAAGACGGCTGAGATATCAAAATCAATCGGATATGTCCAGACGCCATTGATTATAAATTTCGGAAAGGATAATCCGGCATATCAGTTAAGGTGAATCTAATGAGCCCTGCAATGCACTTTTGTCAGAGGATATGTTACAAAGGCAAATCAGAAATTAGGATTTACGGGATACGATAATTAATTAAGTTGACTTTATGTTTTCTCGCATTTAAAATAAAGTATGCCTATAAAAAGATATATTTTTGACGAATTGAAAGGGCACCTTTCCAAGAAAGAAATGTCCCTTATTGTCGGTCCGCGTCAGGCAGGTAAAACCACGCTGATGATGCAGCTCAAGGATTATCTTGAAAAGAAAGGGGAACAAACTCTTTTTCTGAGCCTTGACTTTGAAAGGGATATGCCCCATTTCGCGACACAGTCGGCCTTATTGAACAGGATACGGCTGGAGTTGGGCAGCCGGAGGGGTTTTGTATTCATCGATGAGATACAGCGAAAAGAAAACGCCGGGCTTTTCCTTAAAGGCATATACGATATGCAAATGCCATACAAGCTCATCATTTCCGGTTCAGGCAGCGTTGAATTAAAGGAAAAGATTCATGAATCCCTTGCAGGCAGGAAAAGGGTTTTTGAACTCAATACGGTTTCATTAAGCGAATTTATTGATTTCAAGACCGGATATAAGTACGCCGGAAAACTTGACCGGTATTTCAGGGTGAACAAGGCGGAAAGCATGAGCTTCCTTGCGGAGTATCTGAATTTCGGCGGTTATCCGAGAGTTATAGTTGAAGAAACCCGAAACGAAAAACTGAGGATTATAGATGAGATATACAGGAGCTATATAGAAAAGGATATTGCGTTTCTTCTGAGAGTGGAACGGATTGACGCATTCGGCAATCTGATAAGGCTTTTGGCGGGACAGGCAGGCAATCTGATAAATCTGAATGAGCTTTCTTCGACATTGGGCATATCGGTACAGACGGTGAAGAACTATATTGCATATGCGGAAAAGACTTTTATCGTAAAGAGGATCACGCCGTTTTTCAGGAATATCAGAAAAGAGATAAGCAAGTCCCCGATGATTTATTTTAACGATATCGGATTAAGGAACTTCAGTATGGACAAATTCGGCAGATACGCGATGTTTTCGGAGATGGGCTTTGCTTTTCAAAATCTTGTGCAAGACATTTTACAGGATAAGATTCGTTATGAAGGCAGCGCTCTCCATTTTTGGAGGACAAAAGATAGGGCGGAGGTTGATTTTATAATCGGCAGCGGAGATGAGGCGTTGCCTGTGGAGGTAACGTGCAAGGAACTGAAGGATAAAAGCATAGGCCGTTCTCTCAAAAGTTTTATTAACGAATATAACTCAAAGGAGGCTTGGGTCATTAACCTCGGCCTTAAAGATGAGGTTAAAGTAAGCGGCACTCTCGTGCGTTTCATGACTATTTTTGATTTATTATCGGAAAATATATGAATATGAGCATCCCATTGCGTAAAACCATAATTACGGCCTTTTTGCTCTTCGCTGTTGATGCCTTTGTTCTCAATCAATTTACAATTGCGGTATTCACCATTATCCTCGGCGTTCCGGTTCTGCTTGTAAAGCTGTTCAAGGCCGGAAAGGACAGGGAGAGGGTAAACCTGCTTGTGTCGAAGGCAGGCATATATGCCATTATGGTTATCCTTATTATTGGAGCAAATGCTCTTAACAACATGATTGCAGAAAGCAGGGCGAAGGACATTATCGCAGCCTGCGAGCAGTTCAAGGCGAAAAACGGGTGCTATCCAGACAAGCTTTCCGATCTTGCACCTGATTATCTTCCCCAAATTCCTGCTGCGAAATATTCGCTGATGGGGTCTTCTTTCCGTTATTTTGGCCGTCAGGACAGCCATGCTTTAATGTATGAAGCAGTTCCGCCATATGGGAGGAAGTATTATGTATTCGAGAAAAAGGCGTGGGAATATGTTGATTGAAGCGCAGATGAAAGGAATTAAAGGAGAAAATAAAATATTAACGATCTATCGCTTGTTCGCAATTGTTCTGATGTTGCTTATCTTAACCGGAAACATTTTTGCCGGAGAAGATGATCAGCTTAAAAAAACTTCTGACTATCAGACCCTCCTTAAACGGGTTATGAGCTTCGACCGCACCGTTGATTTCAAGGCATTAAGGCTTTCATATGCTGAAACCCAGGACTATAACCCTTACGGAGACGATAAGGCAAAAAAGGCTGAAATGTTTGAAGCGCTGAGGAATAAGCAGTACGAAAAGGCTGTTTCATCGGCGCAGGCAATACTTGAAAAGAAGTTTGTTGATATCGAAGCCCACTTTGTAAGCAGCATCGCTTTTCGCGAGATGAAGAATGCCGGGAGATACAACTTCCATCACTTTGTTACTGGAGGGCTTATTGACTCGATACTCGACTCGGGAGACGGAAAAACCCCTGAGACCGCCTTTGTAATTATTGAAACAGGCGAGGAGTATGCGCTGCTCGGGATAATAGGATTTGAGGTTGTCCGCCAGAGCCTTATAAAATCGAACGGGCACAGTTATGACAAAATGGAAACGAAACATCGTAAGACAGGAGAGACTGCAATATTCTTTTTTAATGTGGATATACCGTTCAACTGGCTGAATAAACAATTCAAAAAGTAACCGCAACCGGAGGTGAAAAATGATTCACAGATTGTTTTTAGTGATTTTAATCTCTGCGGCTATTTTATTAAGTTCAAATATAGCTTCTGCCGAACCGATGAAATCTTCAGGGCTTGATATCATTGAGTCTGACGAATATGAAATTTTTAACGCGGTTCTCGATAAATATGATGCCTTTGTCTCGCTTGATAAAACGACTATATCCGAAAAGAGATTAGATAATGCCGATGTTGCGCATTTGCAGCGATCAGGCATGCAGATTGATAATTATCTGACCGACGATTTTAACAAGAAAAACAGCAGATCATATGAGCTTGAAAAAAGATTCTCTAAAAAGAGATATTTCATGGATGAATCGCATCCGCGTTTTCCCGACAGTGTCAAGGAAAGCGTAAAAATATCGAGGGCAGGCTTCGATAAAGAAAGAAATGGGGCGGTCATTTTTATAAGGTATCGGAGCATCGCGCCGCAAAAGGCATTTTACGAAGAAGGCAACTTTGTCTTTCTTGAGAGGAAGGAGGGCAAATGGATTGTAGTAAAAACAGTAACGGCATCGCAAAGGTATTATTAATGAAACGCATCTTTCGGATATTGTTCGTTTTTGCTGTCATCGTAGCAGGTCTATGCCCTGCAATCGCCGCTGAAAAGCCGGAGATTTTTGTGCAGTTGGGGCATTCGGGGAGTGTTAAAACTGTAGCTTTTTCTCCAGTATAGAAAATATTGTAAAGGCAGATATGGCTTGGATTTCATAGAAAAAATTAACAACCTAAGGAGGAATTTATGGGTGGTATAGGCGTGCCGGAACTTATTGTTTTGTTTGTGCTTTTTATGCCAATTTGGTTAATTGCATTTGTGGATGTCCTCAGGAATGAATTTGCAGGTTCAAATAAAATTGTCTGGCTGATAGCGGTGATTCTCGTTCCCTTTGTTGGTCCCATAGCCTACTTTTTCATCGGCAGGAAACAGAGGGTAAAGAAAGTTAAGGAAAATTAAGAAGAGGGCATGAGGAATCTGAGTTTCAGTAAAGAGAGGCACTTATTTAAATACGGGAGAAAGATAATATGTTTAGAGTTATGAGGTTAATCCGCTTTCTATCGGTATGGGTTGGAGTTATTGCCATACTGTCCATAAGTTCAGCTTCTGCCTTTGCCGCTGAAAAGTTTACCCCAGCAGGCAGTAAGCAGGGGCCTGAGATTTTTGTGCAACTGGGGCATTTGAAAAGAGTTTACTCTATCGCCTTTTCCCCTGACGGCAGATATGCATTGTCTGGAAGTGATGATAATATCCTCTTTTGGGATGTAGAATCAGGCAAGGAGATAAGAACATTTGCAGAGCATACAGACGTGGTTCTCTCTATCGCCTTTTCCCCTGACGGCAGATACGCACTGTCAGGAGGTTATGATAAGAACCTCAAACTCTGGGAAGTTTCAACGGGCAAGGAGATAAGAACATTTGCAGGGCATACAGACTTTGTTACTTCTGTTGTCTTTTCCCCTGATGGCAGATATGCATTGTCTGGAAGTGAGGATAAAACCCTCAAGCTCTGGGATGTATCAATAGGCAAGCAGATAAGGACATTTACAGGGCATACAAAAAATGTTAATTCTGTAGCTTTTTCCCCTGATGGCAAATATGCCATATCAGGTGGTGGGTCTTATGGCAGCATAGCAGACAATTCTGTAAGACTTTGGGATATTTCTACAGGAAATGAGATAAGGACTTTCACAGGTCATACTGAAAGTGTTTACTCTGTCGCCTTTTCTCCTGACGGCAAATATGCATTGTCAGGCAGTCTCGATAAGACCCTCAAGCTCTGGGATGTAGCAACAGGCAAGGAGATAAGGACTTTTGCAGGGCATACGGACCGTGTTGATTCTGTTGTCTTTTCCCCTGATGGAAAATATGCACTTTCAGGAGGCGGGGATAAGACCTTAAAGCTCTGGGATGTAGCAACAGGCAAGGAGATAAGGACTTTTGCAGGGCATACAGACCATGTTCAAGATATCGCTTTTTCCCCTGACGGAAGATATGCACTTTCAGGGAGTCTGGATAAGAACCTCAAACTCTGGGAAGTTTCAACGGGCAAGGAGATAAGGACTTTTGCAGGGCATACAGACTTTGTTACTTCTGTTGTCTTTTCCCCTGATGGCAGATATGCATTGTCCAGAAGTGAGGATAAAACCCTCAAGCTCTGGGATGTATCAATAGGCAAGCAGATAAGGACATTTACAGGGCATACAAACTGGGGTACTTCTACTATCGCCTTTTCCCCTGATGGAAGATATGCATTGTCAGCAGAGAATAACACCCTTAAGCTCTGGGAAGTTTCAACAGGGAAAGAGATAAGGACATTTACGGGACATACACATTGGGTTTATTCGGTTACCTTTTCTCGTGACGGCAAATATGCATTGTCAGGAAGTGAGGATAAGACCGTCAAGCTCTGGGATGTATCAACAGGCAAGGAGATAAGGACATTTGCAGGGCATACACATTGGGTTTATTCGGTTACCTTTTCTCGTGACGGCAAATATGCATTGTCAGGAAGTGAGGATAAGACCGTCAAGCTCTGGGATGTATCAACAGGCAAGGAGATAAGGACATTTGCAGGGCATACAGACCATGTTAAATCTATCGCTTTTTCCCCAGATGGCAGATATGCACTGTCAGCAGATAGGAATAACACCCTTAAGCTCTGGGAAGTTTCAACAGGAAAAGAGATAAAGACGATTAGGACTTTTACAGAATATACATTCGATGAAGAGTTTATTGTCTTTTCCTCTGATGGAATATATACACTTTCGGGGAGTCCGGATAAGACCGTCAAGCTCTGGGATGTATCAACTGGGAAAGAGATAAGGACATTTGCAGGGCATACAGACCATGTTAAATCTATCGCTTTTTCCCCAGATGGCAGATTTGGGTTATCAGGCAGCGAGGATGGCACAACAAGAATCTGGGATATAAATACAGGCAAAGAGCTTGCCCAGTTCATCAGCTTTACCGACGGCGAATGGGTTGTGATTACGCCTGAAGGGTATTTTAATTCCTCGCCGAATGGCGCCAAGCATCTCAATGTCCGTGTTGGCAACAATGTCTATTCCGTAGACAACTTCTATGAAAAGTTTTTTAATCCTGTTTATGTTGCCTCTGTATTACAGGGCAAAAAGGTTGAGGCGGTTGCAGATATAAGGAAAGGAATCTTAACGCCTCCTGATGTAAAGATAATCTCTCCAGAGCCAAACGCAGCATTCAGCACAGACACAATAACAATAACTGTCTCAGCAAAAGATACAGGCGGAGGCATTGACGAGATACGGCTTTATCATAATGGCAAGGCAATAGGCGAAGATACGAGGGCTGTAAAGATTGTTCCAAAGCCTGTCCCCGCAAGTAGTAAGCAGGGAGACAATGAGACAATCAAGACATACACGGTTGCCCTCGTTGATGGGGTAAACACATTCCGTGCAGTTGGTTTCAGCAGGGACAGGACAGAGTCCAATCCCTATGAACTGATAGTCAAACTCACTACTCCGTCAAAGGATGTATCCCTTTATGTTCTTGCAGTCGGCATAAACAAATATAGGAACCCTGCATTAAATTTAAACTACGCAGAGCCTGATGCAAGGGGAATAGTTGATTTCTTCAAGCAGAAAGGTAAGGGATTGTTCAAGAATGTTGAAATCAGAGATATTTACAATGAACAGGCGACGAAAGAGACAATAATCTCAAAGCTCAAACAACTTGAGAATACAAACCCGCAGGATGCGGTATTGATATACCTTGCAGGACACGGAGAGAATATAAATGACAAATGGTATTTCATCCCCCATGAACTGACATATCCTGAAAGGGAAGCGGATGTAAAAACAAAAGGAATCTCATCTGATGAACTATCAGGGTATATAAAGAACATTAAGGCACAAAAGATACTCTTGCTTATTGATGCCTGCAAATCAGGAGCGGTATTGATAGCATTCAGGGGATTTGAAGACAGGAAGGCGCTCTCGCAATTATCAAGGTCAACAGGGGTGCACATAGTAGCCGCATCAACAAAAGACCAGTTTGCGGCAGAGGTAAAGGAACTCGGTCATGGAGTATTTACATATACCCTTCTTGAAGGATTAAAAGGCAAGGCAGCAGGAAAAGGTGAGACTGTTACAGTGAGAAAACTGATGGGATATATAGAAGAAAAACTGCCTGAGATGACGAAGAAATACAAACAGGAGGCGCAATTCCCTGTTGTTGATTCAAGGGGAATGGATTTTCCGCTGGTGCTGACAAAATAAAAATCATGCATCGGATAGGCATCATGGATGTCTGAGGAGAAGAAATGACAACAACATATCGCTTGTTCTCAATTGTTCTGATGTTGCTTATCTTAACCGGAAATGTTTTTGCCGGAGAAGGGGAACGCCATAATGGAGGCGAGGTTATCCAGATAAAACAGGGAAATGTCGGCAGGTTCCATGAACTCCAGATAGGTGTCATGAATATAATCAGAGCTGATTATGTTGATGAGGCCGGCACAAAAAAGCAGGGTTTAATAGCTGTATTGTCATTATTTGTTGAAGGGAATCCTCCGCAAGAAAAGAATTTTAAAGTTCATGCGGGGCAAAAGATAATAATGGATAAATACTCAGTGTATGTGGAAGAAATACGAGGAACGGTTAAAGGCTTAGTAACATTGCGGATAAATATAAAAGGGGCGGTATGGCATTAAAAAAATTTCAGCCCGAAAGACCCGATTTTCTGATAAACACCGATTGGGGTACCCCGAAGGAACAGTTATCGACAGAGGACGCAAAAAGCAGAGGCATGAAGCTTTTTCATAAGAGATGGGTAATCAAAGAAGAAAAAAAACAGCTTCGGGAAGAATATAGCATTTATCATTCCATCCGCAGTATAGGCTATCTGCTGATAGTCCTTTCGTTTGTTGTCTTCATAAATATTGCAGATATTTTAAAAGGCGGCATTCTCTCATCTTTTTTTACGATACTTTATGGTCTCGTTATGCTTACGGGCGGAATCGGATTGATCAAATACAGACGTTTTGCCCGGAACATAGCCGTATTTGTGTTTCTCTCTTTTCTATCGTTGCCTTTTACGCCTCTTTTCAGTGACGACAAAGGGGCGCCATTCATCATAATATTGGGCGTAATCGGCCTTTATTATCTTTTGCGAAGAACGGCCCGAAAAATATTTGCGCCTCTCCCTGACGGGCAGAAAATCAGCGGCTCAAAATCAGGCTTTACCGACTAAGAGGGAGTGTATGAGTAAAAACAGCTTTGTCTGGAAGATATTATCAGGAGGAAATATGTTTAGATTTAAGAGTTTATTCCGTTTTTTAGCGGTCTGGTTGGGAATTATTTCCATACTATCCATAAATTCGGCTGCTGCCTTTGCCGCTGAAAAGTCTGAGATTTTCGTGCAGTTGGGGCATACAGGCACTGTCAACTCCGTTGCTTTTTCTCCTGACGGAAAATATGCACTGTCGTCAGGGAGTTACGACAAGACCCTCAAGCTATGGGATGTATCCACTGGTAAAGAAATTAGGACATTTCAAGGACATGAAAATACTGTTCTGTCAGTAGCATATTCTCCTGATGGAAGATATGCGTTATCAGGGGGTTGGTCCAACGCCCTCAAACTGTGGGATATTGCTTCGGGCAAAGAAATAAGGACATTTGAAGGGCATAAAAGTCGGATTGCATCTGTAGCCTTTTCCCCTGATGGAAGATATGCATTGTCAGGGGCAGGGGGTGGGATTGATGATGACCATACTCTCAAACTGTGGGATGTTGCAACAGGCAGAGAAATACGTACATTTAAGGGACATACAAATAGTGTTGGCTCAGTCTCCTTTTCCCCTGATGGAAAGTATGCATTGTCTGGAAGTAATGATAAAACCCTCAGACTCTGGGATATTGCAACAGGCAAAGAGGTAAAGACATTTGAAGAAGATACAGAATATGTTTACTCAGTCGCTTTTTCGCCAGACGGAAGATATGCATTGTCAGGTGGTGGTGGCGGCAAAATCCTCAAGCTCTGGGATATAGCAACGGGAAAAAAGATATGGACTTTTGAAGCGCTTACATTTTCTGTTGAGTCTGTAGCTTTTTCACCTACCGGAAGGTATGCCCTTTCAGGAACTAGCGATTATACCCTCAAGCTCTGGGATATAGCGACGGGAAGAGAGATAAGGACTTTTAAAGGACATACTAATAATGTTACCTCTGTTGCCTTTTCTCCTGATGGAAAGTATGCCCTTTCAGGAAGTGTGGATAAAACCCTCAGACTCTGGGAAGTTGCTACAGGAAAAGAAATAAGGACATTTTCAGGGCATACAATTAAGGTTTCCTCTGTAGCTTTTTCTCCTAATGGCATGTATGCAGGGGGCGAGGATGGCATCCTTAGGCTTTGGGATATTTCAACAGGCAAAGAAATAAGGGCTTTTATAGGGCATAGCAGTTGGATTAGCTCTATAGCTCTTTCCCCTGACGGCAAGTATGTGTTGTCAGGGAGTCAGGATGTGACCTTAAACCTCTGGGACATAGCAACAGCCAAAAAGATAAAACAATTTACAGGGCATAAAAGCATGATTAAATCCGTAGCCTTTTCTCCCGATGGAAAATATGTATTGTCAGGACATCTTGATGCCACCCTCAAACTCTGGGATGCGGAAACAAGCAAAGAGATAAGGACATTCACAGGGCATACAGACCTTCTTAATGGTGTAACCTCGGTTTCCTTTTCCCCTGACGGAAAATATGCATTGTCGGGTGATTTTAAAGGCATTAAACTCTGGGATATATCAACAGGGCAAGAAATAAGGACATTTTTAAGTGGGGGATTCTCTGCATCTTTTTCCCCTGATGGCAGGTATGTTTTGTCGGGGAGTGTGGATGGAAAGATAACGATATGGGATATATCAACAGGAAAGGAGATAAGAAAATTTCCTGAGTTCTCGGGTTGGCTTAAGTCATTAATTTTTTCTCCTAACGGTAACTATGCATTGTCAGGGGGTGAATATTATCATCCCCTAAGGCTCTGGGATGTAGTAACTGGCAAAGAGATAAGAACTTTTTCAGGACATACAAGATATGTTACTTCCATCGCCTTTTCTCCTGATAGCAGATATGCATTCTCAGGAAGTGCTGATGGCACAACGAGAATCTGGGATATAAATACAGGCAAAGAACTCGCCCAATTTATCAGCTTCACCGATGGCGAATGGATAGTGATTACTCCTGAGGGCTATTACAACTCATCTGCCAACGGCGATAAACATCTGAATGTAAGAATCGACAATAACGTCTATGGCATTGAAAATTACCGCGAAGCATTTTATCGCCCTGACCTTGTAAAGCTTGTGCTTTCAGGAGGCTCGTTAAAGGACTTTAAAACACTTGCTGATGTTAAGCAGCCGCCGGTTGTAACTATTGTTGATACTCCGAAAAGCACGGATAAGAACGTAGCCGCGATAACCCTTAAGATAACTGACATTGGCGGAGGCATAGGAGACATAAGGCTCTATCTCAACGGCTCTGCTGTAGTCCTTGACAGCGCAAGGGGAGTAAAGATAATCCCTAAGGATGACAAGGCAGTTTATAAGGTATATAATCTTAAACTCTCAAACGGCTTGAACACTATCCGTGCAATCGCCTTTAACGGTGAAAATACAATGCAGAGCAATGATGTGCTTCATGAGATAACAGCATCATTCAAATCTCTGACAAAGCCGTCTTTAAATGCCATCATAGTAGGTATCAACGAATATAAAAACCCGAAGTTGCAGCTCAAGTATGCGGTTTCTGACGCAGAGCTTTTTGAGAACACACTTAAAAAAGTTACCGCAGGGCTTTTTGAAAAAGTAAATATTAAAAAACTTGTTACAAAAGAAGAGACGACAAATGAAAGCATCATAAAAGAGCTTAAAGCCTATAAATCATTGAACCCTGACGATGTATTTGTCTTTTTTGTTGCAAGCCATGGAACAGTTGATAACGGAGAGTATTTTCTTATTACCTCAAATGTCGGCTCAACAAGAACAGAAAAACTAAAGACAGACGCATTGCCGCAGGGAATGCTTAAAGAGCTTATAGCCAATATCCCGGCAACAAAGAAACTGATTATTATTGACACATGCAGCGCAGGCGCTTTGGGAGAGGCAATACAGGTGGCGATGCTTACAAGGGGAATGAGCGAAGACACTGCAATGAAGATATTAAGCAGGGCTGTGGGCTCAACCATCCTTTCAGCTTCAACATCTTTGCAGGAGGCTGTTGAAGGTTATCAGGGGCATGGCCTGTTCACTTATGTGCTTGTTGAAGGATTAAAGGGGAAGGCTGATAAGGGAAAGACAGGATATGTTAAGACTACAGAGCTTGCTGATTATGTTGATAGTGAAGTGCCTGTTCTTGCGGAAAGAGTTTTTAAGAAGGCGCAGTATCCGACAATATCGATAAGCGGACAGGCTTTTCCGATAGGGAAGACGGGCAAGTGATTTTTAGAGGGCTAAGAGGAACAGATTAATATAAACGCATTAACTATTTTTACATTGTCATTGCGAGCGACCGAAGAGAGCGTGGCAATCTCGCAGTAAATACAAGATTGCTTCGTCGTTTCACTCCTCGCAATGACACGCTATTTATTGCGTTTGTATTAGATTTGTTTTACGCGCTTATGTCTGTCGGCCCGATAAGCAGGCTCGGAGTTCCTATATTGCCGTAGAATCTCATATCATCGCCTACTGCCTCTATCCTCTCAAAAAGGCCGAGCATGTCTCCTGAGATTACAGCCTCTTTTACGGGGAATCTTATTATCCCGTTTTCTATCCACAAACCCGAAACTCCAATGGAAAATTCTCCTGTTATGGGATTTGCAGTATGTACGCCCATAGCCTCTGTTATGTAAAGGCCTTTATCCATAGATGCGATGAGAGTGTTGAAGGGTATGACATCGGATTCGGAAGAGGTTTTCAGGTACAGATTTAATATCCCTGCTGATGGAAGCCCCATTTTTTCATTCCCTCCGCGAACTGCATTGCCTGTGGAATGCGCCCCTTCTTTTTTTGCGGTGTAAGTATTGTGAAGGAAGCCCATCAACTCTCCCTCTTTTATCAAAACTTTTTCGGATGTCAGAACTCCTTCATCATCAAAAGGCCTTGTGCCGAGCCTGCGCGGAATGATGCCGCTGTCAATAAGATTGACCTTCGGGCTTATTACCCTCTGCCCGATTTTATCTTTTAATAACGACCTGCCTTTCTGCACTGATTCCGCTGAAAAAGACGATGCAAATATGCCCAGAAACTCGGATGCCACTGAATTGTCAAGGATTATGGGCGCTTTTACGGTGTTAATCCTTTTTGCACCAAGCATCTGGACCGCACGCTTTGCGGCATTTCTGCCGACATCTTCAAACGATACGTCTTGCAAAAGCCTGCTTCCGTTGAAATCCCATCCCATCTGGCTCTCGCCGTTTTCCTCGGCCACGGTCATAACCTGCGCGGTAAATTTTGTATACGGATATGATATGTCAATTCCTTTTGAATTCAGTATAAATATCTCGCCGCTGCTGAAGGCCCCTGTGGCCTTTCTCGTTTTCTTTATCCTTTTGTCAAAATCATTTGCCGCTTTTTCTATGATGAGAACATGCTTTACCGCCTCGTCTTCTTTTATGTCCCATCCCTTTCCGTCAAATACTTCAAGGCTTCCGTATTCCGTTGCCTGCGGTGAGCCCCGAGCAACTCGGGGCATGTCCAGATATTCATCCGCATCAGCCCATTTTGCCGCCTCTATCGCACTTTTTATGACTGATTCCGACTCATCAGTAGATGTTGAGTAGGAAAATCCGAGTTTCCCATTCCGTATAACGCGCAGGGAATAACCGAAACTCAGAGAG
>Ga0209211_10009523_pt1 | contig 12920 bp, 9 predicted proteins | sample RifGroA2_FD_183992 | JGI IMG/M metagenome (GOLD analysis project Ga0209211, IMG submission 183992) | Groundwater microbial communities from Rifle, Colorado, USA - Groundwater A2 (SPAdes) (version 2) | ecosystem: Environmental > Aquatic > Deep subsurface > Groundwater | place: Rifle, Colorado... | reverse complement strand
CTTTAAAAAAATACCCTTACCTAGCTTATTATGATACATCTGGATTTGATAATGATGATATAATCTATGCCCTGGATAGGTATGATATGGACACAGCTGTTGTTTTTGCTCCTCTAACCAGCGGCTCTACAACAATAAATGGAAAAACATATAATATTGAAAGCACATCAATGGACAGCTATTTTGATTACTGGAGGGGCTTTAATAGTGTTGTTCTTTTGGGCTATGATGACAAGGATGCCGCTGTTATAACATCCCTTTTTGCATCTTATTTAAATGCGCCTTTGATATTTGTCAATGAGGGCAATTTGCCTCAATTAACAGACAAGATAAACAATAAAATAATATATATCATCAATAAAGAAAAAATGGATGAAAATGTAGTGCAATATGCTGAAACTAACGCCAGAAACGGCGAAGTAATATATTATAATGAATATGACATAAGGTTTGACAGCCAATTAAACCCTTTTAGGGAGCTGTCCTCGCAAATAGACATACCCTAAGATGAGAAACAAAAATTATCTGGCTATCTTCTTTTTGGCAATGCTGGTCTTAATTATCTCAGCATTTTTGCTTAAAACATACTTTAAAAAGCCGCCAATTATCAAATTTGTTGATGAGGATAATGCGGCTATTGATGGAACAGTCTATTTAGACTATGCCCAAATAGGAGAAACAGAAAACGGGGAATTTAAAAATCTGCCTAAAGATTATTGCGAAACTACTCATAACCTAGCTTTAAAGACAGCCGAGTCCAGGTTTGAATTCAGCAGTTATCCTATAGACTGTAAATCTAAGGTGGTTAGCTATATTGTCAAAATAAAAACAATTGAAAAGTGAAATTACAGCTTAACAACAGCTATCAAACTCTGAGCTTTTTATAATCTTCTTGTCAGGCGTTATCAGCAAGCCCTCAACATTCTCTAATTTTTCAATTAACTGCAATCCCTCATCAGGGCCTAAAACAAAAACAGCTGTTGCAATTGCGTCTGCATCAACAGCCTTGTCTGCAATTATTGTAACTGAGATTAATTTAGCAGCAGAATAGCCGGTTTCAGGGTCAATTATATGGTGGAATTTTTTTGTCGGCTCAAAATACCTTTCATAATCGCCAGAAGTGGAAACAGCTTTATTATCAAGATTTATTTTTGCTATATACTGCCCCTTATTTCTTGGGTTTTCCAAAGCAATAACCCATTTATTTGCTCCGCCCTTGTTGCCTATTGCTTTTATATCCCCAGCGATGCTTACTAATGCATGCTTTATGGTATTGTTCCATTGTAAAACAGAAACTGCCCTGTCAACTGCATAGCCTTTTGCAATCCCGCCTAAAGTGATCTTCATTCCGGGCTGCATGCTGATATTCCTGTACTTAAGCCTTATTTTTTCATAGCCAACCAGCTTTAATGCATCTTCTATTTCCTCACCGGTTGGAGCCCTTTTTTTGCTCTCAAAGCTGTCTTTGTACAAATCCAGAATTGGCTGCACAGTAATGTCAAATGCGCCATTGCTTATATCAGAATAATAGAGGGACTTTTTTGTATTGTAAATCAGGTCATCAGAAGGATTTTCTATGAAACTGTTTTTATTTAATATTGAAACCTCGGAATCATTTTTGTAGTTGCTCAACAGATTGTCAAGCCTTTCTATCTCATCAAAAGCCTTTTCCATAATCTCTTTGGCTTTATCCTCATTTTCATCATAAATGGTAATTGTAACTATCGTGCCCATCAGCTCTTTTGTTTGCTCTATTTTTTTTAACTCAGAGCAGCCGCCTACCAAAAGAATAAGTGCAAATAAGATCAGTATCCTTTTCATTGTTAAACTAAAAGCATTATCTACTTTTTTAAGCCCTGGAAAGAGTTATCAACAATATCCTTGTTCCAGCCGTCTTTTAACAGCCCGTTTCTAATCTGCTGCGAGGTATAGCCTCTTCTTAGGTTTGTGGATATATATGTTTTAAGCTGAAGCTCTTCTTGCAGGTAACGTTCTTTTGCTAAACTAGATTCATGCTTTTTTCTGGACAGTTCCAGGGCTGCAAATGATATTATAATAATTATAAATGTAACAGCAAATACCCAGCTATATCTTACTGGAGAAAGCTGTTCTTTTATCTCTTCTATCTGCCTTTGGTCTATTCTTACTGAAATTGGCTTCTCTGCTGTTTTGATTTGGGTTGTTCCCTGCATGTTAGGATCACCCTCAACAACCAATGTTAATTTTGTTCTATCCTCACTCCACTTCTGGCTTATAATATTAGAGGTAGAATCAATAATACCAGCTTCTTCCATTGGCTTTTCAAAGGCAATCTCTATTGTATGGGTAGAATGCTGGTAGTTAATTGTCAATACACCATCATCCGGGCTGTATTGGTAGTTTTGTGCTGTTGCAGCCTCATCGCATCTTTTTCCTGCATTGCCTTTTTCTCCTTTATCAAGATAGTAGTTAAACACTAGCTGCGAATCCTGAACATCAACACTTCCGTCATTGTTAACATCAACACAGCACATATTTTCCGGCATTGGCTCTGTTTCCAGGATTATATTGCTTATTAAAAGGGCGTCTCCCGGTGTTATACCCTTATCTTCATTCGCATCTCCTATAACCGAGTTATCGTCGCAGTATGCCATAGGGTAGTCTATCTCGCGTTTACAGTCAACAATATCCCCAGCCCCGGACCATAATTCTATAATGCTTGTGATAGATTCAGCATTCCATTCAATTCCCCCGCCGCCGTCATTTGTGTCTAAAGGAGCAAGCGCCATGCATAATTCCCTTACACTTGCGTAATTATTGAAATTTGCATCGCTTGCAGCACGCTCTGCATCAAAGTAAATGCCCTTGCCTGCTTCAGTAACATGAATGATTTTCATATGCCCGTTATCACCTGAGTTAAATAAGGTGCAAAACAGCTCGCCCTTGTCTGTTTTATAGCTGCCCATATAGAAGGTTTCTTTATAGCCAACCGGAATAGAGGTTGGCGGGCAGTAAAGTTGAGAAATTGCCGTGGTTGGAGTGCAATAACCAAAACCGTTTAATTTTGTGTCACAACCTGGGGCTACCTCATATACTGGCTCAGGTGCTCCTGCGCTTTTCCATTCTTCATAAGTATAACAACTAAAGCCTGAGCCATACATTTTTTGGCAATCAATATATTCAATACAAACACCATTTTCACAGCCAGATGGGCATTGGTATTCTTCAGTTTTTATTGAATTATCCTCGCAGTATGTTTCATGCAATAAATATATATCCTTATCAACATCATAACTGCATGAGTCAGCATGTTGGGTATACCCATCATCTGTAGTAGCATAACCTTCTTTGTAGTAATCCTTGCCTCCATCCGAATCTAAACAAGTTATTAGCTCACAAGAAGGACATCCTTTAATTGCACTATCATATGGACAAAATATTTTTACTGTATTAAGCCAATAATCCAAATCATTTTCTACATCACTTGGTAAGCCATCACAAACCTCCATCGCATTTTCTGCCATCCTAACGCTATCAGGGTTAAGATGCCAGCTCCAGGGCTGATTAAAACCCCCATCTCCTTCTGCTAAATCACCTATTACAAAGAGTTCATTTTTACCATAATAATTATCCTTAGCATCTTGTATGGTTTGAGAATCAGTCACAAAAATGATAAAGTCCTCATTAGCAACCGAGACCGTGAAATACTCTCCCTCCGTAACTTTGGGTGTCCAAATACTTGCCTTATTACAATATACCATATAAGCTTTATCCTTTTCTATCCCCATGTTACCAGAGGCTGGAATTGGTTCAGACCCACTAATTATCTTAATTTCATTACAATCTCCTTCCTGGGAATTTATATCAGCTAGCATAGTTTCTACGGTGTAAGGGCCCCCATAGGGAATAGATATGAAATTATTACCTGCATAAAGATTAATTGGAACTGGTTGGGTTATTTCTGCCCCGCTTATTTCCCATACGCTGTTTTTATTGCAATAGACAGAATAGCCTTTACTTAAGTCTACGTCAAAATTAGTTCCTACTTGCTTCTTTATTAAATAAGTTTCCCATCCGCTGCCATCCCATCTCTGAACTGAATCACAATCGCCACTCTGAGAATTTATCTCGTCCCCCATGGTTTGTGCAGTATAAGATGTTGTTGGGCTTACAGGTAATCCAATCCAATTATAACCATTGATTAGTGTAATAGCAAAACTTTTATGTTCAGCAATACAAGCACCATCCTGGCAGCCATTTGGGCATTCATAAGCTACAGCAGTAGGCTCTTTAGTAGAAGCGCAATAGTATTCGCGTAATGTAGTTTCTGTCGCGCACTCGTCTGTATAGCTGAATTTTTCACCTCCCCCTACACCATAGCTCTTACCCACAATATTGTATTTTATCCCGCCATCTGAATCACTGCATTCCATTGCTATTTCGCTGCACTTCTTCCCTGCATTCCCAGCTGGTACGCCAAGGGAATAGTCAAGAACTAATTTGGAATCCTGTGCTGTAATGCTATCATCATAATCTATATCAATGCAGCATTTATTTTCCGGCATTGATTCTGTTCCTAGAATTATATTATTCACCAAAAGAGCATCCACTGGCGTGATCTTATCGTCACCATTGGCATCTCCGATTATGGATGTTGGCGCGCAATTAACAGAAGCACAGCCATTTGCATCAACTGCCCAGTTGGGCGGGGTATTTGGGCAATTATCGCTTTCATCTGGCACCCTATCGTTATCATTATCTCCGTCACAATAATCCCCCCTGCCATCCCTGTCTGCATCTTCTTGGCCTTGATTATAAACTATTCTACAATTGTCAGCTAAGTCACCAATTCCATCACTATCTGAATCTTCCATGCATATTGCCCTAAACTTATACCTTCCACAAACCTTGTCAGCGGGGCAGCACCATTCATCACTACAGCCTGTTTTTTGAACACAATTACAGCCAAACCTATCTATTATATGCGAGGCGGAATCAAGGCATTTGTCTTTTGGATCAGGAATGCCATCTTTATCTTCATCTGGAACACCAGCATATGCAATATAAACTGAAATAGATATAACAACAAAGAGCATTAAACATTTAATTATTTTTTTCATTATGATTACCCTACACATTCGCCATTAAAACTAACATCTTGTATTGCAAATTGGAATATATATGCTTTGAGATATTTATATTCATAAGTTTTAAAATCCATAAATTGTATAATCTTATTATCTTTAAAATAAATATTTGTTAATCCATTTGTGTCGTATATGCTGCAATCTGATGTGATACTATAGGTAAGAGGCTGTGAACTGATTATATTGCCTATTAAATTAGCGGCGCTGTCATATAATGCCCCCAATCTAACAGGCAAACTAACCCTAAAGTCTGATAATTCTGTAACAGCCTCTTTTTTTCTGATAACTAAAGGATATTTAATCTGCACTGTTACATCTTCTTTATTAATGCTGACTTTGCTATCAACTAAATCACTGTAATAATAGCCTTTATTTTTGTAGTCCACATCTGGCTGGGTTATATCAAATCCCAAATTTCCAAGAGTTTCCAGATCCAAACATTTTTCAAACTCAACAATTATATACTTTGAAAGCTTTTCTTCTATTTCATCTAATCCAAGAATGCCGCCGTCATCAGTTTCATCCAGATAATAAGGGACTTTATCATCTTGATAATCTGTAAATAACAATATTGCGTTGCCAGCTTCTCCATAAAAGGAATTACCATCACTATCAGGATCCACATATCCGCCCTGGGCACCTACCAGCCATATTCCCTCTTCACTTGCTTTTTCCAAGCATGTTTCTGCGTATGTTTTAATTGGCGTTATATCCAATGCAAGTTTTGCTGCTTCTTCATTAGAAGCGGTTGTTTTCCCTTTTGTAGCATAAGCTGTTATATAATAAATTAAACCAAATATAACTATTATAACGATGCCAACCAGCATAAATAAGGTAATCTGCCCTCTTTTTAGCATATTCTATACACCTTTTATATTCGGGTTTATTAATTTTGCTTTTTTAAGAAGCTAAAGAGATTTGGTTGCATTCATAATGCCCCCTGATAAAAACCTTTAAATAATAGCCCATTCAATATTGAGGTATGCTTACTTTTAAAGGCGGGGTTCATCCGGCATATAACAAACTGACAAGAAAAAGCAGAATAGAGGTAGCTAAACTGCCAAAAAAAGTTATTTTACCATTACAGCAGCATACAGGAGCAGCTTGCGAGCCATTGGTGAAAGCCGGTGATTTTGTCAGGGTTGGCCAAAAGATAGCAGAAAGCAAGGCATTTGTTTCAGCGCCGATACATGCTTCTATTTCAGGCAAGGTTATGGGAATAGCTAAAGCCCCGCATCCTGTTTTAGGGGAGTATAATTCTGTTGTTATAGAGTCAGATGGAAAAATAGAATGGCATGATTCTGTTAAAAAGAGGGAAAATGCTGATAAGCTGACAGCAAAAGAGATTATTGATATAGTAAAAGAAGCAGGCATTGTCGGGTTGGGCGGAGCAGCATTTCCAACGCATGTAAAATTAAGCCCTCCGCCAGAGAAAAAAATTGATACTTTAATCTTAAACGGGGCAGAGTGCGAGCCTTACCTGACTTGCGACAACAGGCTGATGATGGAAAAGCCGGATGAAATAATCAAAGGCCTGAAATTAATTGCAAAAGCCCTTAATGCTTCCAATATTTTTATCGGCATTGAGGATAACAAGCAGGATGCAGCTGCTTACCTTGATGCTAAACTAAAAAAAGAAAATGAAAACATCAAAGTTATAACATTAAGAACAAAATATCCTGAGGGAGCAGAAAAGATGCTTATTCATGCTGTAACAAAGAGAAAAGTGCCTTCCAGGGGATTGCCAATGGATGTTGGCTGTGTTGTAAGCAATGTGCAGACAGCAAAAGCTGTTTATGATGCTGTTTATGAAGGAAAGCCATTGATAGAGAGGGTTGTTACAATAACGGGGGATGTTAACGAGCCGAAAAATATGCTTGTTAAGATTGGAACCCAATTTAAAGAGCTTATCGGGCAGTGCGGCGGGTATAAAGGAGAGCCTAAAAAGATTATTAATGGCGGGCCAATGATGGGCATTGCCCAAGTTAGTGGTGATGTTCCTGTGATAAAAGGAACATCCGGCATATTGGTTTTGGCAGATATAGAAAGGAATGAGGAAGAGCGCTGCATAAGATGCGGAAGATGTGTGGATGTATGCCCAATGCTTTTAATGCCTACTGCAATTGCGCAATATTCAGACAAAGAAAACTATGAGATGGCTGACAGCTATTTTGCTTTGGACTGCTTTGAATGCGGATGCTGCGCTTATGCCTGCCCGTCAAAGATACCATTGGTTGAGAAAATAAAGAAAGCTAAAATAAAAATAATGGAAAATAAAAAATGAGCCTAATAAAATCCGCATCACCGCATATAACAGACAAAGAATTAACAGAAAGGATAGAGTGCTTTACTATCTTAGCATTAATCCCTGCTGTTGTAGCTTCCTTATACTTCTTTGGATTAAAGGCTTTTTTTATAATTATTGTTGGCGTTATAATAGCTGCTTTGACAGATATTTTAATAGATAAGCTAAAGAAAAAGAAATTTAAAATTCCATTTGGAGCAATGGTTACCGGGTTATTACTGGCTTTAACTCTGCCGCCAACTATTCCTTTGTTTGTGCCAGTTGTCGGCTCTTTTGTGGCAATATCCATAGTAAAGCATGTATTCGGAACAAGAAGCCACATCTTTAATCCTGCCTTGGCCGGAAGGGCATTTTTAGTTGCAGCATGGCCTGTTTTAATGTCAAAATGGATAACCCCTGATGGAGTTACAGGAGCAACACCATTAGGCGCTTTAAAAATAGCAGGGGAAAAAATAGCCAGCTACAGCCAATTATTTTTTGGCAATATTGGCGGCACAATAGGGGAAACATCTGCTTTGGCTTTGCTGATTGGGGCTGCTTTCTTGTTTTTTATGAAGGTTATTGACTGGAAGATTCCTTTAGCTTATGTTGGCACGGTATTTATCTTAACATTTGCTTTTGGCAAAGACCCTTTATTTCATATTTTAGCAGGCGGGTTAATGCTCGGAGCTTTTTTCATGGCAACTGACTATGTAACAACGCCAATAACAAAAAAGGGCAGGTTAATTTTTGGTGTTGGCTGCGGTTTACTAACAGTTGTTATCAGATTATTTTCAGGATTGCCGGAAGGGGTAATGTACTCTATATTATTGATGAATGCATTTACACCCTTGATTGAGAGGTACACAAGGCCAAAGCCGTTTGGTTATCTAAAATTTAAAAAGGTGGAAAAATGAGAAAGATAATATTAATTATGGGATTGATTTTGCTTATTGCTTTGCTTAATGGATGTACTGAAAAATTTGACAAATGTGACCTAAACAAGGACGGAAAAGTAAGCGCAATTGAAAAGCAGAAATGCGAACAACCCGCTGATGGAGGCACCAAAGGCAAATGCGGTGACGGAATATGCGGAACTGTTGAAAAAGAAAGAGGAATTTGTCCGGAAGATTGTGAAACAACAGAATTGAAGAGTTGTTCAAATTTGAAAGGTAATATATGCTCAGCATCACAAACATGCTCTGGCTCTTGGTTAGATGCTTCTGATAGCGAAAGATGCTGCAGCGGAGAATGCAAAACTGGCTCTGGACAAACCTCTGATTATAGTATTGATACAGATAGCTTTGTATGGGGAACAGAGATTTATCCCGACCAGATTAAAAACACAAAAGAGGTTATTATTAATGATTTAAAGATAAAATATCTTAAAGTAAGGCTGCAGATAAATCAATTTTCCAGTGATGGAAAAACCTTCTCACCAACTGTTTGCAAGCCATCAGCAGCAAACTGCAAAGAAGGATATAACATGGATGAAATAGTTCAAACATTCAATGCAAATAGTTGGAGTATGCTTCCAATGTTTACACATAATACTGCTGACTCCAGTATAACAACTGAAGATATTGATAATTATGTAAATTTTGCTGACTGGTTTGTTGGCAGATACAATAATGATGCAAATATAGAATATGTTGAGTTGCTAAACAACCCTGCCTCAACCTGGAAGGGAACTGAAGAACAATTGCTGGAATTGAATAATAAAGTTTATGAGCGCCTTAAGGGCAAATATCCTGATTTAATGATTGGAACTCCCGGCTTTGAATACTGGAATGATATGCCTGCTGGTGAAGAGCTAAGCAGAACCAGCATGCTTGAATATTTCTTGAACAAAGAAAATGGAGCAAAATTTGACTTCTGGGCATTCCACGGATACTCAGCGCAGATAGTTAAAGATAAGAGCGGCATCTACCCGCCAACAAAAACTGCGCTTTATAACAAATATGCAGGTATTGGAGGAATATTGGAAATCCGCAAAAAACTTGATGAGAACGGCTGGCAGGACAGGGAGATTATTGATACAGAGCATGTAGGCGCTCTGGGAAATAAGCCGGAATCCCAAATTTCAGAAGAAGAGTATTTAATAGATGCTGCTTATTTGCTGCAGGAATTGCTTTTGAAAAGAACTTTGGCGTATAATGGCAAATTTGCTTTATCAGGCATTTTATCATTAAAGATGATTCCAAAAGGAGATAACGGTGAATTTTTATGGGGCTCTTTAATGCCAGACAGCTCATTGACACCAGGAGCAAGTGCCTATTCATTGTTGCTTTCTAAATTAAATGAATACAAATATTCTGCGCACATCAGCGGCGAGTTTGACAGTGAAAATCAAGTTTGGATTGAGAAATTCAGTGCAGAAAATAAAGAGCTCTACATATTTTTCAAGCCATTTAAATATCAAAGCAATGGAGAGCTTCAGATGGATAATGAAATGCTAGATTATGATTTAGAACTAAGCAAAAAACCATCTTCGATTACCTTAACAAACATAGATGGAATTGTAACAAGCATTACAGCAAGTGAAACTATAACTCTTAAAGCAGAAAATTCACCTCAATTTTTAGAGGTTAAGTATTAAAAGATGAAAAAGCAAATAATCATTTTAATCAGCATAATTTTAATAGGAATAATGCTTGTTTTAATAGGTGGTTGCACTAATAATTTAGACAAATGCGACCTAAACAAAGATGGAAAAGTTAGTGCAATTGAAAAGCAGAAATGCGAACAACCCACTGATGGAGGCACCAAAGGCAAATGTGGCGACGGAATATGCGGAACTGTTGAAAAAGAAAGAGGAATTTGTCCAGAGGATTGTGAAGAAGAACCAACAACCACCCAGTTATATCAAGATTCGCCTTTTGGTGCGCATGGCGGATATATGGGATTAAGCGAGATTGGAATAAAATATAAAAGAAGCGCAGGCAATAACGCGCTTATCTGGGATTTAGTTGAACCTGAACTTGACACTAATTACAAATGGGATGATTTTGATAAACTTTTGGAAGCTGCTGATTCATTTGGATTAAAATTGATGGTAACCATAATACCTATGAACACAAAGGATCAAATATCGTGCGGGAAATGTTCTCAGGAAGATGAAAGATGCAAAAGAAAGAATCCTTGCAGTTGGGAGAAATATTCAGAATTTCTTACAAGCGCCATAAACAGGTATAAAGATAGAATAAAATACTGGCAAATAGAAAATGAGCCTGCAGCAGGGCACTATTACGATGGAACTTCCGGGGAATATGCTGAGTTATTATTAAAATCTTATAAATCAATCAAAGATAGCTGTTCAGATTGCAAGGTTATTATTGCAGGAATGGCTGATTACCGCCCAACTCAAGTAGAATATTATAAAGGAATATTTTCTTATCTAAAAAACACTGAATGCGCAGAATCCGGCTGTTTTGATATATTTGACTTTCATACGAGCGATTACACTAAATTAACAGATAATTATGATAGTACTGTATCCTTATTGTCAAAATATGGGTATTCAGATAAACCTATTTGGAGCACTGAATTTGGGCCTTTGCATAATACACCTGCCTGCGAGGCGCAAGAAAACAAAGAAATCGGCGATGAACTGATTAAGTCTTTTGTAGTTGCGTTAGATGTTGGCTTTGAAAAGCTTTTTTGGAGAACTCATGAATGCCCAAGCTGGATTATTAACAAAGAAGGTGAAAAAACAAATGCTTATTATGCCTATAAAACATTGATCAATAAAATTGAGGGGTTTGATTCAGTTTCAAAACTAGCCGAAGGCCAGTACAAATTTAAGATTAATGAAAAAGATATCTATGTGCTTTGGTGCGATACCGGAAGCTGCAGCTTACCTTCAGAGATAGCTGGCGAGTTAAAAGTAACGGATTATTACGGCAATGAAGAGGCAATGAGCGCAAACAAAATTATTTTGTCAGAAAGCCCAATTTTTGCGGAGATTAAATCATGAATAAAAAAATCTGGATTATTGTTGTTGCAGTTTTAATAATCGTATTAGGCATCGGTATCTATCTTATTCTACAAAAATCCCAGCCACCAGCATCCAAACCTCTTAATTTTGCAGCTTATCTGCATCTTGAAGCTGAATTAAAATTTCCTAATGAGAAAACATACAATCAAGTTAATGCCCAATTAAAGGAAATTATTGATTTATTTGATAAGTATGACGCTAAAATAACTATAGAATCTGCAATGCCTTATGCTGAAGCTGCAAACAAATGGGGCAATGATATGCTGAATTATGCGCTTGATAAAGGCATGGGTGTCGGAACACACTGTGATTTTTCAACTACAAATACGCCAAACCCCACAGTAACTTATAAAGATTTTAAAAATCTTAAAGAGAAGGTTGATGCAATTGTAGGAACTTCAAATAATATTGGCTGTTCTGGAGGTTTTGGCGCAGAAAACTGGGTGCAGGCAGCGCATGACGGCGGTTTTTCCTATCTTGATGCGCCGGTAATGAATGTTTATCTTAGAATTCCTGAGGAAAACAGACCTATTAACCCGGAAACAAACAAGCCTTATACAGATGAGGAAATAGAGAAAGTGTATTATCATGATCCTGCTCCGCCAGATATCCGTGACAGAATCTATCCAAGAATGCTTAAGGATGTCCAGGATTTAGAAGAGGATAAAGATGGAATTTTATTGTTAATGACTGGCGGATTAGGAGAGATTTCCTCGCTTTATGAAGGAAGAAAGAATTGTTTCCCTAACTGCAAATTAACACAAGAGGACATAGATTATATTTTTGAGAATATTGATAATGTTAATAACTTTAAGGATAATTCAAGGGTTTCTGTATTGGATACACATTTTCCTTTGAAAACCCTTTCAGTGCCGCCTGAAAGAAAGGAGGAAAAATTGAAGATTGTTGAGGGCTGGCTCAAGAAGATGCAGGAATACCAACAGCAAGGAAAAATTAAGTGGGTAACTATGAAAGAGGTTTATGAAGAGCATACAATGTCAGAAATTTTCCACCAGTCTTAGACTGGTGGCTGAAAGCAAATCCATTTCAGATTATGGAAAATTTCTGAACATGCTCAAGAACCACCATGATGCGGTAAATGTTAGTAACATTCCACCCATCTCTGATGGGTGGTTCTTGACAGGAACAAATAAAGGAAAAAACTGAAAAACCAAAAGATATAAAAAATAAAAAAGAATAAGAATAAAAGAACAGAAATGAACAAAAAAATCATTGCAATTATCATTGTAGCTTTAATCATTGTTGCAGGCATAACTATCTATTTTGTTTTGCAGAAAACTCAAGTTGACAAATGCGACCTAAACAAAGATGGTAAAGTAAGCGCAATTGAACAGCAAAAATGCGAACAAGGAAATGGAGGAATTAATGGCAAATGCGGTGATGGGATTTGCGGAACTGTGGAAAAGGAGAAAGGCACTTGCCCGGAAGATTGCACTCAACCAACTCAGCAACCAGAAGAAAAAATAGGATTTATAGGGTGCTCCTTAACATT
>Ga0209211_10009514_pt1 | contig 12928 bp, 13 predicted proteins | sample RifGroA2_FD_183992 | JGI IMG/M metagenome (GOLD analysis project Ga0209211, IMG submission 183992) | Groundwater microbial communities from Rifle, Colorado, USA - Groundwater A2 (SPAdes) (version 2) | ecosystem: Environmental > Aquatic > Deep subsurface > Groundwater | place: Rifle, Colorado... | reverse complement strand
AGGTTGTTAACATAATGTCCTATGGCGCCTTCGTAAAACTTGAAACAGGGATCGAAGGCCTTGTGCACATCTCCGAGATGTCCTGGACACGCCGTATCAATCATCCATCCGAAATGGTAGCTATTGGAGATATGGTAGAAGTGGTTGTCCTTAAGATTGACAAGGAAAAAGAAGAAATCTCCCTCAGTATAAAACAGACTGAAATTAATCCCTGGACGGTTATCGAAGAAAAATATCCAGCCGGAACGAAAATCAAGGGTCGTGTCCGCAATCTGACTAATTACGGCGCATTTATTGAGATTGAAGAAGGTGTCGACGGATTGCTTCATATTTCCGACATGTCATGGGCAAAGAAGGTCGGTCATCCTTCTGAAATTGTTAAGAAGGGGGATAAAATCGAGGCTATTGTACTCTCAGTTGACCGCGAAAAGAAGAGGGTTGCTTTGGGTCTAAAACAACTTTCTGATGACCCATGGACAAAAGAGATTCCAGACAAATTTAAGGTAGGTGATATAATCAAAGGCAAAGTCACTAAGCTAACAAACTTTGGCGCATTTCTGGAACTCGGTAAGGGAATCGAAGGCCTGTTACATATCTCAGAATTCTCCAATGAAAAGGTAACCAATCCTGCCGATGTCGTCAATATCGACGACGAGCTGGAAGTCAAGGTTATTCGAATCGAACCTGATGCAAGAAAGATAGGTCTCAGTCTTAAGAAATTATCCGATTCCTCAAATGTAGAATCCCAACAGCAACCATCTGATGAAGGCACAGATACGTTGGAAAAAGAAACGAGCGCCACAGACGGTTAATGATGCTATAACAAAAAGGAAGGAGATACCCATACGGAATCTGCATTACAAACATATCTGAAAGAAATTAAAAAAATTCCGTTGTTATCTCCTGAAGAAGAGAAGGAAATAACAAAAAGGGTAGTAGAGGGGGATGCAAAGGCGCGAGAAAAACTGATACGCTCTAACTTGCGGCTGGTCGTTAGTATTGCTAAACAATATGTTCATAGAGGGCTTTCCTTCTTAGATTTGATTGAGGAAGGGAATATTGGTTTGATTCGTGCTGTTCAAGGTTTTGATCCAACGACCGGATTTAAATTCAGCACGTATGCAACATGGTGGATAAAACAGGCGGTCCGCAGGGCACTGACCGATAAGGCAAAAACGATCCACATACCCTCTTACATGCTTGAAAAAATATCCAAACTGAAAACCACATCTACTGGCCTGTTAGATAAACTCGAAAGGCCGCCCAGCCTGCGTGAGATTGCAAACGAGATGGATATCACCGCAAAAAAAGTGGAATCCATCGAACGCGCCATACGCTCGACAGGATCACTCAACTCGACAGGTGTCACTGGTTCAGATCTTATTTGGGCGCTGAGTAGTATTATACCCGATAAAAAAACCCCCACGCCTGAAGATGCGCTCGATGAAACTTATGAAAGAGAAACACTGGAAAAGCTCTTAGATATTATCGATCAAAGAGAAGCCACAGTAATAAAATTGCGATATGGGTTGGCGGATGGTGAGCCCAAGACCCTGGAAGAAGTCGGTAAACTGCTGCATTTAAGCCGTGAACGCATACGACAAATAGAAAAAGAGACCATTAAAAAATTACATTATATTCAGACGAAAGAAAAATAACGCATGGACAACTTAAAAAAGCTGATTCGTGACGTACCAGACTTTCCCAAAAAGGGTATTATCTTTAAAGATATTACTCCACTCTTGCAAGACCCAAAAGGGCTGAGAGATACTGTTGAAGCGATATCGAATCATTATAAAAACAAGAAAATTGATGTTGTAGTCGGCGCCGAGGCGCGCGGTTTTATCCTGGCTCCCACTATTGCCTTTAACCTTGGTGCAGGCTTTGTTCCCATCAGGAAACCCGGGAAACTTCCTTATGAAAAGATTAGCATGAGCTATGCCCTTGAATATGGCACTGATACCCTTGAAATACACAAGGACGGTGTCCGGAAAGGACAACAAGTGCTTATGGTAGATGATTTGCTGGCGACCGGTGGGACCATGGCAGCCTGCTGCAAGATGGTTGAATCGCTGGGTGGAAACGTTGTCGGATGTGCCTTTTTGATCGAGTTGGCCTTCCTTAATGGCAAGAAAGCACTGGATAAGTACGATATATATTCGCTTATAAAATATTGAAAAGCGGTTTATCTTCCGTACTCAAACCCAAAATCACACAAAATAAAAAAAGGAAGATGCGATTATTAATTCAGAACTATTTCGATCGATTGGCCTTCCTTCCAGACCTGATTAAACACCTTTGCATTTTTTAATGCATCCATCACCTGTTTTTCAATCCACATAATCACATCACTATAACCGCAACTAAAACACCTGACCATCATAGGGCCTTTTATCGTTTTTACCACCACGGAAATGGCTTCACCCTCACAGTTCGGGCATCTGGTTGAAGAAATTACGGCCTTGTATTTTTCACTAATTTCTTTATTTGAAAAATGGTCTGACATTTTTATACTCCTTTAAAAGAACCGATGAGTATACGGAAGTTTCAATTTTAAAACACATCTTTTTAAACAAAAGTTTCCAATAATTTATTTTATTTAAGTTTCTCGTTGCGAGTCTGAATAATCAATGAGTTTTTTCGCAAGGTATGGTGGGCGCTAGTGGATTCGAACCACTGATCCCTTGCGTGTGAAGCAAGTGCTCTAGCCACTGAGCCAAGCGCCCAAATTAATGATTCATATTTTATTAAATATTTTTACCAAATTCCATCAAAATAATTAACGTCGTGTCATTTTTTGTCCATTCTCAAAATTCTTTGACAAAAGATTTCTATTTGGCTACAATCAACTTCGATGTGTTAATTATTTTATGCAAAAGGGTGGATACTATGAATGCTAAAGACAACCGTCTTTCTCGCAGGGATTTTTTGAAACATACGGCACTTGGTGTTGCTGGCGCTGGAGTAGGTATGAACGTCTTTAGAAATTTGCAAGTGGCCTTTGGCGCTGACGAATCACTTCCTTCCTTTGACACAAGCAGGGTAATTGCCGTTAAAAGAAGTGGGATTATGAAGGATGGTAAACCAGACCAAAAAATTGTCCAGAATATGATGAACGAGGGTATGTTTACTCTCACAGGGAAAAAAACGACCGCAGAGGCATGGCGTACATTCTTTACCCCCGAAGATGTTGTTGGGATTAAGGTCAACCCAATCGGTGGACTAAAACTCTCAACCCGGCCAGAAGTTGTTAACGCAATCGTTCTCGGCCTGATAGCTGCGGGGGTAAAGGAAAATAATATTATTATCTGGGATCGCTTTAGCTACCATTTGATTACTGCCGGTTTCCCTCTAAATCAAGGAAGCAGCGGGGTTCGCTGCTATGGCACTGAACCGACTGCTGGGTATGATAAGGCAACGTATTATGAATCACTGGATGACGATTACACCTTGCGGGAGGACGACGGGGCGCGTTCGCTCTTCAGCAAGATTGTTACCCAACACGTTACGTCAATTATTAACGTGCCGGTTATGAAGGACCACGGAATCGCAGGTGTGACCTTATGCCTCAAAAACCTTGCCTTCGGCGCCGTCAATAACACCCAGAGATTCCATCCGACGCCTTACTTTTGTGATCCTGCCTCGGCAGAGATCTGTGCGCATCCCGTACTCAGAGACAAGGTGCGTTTGCATATTGTTGACGCATTACAGGCATGTTTTGATGGTGGGCCAACCAGCATGAAAACATGGACGATGTGGAATGAGGAACGGCTCTTTTTTGGAATTGACCCGGTAGCAATTGATAGGATAGGTCTTGAAATCATAGACAAGAAACGTAAGGGAAACAACCATCCGTCGGTATTTCAAAAGGCCAGGCATATTGCAACCGCAGAGAAAAAAGGATTAGGCGTTTATGACAGAAAAAATATTGAGTTAGTGGAACTCAATGTATAAAAATCTCCTGTTAAATTAGGTCACCTTCGGTGACAACTCGAATAAAACAATCCCTCCCTTGATGGGAGGGAATAAGGGAGAGTGATCAGCCTTTATTCTTCACCCCCACCTTAGCCTCCCCCATCGTTCGACTGAGCTCACGACGAAGTCAAGGGGGAGGAACTGATTGTTTGAAATTCCTATACATTAAATTATGCCTTCTACCACTTTTAAACCACAAACCAGACACAGCGGTCACAAAGAAAAATACCTGGTGTCTGTGAGACTTTGTGGCAATATTGAGATTCCTTAACGTCGGATTATGCAGGTTTTTTGTCTTGTTCGCCTTGCGTTTCCCCAAGAATCCTCGTGTTCTTGTCGAGTGGTGAGAGTTCTTCTATTTCTTTTTTACTTCCCGCCCCCAGAGCCTTAAACTTTCGTGCAGAGGGGAGTACACGACCTTCGAAAGACGCTACGGCTGCATTAAACGCCTCTACAGCCCTTCCAAGAGACCCTCCAAGTTTTGTGAGATGTTCGACCAGCGTGGCAATACGCTCATGAAGTTCCTGGCCGAGTTCACTGATCAACTGGGCATTTTCGGCTATCTGTTCCTGCCGCCAGCCGTAGTGCACTGCACGCAGGAGCGAAATCAGGGTTGTTGGGGTTGCCAGGATGACGCGCTGATTAACGCCCTCTTCAATTAATGATGGGTCTTGTTCCAGTGCGGCGCTGAAAAACGTCTCACCGGGCAGAAAGAGGATTACAAATTCGGGCGTTGGTTGAAACTGATCCCAGTAAGATTTTGCGCTCAGTTTCGCCATGTGTGATCGAATCTGTTGGGCGTGCTCCTTGAGCTTGTACAAACGCTGTTCATCGTCTTGAGATTCCAGTGCCTCAAGGTAAGCCTTAAGCGGCGTCTTCGCATCAACAACGATATTTTTCCCTCCAGGAAGCCGTACGATTACATCGGGACGCAGTCGTCCGTCTTCCGTAAGTACAGTTTGCTGTTGATAAAAATCACAGTATTCCAGCATACCGGCGATCTCGACCACCCTCTTCAATTGTATTTCTCCCCAGTTGCCGCGTACCGTCGGCGCCCTGAGCGCCTTGACCAGATTGCCCGTTTCTGACTGTAGTTTCTCCTGTGTAGTTATGAGGGACTTGACCTGTTCTGTTAAGGTTCCATATGCATGCTGGCGTGCCTTTTCTAATTCCCGGACATGGGTGTCCACTTTTTCTAGTGACTGTTTTATGGGTGTAACGAGGTTCTCTACGGCCTTTTGTCTCTGTTCGAGGTCGCCCTTTGCTTCGGCCTGGTATTTTTCCAACGTTGCTTTTGCCAACTCCAAAAAGGATTGATTGTTACTTTTTAGCGCTTCGGCAGAAAGCGCTTTAAAAGCATCGCGCAGCTTCTGTGTAGCGTCATCAAGGATGGCAACTTTTTCACCAGCCGCCCTGCGCTCATATTGAAGCGTGGTTTCCAGTCGTACTATTGACTGGTTAAGTTCAGAGATTTTTTCATTCTTCTGATTCAGGTCTGCTTGCGCATTCACCAATTCCTGCTGAACTGCGACAAGTCTCTCTCTGAGCATCACTCTCTGCGACCTGCCAATCAGCCAAACAGGAATTACTCCAACCAGAACTCCACCGACAGCCGCAATAATTATCCACAAAATTTCCATTTGTGCTTACCGAATCAATGAAGTGAATTACTGGGGATATGGTTAAGCGCCGTATCCATGTTATCAAACCAGTATTTTCCGTAGTCTTCGAATAAGATGTTCATTTTTTAGTAAGTTTTTATAAACCACAAAGTCACAAAGGACACAAAGAAGTCCAAATTCTTTTTTGTGCTCTTTGTGTCTTTGTGGTTAAATTCAATTTAGTTGCGTCTTTGCTATGATATGAGTATATAAATGTAAATTAAAAAGGGCAAGTGGAATTCTCATCGGAATTGTCGTATAATTTATTATAAAATTGATTCACAGTTATTTCGGTGGTAATGTTATGGTGTTAATAAGAAAGTTATTAGTTATTATCGCTATCCAAACATCACTCTTTTTCACTCAAGAATGTCTTATTTTAGCGGATGACACCTGGCAACTGGACGATAATTCCGCAGAAATGAGTGATGCGGATGAAATTGCCCTGGGTAAAAAAGTCGATGAATATATACGGCATCAATTCTATCTGCGTAATGATCCGGAACTCAACAAAGTGCTTAATGATATAACTCAAAGACTCACCTCCGTATCTGAAAGAAAGACGCTTCCATTTACCTGCGATATTATTCAATCGCATTCCATCAATGCATTTTCTGCGCCAGGCGGTCATATCTATGTAACGGAAGGGTTACTAAAATTCGCAGAAACGGAAGACGAAGTGGCAGGCATTATCGGTCATGAGGTTGCACACGCATCCCTGAGGCATGTATCAAAATTGTATCGGGAGTTTATGGAAATCCTTTCACAACGGGACAAAGGCGCCGATTCTGCTGCGACATTATCGCTCTTCAACTGTCATCTCGAAGAATTTGAGCAGGAAGCAGATACTACAGGTGTTCTCTATGCACATAAGGCAGGATTTAATCCCAATGGACTGTCAGACTTTTTGGAACGACACCTCAATCAATTGATACAGGAGGGAGTTTTTGGTTTGCTAAGATTTGGCTCTTTTACAACAATCTCTTCAAGAATCAACCACATGAGGGAGTATACCCGCTCCCTGACGATTAAGGAATAAAGTCCTTTTTCGAATAACCATAATCCCCTGAAAAAGTCCTTGAATTTAAAATATTTTGTCATTACTATAATCTTGGATTTTCAGATTAAAAATAACAACCATTATTTTATCTTTGAAAGATGGTACGTTGTAAGATATGTCTTCGCCAGGAAGGTGAACGTTTGTGCATAGAGCTTGGAGACTGGCTCTGTCCTGAGTGTTGCGGCCAGCATCGAATCGTGAATATAAATTGCTGGCCGTACTGTCCATTCTTCTTCGGAGAGCGAGCCTCTCTCAACCCGGAAGAGAATGAAAAAAAGTAAATATCCAGCTTTACTCCATAGTTTCTATATAAATAGTTATAGAAAATAATTCTTGCGGGAGACCTCATGACCGTCCGTCAACCACGTGTAATTACACTCCTGACAGACTTTGGCAACCAGGACGCATACGTGGGTATCATGAAGGGAGTAATCGCTGGAATTAATCCTTTTGCAAATATCGTCGACATCTGTCACAGTATTTCTCCGCAAGACATATTCAGCGGCGCCTATCTTCTGTACACGTCTTACAAATACTTTCCCAGGAAAACTATCCATGTAGTAGTTGTTGACCCCGGAGTGGGAAGCAGGAGAAACATCATCTGTGTTGAAACAAAAAATTATTTTTTCCTTGCACCTGATAATGGTATTCTCAGTTTTATCGTTCAGGAAGAAAGACTGAAAAGTATCATTCGGGTAACAAATAGCAAATATTTCTTACCATCACTATCGAGTACTTTTCACGGTCGGGACGTCTTTGCGCCCGTCGCAGCGCATCTGTCGTTAGGTGTAAGATCACAGAAAATGGGCATTAAGATTAATCAACTGAAGCAACTCGATATGCCCAAGCCAGTCCATAAAAAAACAGGGCAGGTGGAAGGTCAGATTATCTATATTGACCGATTTGGAAATCTTATTACCAATATCAAGAAGGAATATCTGGTAAAATGGGTTGGAGGTCAGAAGTCAGAAGTAGGAAGTCAGAAGACAGACACATGTAAGAAGGCTTCTAAAGAAAAGATACTTTCTCAACGTGATACAATGGAAACGACTATTGAAAAAAAGAAAATAATTGCGCTGAGCAAGAACTATACGGATGTAAACGCAGGAGAGCCGCTTGTCCTCATTGGAAGCGCTGGTTTCCTGGAGGTCTCCATAAATCAGGGAAATGCCCAAAGATATTTCAAGGCAGATAAGGGTAGTAAAATAATTATCGAAATTGGTCAAAGTCCGTTTTAAGACAAAATTATATTTAGATATCAAGTTAGGCCTTTGGCAACTAAATATTCCCCTCCCTTGATGGGAGGGGCAAGGGGAGGGTGATTAACTTTTTACTTCACCCCCACCTAACCTCCCCCATCAAGGGGGAGGAACCAAAGTTTGAAATTCCTGAACATCAAGTTAGACCTTTAGCAACTTTTTCAATGTAGCGCGAACTTCAGTTCGCTTACATCCTATGCGAACTAAAAAAGGATCATTATGTAATTATTTATCTTTGTGTCTTTGAGTCTTAGTGGCAGAATAATCACTAAAATGTTAAACAAAACTTACAAAGAACAATTAGAAAAATGGGATAAGACATACCTTTGGCATCCATTCACCCAGATGCAGGATTATGTGAAAGAAACGCCCCTGATTATTGAAGAAGGAAGCGGTATCTTCCTTAAGGACGTCAATGGCAAAGAATACATCGATGGGGTTTCATCCATGTGGTGCAATCTGCATGGCCACCGCAAGAAGGAAATCGACGATGCAATAAAAAGGCAACTCGATAAGATTGCACACACGACACTCCTTGGCCCATCCAATATACCCGCCATCGAACTAGCCAGGAAACTCGTTGAGATTGCGCCGGAAGGATTGCATAAGGTCTTTTATTCAGATAACGGCTCTACGGCGAATGAAGTTGCCCTGAAAATGGCCTTCCAATACTGTCAGCACAAGGGATTTAAAGATAAGACAGAATTTGTAGCCTTGCAATACGGTTACCACGGAGACACCATAGGGACGATGAGTGTCGGTGGAACAGAAATATTTCACGGCGCCTTTCGTCCTCTTTATTTCAAGACACACTTCGCACCCGCACCGTATTGCTATCGCTGTCCACTGGGAAAACAGCCCCAAAATTGCTCTCTGGCGTGTCTTGATAAATTGGAAGATATTCTAAAGGAAAATCATGGCCGTATTGCTGCAATGATTATGGAACCCCTGGTGCAAGGGGCAGGAGGGATGATCATCCATCCATCAGGCTATTTATCAGGTGTACACGCCTTGTGCAAAAAATATAACGTCCTGCTTATTTTGGACGAGGTGCTTACGGGGTTCGGGCGCACGGGCAGAATGTTCGCCTGTTTACATGAAAACATCGTTCCTGATATCATGTCCCTGTCAAAAGGTATTAATGGTGGCTATATGCCATTAGCCGCCACACTCGCCACAGAAGAAATCTACAATGTCTTTTTAGGGGAATATGCTGAGTTAAAAACCTTCTTCCACGGACACACCTACACAGGAAACCCTTTAGGCTGTGCGGCTGCGCTGGCAAGTCTGGCGCTATTTGAGAAGGAACGTATCCTGGAAAGTTTAGAACCTAAGATTAACCACTTACGGACTAAACTCAAGCCCTTTGAATCTCTAAATCACGTTGGAGATGTCAGACAATGTGGACTTATCGCCGCCATTGAACTGGTAAGGGACAAAACCACAAGGGAACCATATCCCTGGGAAGAACGGGTGGGGATTCAGGTATGCCTTGAGGCCAGGAAGCGTGGTTTACTCATAAGACCGCTTGGACATATTATTGTTATCATGCCGCCATTGATCATCAAAACCGGAGAGTTAGACAGGATGCTTAGTATCATTTACGAATCGATACGAATGGTTACAGAATAATATTTCTGATTTTCATGTTTTCCTTTGAGGAGTTTTATTTTTTAAAAAGGAGGAATTGTTATGGAAAAGGGATACTTTATAACAGGCACAGACACAGGCGTGGGAAAGACCCTTGTGGCGGGCGGATTGGCAGCCCTCTACAAAAATAAAGGGCTGGACGTGGGAGTTATGAAACCGGTAGCTACGGGCTGTAAACGGGTCAATAATACGCTGGTATCTGATGATGCCGTTTTTTTAAAACTTGCGGCTGAAGTAGAAGACGAATACGAACTCATCAACCCCGTCAGTCTTGAACAGCCCCTTGCCCCAACAGTAGCGGCACAATTGAGCAATGCAAAGATAGACACGGACAAAATAAATACGGCCTACGACACATTATGCGAAAGACACGAATACATGATTGTCGAGGGTATCGGAGGGTTATTGGTTCCTATAGACGAATATTATTTTGTCGTGGATATGGCCGAAGAAATGGAACTGCCCTTAATAGTTGTCTGCCGTCCTACCCTTGGCACCATAAACCACACCTTACTAACCGTGTCCTATGCCCGCCAACATGGACTGGACGTCAAAGGAATCATTGTAAATGAATCAACCGAAAATTGTGATGCTACTCTTAAAAAGACGAACACCGGTGAAATTAAAAGGCTCACAAGTCTTCCGATATTAGGCACAATACCTTTTGATAAAAGACTAGATACAAAATGCTATAACAAGGAAGTATTGATAAAAATTTTTAGTGATAATATAGACAAAGATATTATAATGTGATTTTGTCCTGTGGAGAATTTAATCAATTACTGATATAAAAAAAGAGGAAATCAAAAAATGAAGTCAATATCTAAAATTACTATTCCAAAGCGTATCACTGAAGGAGAAGAGTTGATAGTGCTTCGCCGCCAGGAATATGAGCAGTTACTAAAACGTCTTACTGAAGTTAAGGATGCTTTAACTAAAATTAGGAAAGGAGAAAAGGAATTAAGAGAAGGCAGGACACGTGTAATTAAATCATTAGCCGATCTTCGCTCATAGGAGTATGGGATATCCTATTTCAAAAGTTCATGTTACATCAGAATTTGAAAAATCGTTCCACAAGCTTCCTGCGCATATTCAATATTTAGCTGAGAAAAAGGATAAATGGTTTCGGCAAGATACTTTTGATCATCGCCTCCATACTCATAAACTTAAAGGTGAATTGGAAGGTTATTGGTCATACTCCATCAACCAAAAATACCGAATTTTGTTTCGTTTTCTTAAAAACAATGAGGTGCTTTATTACGATATAGGAACACACGATATATATAAGTAGTACCCAAAGTGTAATAAGTAATTCGTTCTCAAAGGAAGTTTATGAATAAGCAAGAAATTCTTTCTGCTTTCTGTGGTTATGTTTTGAAAAAGTAAGTTTAATTTTGGAGTGAAATTCATGAAAACTCAGTTAGAACTCGCACGCGAAGGTATTGTAACAGAAGCCATGAAAGAGGCGGCTGTCTATGATGACGTTTCCCCGGAATTCATCCGGGAAGGTATCGCGAAAGGACAGATCGTCATTTATGGAAATCCAAATAGAAAGGCGCGTGTGGTTGGTATTGGTAAAGGACTCAAGACAAAGGTAAATGCCAGCATCGGCACCTCCCCTGATATTATTGACATAGATATGGAGGTAAAAAAGGCGCAAACTGCCGAAAAATATGGGGCTGATACCCTGATGGAACTTTCAACCGGAGGAGACTTGACCAAAATAAGAAAACGGGTGTTGGACTCTATTTCTCTCACCGTAGGCACCGTGCCTCTCTATCAAGCGGCAATCGAAACTATTAAGAAAAAAGGTTCTGTTGTTTATATGGAAGCCGATTCCCTCTTCGATATTATCGAACAGCAGGCAGAAGAGGGTATCGGCTTTATGGCCATCCACTGCGGCATCAACCTCATAACTCTTGAACGGCTCAGGAAACAGGGATATCGTTATGGCGGGCTCGTCAGCCGCGGCGGTTCGTTCCTGACCGCATGGATGAATCATAACAAGAAAGAAAATCCGCTGTATGAACAGATTGACCGCCTCATTGACATCATGAAAAAACATGACGTCATCCTCAGTCTTGGAAACGGTCTCAGGGCAGGGGCTATTCACGACAGCACGGATCGCGCCCAGATACAGGAACTCATTATCAACTCTGAAATAGCCGAATATGCCCAGAGTAAAGGTGTGCAGATTATTGTAGAAGGTCCGGGACACATACCTATTGATGAAATTGAGGCTAATGTAATTATTCAAAAGAGGCTCAGCAATAATGCCCCATTTTATATGCTGGGGCCTATTACCACCGATGTTGCCCCTGGATATGACCATATTTCTTCGGCAATTGGAGCAGCCTTGTCGTCATGTTATGGGGCAGATTTCATCTGCTACGTTACACCACCTGAACACCTCGCTTTGCCAGGACCTGACGATGTCCGTGAAGGCGTCATGGCGGCTCGTATTGCCGCACATGTGGGTGATATGGTAAAACTCAAGGACAAGGCAAAAAACTTAGACCTCAAGATGGGCATTGCCCGAAGAGACCTGGATTGGAAGACTCAGTACGAGACAGCCATTACCAAAGAACGTGCCCAGGAGATTCGTAACAGCCGTCCGCCCATGGACGAGGATACCTGCACGATGTGCGGCAGTCTGTGTTCATTAAAAGGTGTGATGAAATACTACGAACAAGACCTCAAGAAAAGCCGCAAAAAGAGCGCAACCACCGCGGCATTTTAAAGCGAATACTAAAAAGGGATAAAAGTCTTTTGAGAATCATCGAAAGAACTGGAACAAATTTATCAAGACGAAAGATTTGCCCCCAACTTTTTTACTTTAATTTTTTTAGAAGTAGAAGTGTTTTTAACATACTTATTGTAAACGAGGCGAGGATATGAAAACTATAACTTTTAACGATGCGCTGGAGATAGTTGAGTCTTTGCCTGAAGGGCAAAGAGAATCACTTATTGAGATTGTCAAAAATCGTCTCATAGAAGAACGAAGGGATAGGCTTGCGCAGAACATTAAGGAAGCAAGAGAGGAGTATGCACGAGGTGATATCAGAAAAGGTACGGTAGATGACCTTATGCGCGAGACTTCAAGATGAGAATGCTTATATGGAGTAATACCTTTATTCGTGCATTCAAAAGGACGAGTAAAAGGTATCCGAATTTACAACAGGAGATAGAAAATACATTGAGTCAGTTAGCTAAAGATCCTTTTGCTCCGCAACTGGAAACCCATAAGCTCAAAGGGAAACTATCAGGTTCATGGGCATGTAGTGTATCTTATGATTTACGCATTATTTTTGATTTTGTGAAAA
>Ga0209211_10009513_pt1 | contig 12929 bp, 12 predicted proteins | sample RifGroA2_FD_183992 | JGI IMG/M metagenome (GOLD analysis project Ga0209211, IMG submission 183992) | Groundwater microbial communities from Rifle, Colorado, USA - Groundwater A2 (SPAdes) (version 2) | ecosystem: Environmental > Aquatic > Deep subsurface > Groundwater | place: Rifle, Colorado... | reverse complement strand
AAGAACCCGCGCACGCTTACCGCGGATAAGGACCTCACCCTTGGATGAAAGCCCACGGTCAAACCCGTGCCAATAGCCGATGGGAAGAATCGCAATCTTTGAATCGTGCTTGAGGCGCTCGGTTCTATCATAACTCACCCACTCCCCTTTTTTCACGCGCTTCACTTCAGAAACAATCGTATGCCACGAAAGAACCGGACGAAGCCGCGGGGTACCAGCCGGATAATACCCGTAGAGCCCAATGCCGAGGCGCACCATGTCATATGTACTTTCGGGAAAATTTATAACGCCCTCGGTCTTATTCATGTGCAAAATTCCGGGAGAAATCCCCACACGCTTCACTTCTTGAACCATATATTCAAATGTTCGAATTTGTTTTTTTGAAAAACCCCGATTTGACGCTGTTGAAAAATGGGAATATATGCCGTCGGGATTTAGTCCAAAACGCTCCAATTCCCGGATAAGCTTTCGCATATCGCTCTCTTGAAACCCCTGCCTGTGCATGCCTGTATCGAATTTCAAATGAAATCGCGGCCGCTTCTTGAGGCGCGCGAGCTCGCGCGCCCCCTCAAAATGGGAAATCGTTATTGCAATATCTCTTTGTGCCGCTTCATAAAGCCGCCGAGGAAGCGTGTATCCCAACACAAGGATGGGATTTTTTATTCCCTCATCCCGAAGCCGAAGCGCCTCGGTAATTGAATCAACTCCGAACCACACGCCGCGATATTTTTTGGAAAGAAGTTTTGCAACGAGAACCAGCCCATGCCCATATGCGTTTGATTTGATCATCGCCATCATTCTCGCCCCCCGCGCGAGCCGCCGAAAATACTCAAAATTCGAAAATAGAGATCGCGTGTCGATCTCTATCCATGTTCTCACCCAGTCCTGCGGGTGCGATCTAACCATGCGTGATTTTTTCAATTCCATTCATATACGGTCTTAAAACCTCGGGTACGCGCACGGATCCGTCTTCCTCCTGATAGTTTTCCAAAATTGCGATGAGCGTGCGGCCGATTGCAAACGCAGTTCCATTCAGCATGTGGACAAATTCTGTTCCTCCGTCCTTTGTCCGGTATTTTACATTGAGCCGCCGCGACTGAAAATCCGTGGTATTCGATGTTGAATGGGTCTCCCGATACTCGCCCGCAGCGTTACTTTGCCCCGGAAGCCATGTTTCGATATCGTAGGTTTTTGCCGATGGACGGGAAAGATCGCCTGTTGAAAGAAGGACTACACGATACGGAATCCCAAGTGCTTGCATAAGCTCTTCCTCAATAGAAAGCATGAGTTCATGTTCTTTGGGCGAATCCTCGGGCCGCGCTAGGGTAAACATTTCAACTTTGTCGAACTGGTGCACGCGCAAAATTCCCTTTGTATCTTTTCCGTACGATCCTGCTTCGCGCCGGAAGCATGTTGAAAATCCGATGTAGCGGCGCGGCATATCGCGCGCGGCAAATGTTTCATCCGCATGCATGGGCCCGATTGACTGCTCGGACGTGCCAACCAAAAAAAGTTTATCTTTATCTAAAAAATACCGCTCCTCGCGATCATCCTGGGTATCAATATAGCCCATAGCGCGCATCGCACTCTCACGCACCAAAACCGGCGGCACAATCGGAATAAATCCTTTTGCGAGCGCGCGGTCAAGCGCAAACCAGACAAGCGCAAATTCAAGAAGTACCGCTTCCTTCATAAGATACCCGAATCGCGATCCTGACACTTTTGCTGCGCGCTCGGTTTCAATAAGGCCGAGACGAGCCGCAACCTCCATATAATCTTTCGGCGTGAAAGAAAACGATCGTTTCTCCCCTGCTTCGCGAAGAATTGTATTTGCCATCTCGTCCGGCCCGACCGGAACATCGTCAAACGGGATATTCGGGAGGCGGCGCATAAGCTCATTAAATTCTTCTTCCGCGGCGACGACTTTTTTCTCGGCGTCAAGCAACGTCTCTTTCATTTGTTTTGATTCCTCGATTTTTTTTGCGCGCGCGCTTCCTTCAGTCCTTGAAATTTCTTCAGAAATTGCGTTATGCCCCGCGCGTACGTTATCTCGCTCAGCAATAAGGGCGCGGCGTCGCTCGTCCGACGCCAACAAAAAATCAACATCAAAATGCATCCCGCGTTTTTGAACCGCATCTTTTATTTTCTCCGGATGTTCCCGGATAAATTTAATGTCAAGCATGATTCTACTGTTTCGGCTTTAACGTTGGAAATAAAACAACCTCGCGGACGTTTTTTACGTTCGTAAGAAGCATGACAAGGCGGTCGATCCCGACGCCGAGGCCCGCGGCAGGCGGCATACCGTATTCCATGGCCTCGATATAGTCCTCGTCGATCCGATGCGCCTCTTCTTCGCCCGAGCCCCGCATTCCCTCTTGCTCTTCGAAGCGCGCGCGCTGGTCCAAAGGGTCGTTTAGCTCGGAAAACGCGTTTGCGAGCTCCATTCCGCCCGCGACGAGCTGAAATCTTCTCACCTCAATCGGATTTTTTTCCCTTTTTTTTGCAAGCGGCGAAATATCGATTGGGTGATTCACGACAAATACGGGCTGGATGAGTTTTGGCTTCGCTATTTTTTTATAGATTTCATCCGCAATTTTCCCTTTTGATTCGTACGTGGCTGAATCAATGCCGAGTTGTCGCGCGCGAAGCGAAAGCCCGTCCCTGGTCTCCGCGTCATAATCCGGAATAAGCGCATATTTTTTCAAGAGGTCTTTGAACGCAACGCGCGGAAACGGTTTTTTGAATTGAATCGCATTGCCGTCGTGCGACACCTCGCCTTTTTTCCCGACAACTGTTTTTACGAGATCAATAATCGAATCCTCGACAAACGCCATCATATCTTTTTCGTCCCAATACGCGGCGTAGGCCTCAAGCATTGTAAATTCCGGATTGTGGGTCGCGTCAATGCCTTCATTCCGGAAATTCCTGCCGATTTCATAGACGCGTTCAATCCCGCCAACCAAAAGCCGTTTCAGATAAAGCTCGGGTGCAATGCGGAGGTATAAATCAATATCAAGAGCGTTATGATGCGTTCGAAACGGACGCGCCAAAGCGCCTCCCGGAATCGGTTGAAGCAAAGGCGTCTCAACCTCGACAAATCCCGACTTTTCAAGAAGCGCGCGGAGTGTTGAAATTATTTTTGCGCGAATCAAAAAGCGCTCCCGGACGCCTTCATTCACCAGCAAATCAAGGTAACGTTTTCTGAATCGCTCCTCAACGTCCTGAAGCCCGTGCCATTTTTCCGGCAAAGGCAAAAGCGACTTTGCGAGCATCCGCCATTTGTGTACTTCCAGGGTCGGCTCCCCTTTTTTTGTCTTAAACGCTTTCCCGGTAATCTCCACAAAATCGCCGACGTCAATCGTATCCGAAAAACGGTCATACTCGTCATTAAGAATGTCCTTCTTGAACAAAACCTGTATTTTGCCCGAGCCGTCCCTAAGGTCGGCGAACGTGGCGCCGCCGTGACCGCGGTTTGCCATAATGCGCCCGACAACCGTGTTGATCTTACGCCCCTTCGCAAAAGCCGGGAACTTTTTCAGAACCTCGGCGATTCGGTGCGTGCGCACGGCGCTAGCCGGGTATCCTTCGATCCCGCGCTCTTCAAGCTCGCGCAATTTTTTTATCCGCTCGCTGCGGATTTCTTCAAGTGCCATACCCAGTATATCAACTTCCAGAGCCAAACGCCGTAAATCTTCGTTTCCGACGAGTATACTCTTGAAGTCGTAATCCCAGAAATCGCCTTCCTTGCGTACCCTTGAGGTAATGTTCACGGCGTTTGGCGTCTCCCTCACTGCGACATCCCTCGAAATACACAAGAGTAAAGGGTCTGCGTGGTGCAGTGGAAAAACTCACGCCGCTATTGTGCTCTTTCAATCTTCGATTGATATCGGTTGTATAACCGATATACCGGTTACTATCCCGTCTGCTTTCAAGCACATACACATAATGAAAGAGCACACTGGAAGTTGTATTACTGGGCATAGGTATAGTAAAACAAAAAACGGCGGTTTTGTGAACCCCGTTACAACCCGGCCTGCCTAGAGGTCGGAACTCCCGTCTGGATTTTTTAAAACCTTCCTTCCGCTCCGAGCTGAAAACCGAAGATTTGGGGTTGTAACGGGGTGAACCCCCGCACTTACATTATGCGTGTAGGGATGAGCGCCGCCGAAGAACTATTTGATGCCGCTGATAGAATAGTGAAAAGTCCCCGCTGGGGTTTTCACCTCGATTTTATCGCCTATCTTGCGACCGAGAAATGCCTTGCCCAAAGGTGATTCATTTGAAATCATCCCATCCTTCGGATCCGCTTCCTCGGACCCGACAATGGTAAAAATTTCCTCCCCGTGTTCGGATGTCACGCGAACAGTCGAGCCGACCTGGACAAGACTCGAATAAGCATCTTTTTTGATGATGACGGCGTTTCGCAAAATCTCTTCGATCTCGACGATCCGGGACTCGAGGAGCGACTGTTCCTCCTTCGCTTCCTGATATTCGGCGTTTTCAGAGAGATCACCCAAGGATTTTGCATGCTCCAGACGCGCCGCAATTTCGTGGCGCTTCGCGGTCTTCAACTCTTCAAGCTCATTCTTTAATTTCTCGAGGCCCTCTTCTGAAAAATACTCAGACATAAATGATATTATTATGTAATCCTTCGGCTTCGCTCAGGATTATTCTCCGCCTTTCAGTTATAATACGGTTTTTGTCTGCGGAGATTAAAAACAAATTGCAATCAAGTGTAGTACGGAGGATTCTTTTTGTCAATTGTGGATAGAAAACCTATTATTTCTTCGGCCGATGGGTAAACCCAGCGACTAAAATTTCGACAGCCGCAGTCGGTTCCCTTGGATACTGGTGAACATAGTATTTTGGAATCGGACGTTTTCCCGCCAGCTTCGTCAGGGCGGCACAAGAACCAGTCGAAATTTAGTGCTGGGTAAAGTACCACTCTAATATGTCGTGCGCAATCGGGACAACTGAAGTAACGCCGCTGCCTGCGTTTTCAATCATAACCGTAATAACTACCTCTGGGTCGTCAACTGGCGCAAATGCCGTGACCCATGCGTGGGGTGCGCCTTTGCCGCCAATTTGGGCAGTGCCGGTTTTTGCTGCTGCGGCAACCGGAAGATTTGCGAGGCGCTGCACTGTTCCAGACACGACGCCTTGACGCATGCCTTTCTTTACTTCATTGAGATACTTTTGCGGAATCAAATGATCACGAATCACCGTTGGTTTTTGCTCTTTCAGCACTGTGCCGTCTGGATTTTTTGCGACGCGCAAAAGATACGGCCGCCACAATGTTCCTCCATTTGCGACCGCCGCTGTCATTGATGCAATCTGCAACGGCGTTACTTTTATTCCGCCCTGTCCGATCGAAACATTATACGTGTCCCCAATCCGCCAAATGGGATTCGACGGTTCAGCGATTTCTTTCCACTTTGGATTCGGAAAAAGTCCCTTTTTCTCCCCGTAAAGATCAATTCCGAGCTCCGACCCGAATCCGAACGCTCTCGCGTATCGTTCGAGGCGCGTGATGCCGAGACCGGGGGACCCCTCGAATCCCCCGCCGATGATATAGAAGTAGACATTGGCAGACCAAGCAATTGCGTCATAGAAATTTATCCACCCGTGCGCCCGCCAGTCGACGAATCGCGTTGCCTCGCCCGGCCGATAGGGATTTGGAATATCGATATATCCGGGGTCGTAGATTTTTTTCAAAGTATCCGTAACAACTCCTTCGGTAAGCGCTGCAGACGCATACATGGGCTTCATCGTGGACCCCGGCGCATACTCTCCTGCAATTGGCCGATTCACAAGAGGATTTAAAGGATTTTTTAAAATAGCTTCGTACTCTTTTGACGAAAGCGAACCGGAAAATAGATTTGAGTCAAATGAAGGATAGCTTACAAGCGCCAAAACCTCTCCGGTTTTGGGATCCAAGACAGTGACGCTCCCCGCTTTCCTGCCCTCCACATAGGAAGAAAAAACTCGGTAGGCAGTCCCTTGAAGATCCTTGTCGAGCGTCGTCTCCAAAGACGCGCCCGGGCTCGATTCCTCGATAAGTTTAAAATTCGTCTCGTTCCCCAGAGCGTCGGTCTCAACAATCTTTTTCCCCTTTTTTCCCCGGAGATAATCGTCGTAAAACGCTTCAATGCCGCTTTTGCCGATGAATTCGTCCGGTGCAACGCCGCCTCCCCGCTCGAGATCCTCCTTGCTCGTTTTCCCGAGGTAGCCGATCGCGTGCGCCGCGGCATAGGGCTCCTCGTAGACGCGGCGGAAGTTTTCAAACACGCTGATCCCGGGAAGAGAGTTGAGCGAATACGCAATTTCCACAAAGCGGTCGGGTAGTATGTCCTGGGCGATGACGAGCGTATCCGGAAGCGCCGAAACATCCACGCTCTCCGGAAGACCGATTTCAGTGAAATAGTCCTTGGGTTTGCCGAGAATACGGCCAAGATCATTTTTCAAAACCCCGATATCGCCGTTTTCGCTGGTGAACGCATCTTTATCAAACCGGATTCCGAACGACGGAGAATTCCCGACAAACGGTTCTCCGGAGCGATCGAAAATAATGCCCCGCGGGGGAAAAAGTGAACGCGTGAGAAAACGATTTTCCTGCGAACGGAGAAGATACGCCGCGCCTTCCGTTATCTGAAGAGTTCCAGCGCGATAGAAAAGATATAAAACCCCGGCGCCCAAAATAAAAAGAAATAAAAACGCATATATCCTTTCAACGGGCTTTTCAATCCTTCCCTCGGGCATGTAGTCGGACCGGAGCATGCTCACCGAATCGAACAAGATTTCGTCCGGGTCGAATGCCGATTCACTTTTCTTCTGTTTATTGAACATTACAGGTAGAGATTAGGAGCGCCTCATCCGCCGGACGCCCGACGCGAACCCAACGGAAAGCAAAAAATAAAAAACCGCCGAGATGGTGTTCGCGGCGAAAGCGGCCACAAATCCCGACACCGAGAGATGAAACGGGACAGAACGCAAAAAAGAAACGATAAACCCGATGCCCAGAACCCCGAAGGGTATCGTGAAAAGAACGATCGCGCCCCAAAGAGGCAAGGCAAAACGCTTGTGCGATTCCGCGAGATTTGCCCGGAAGAGCACAGAGGCACAAGCATACAAAAGCAAAAGCGCGGTATACGTTCCAAACGGAAATGTGGACATTGCGTCAAGGAAAAATCCGCCGAGAAATGAAAAGAAGAACATGGCAGCGGGCGAAAGCGCGAGAAACCACAAGGAAATCATAAAAACCGTCAACGGAGGAACGGAGAAAAATTCGGGGAATAGAAAAGAAATCCATCTCTCGCCTGCAAACGCGAGGAGTAGTGAAAACACCAGGAAAACCCATTTTGAAATCGTCATGGGAGAATAAAAATCGTCGTGAGCGCGGCGGGCAGGACGGGAGACACCGTGCGCACCGCCTTGAAAACCGTACTCTCCGTCTTTGATTCCCCTACGACCTCACCGAGAAAAAAGATCGTGCGGGAAGATGGTGCGCCGCGCTTTGGCGAAAATCCCACGAAATCGCCTTTCCGAACCGGCATGTCAATCGGAACAAGATCAAGCAAAAACACCCCTCCCCCGACCCCTTTCGCGACAACTACAGCTCCGCCAGGAAGAATATATGCTTCAAACGTATTGCCGATGTTTGACGCGATATCGATTTTCGAGACAAACTTTCCCGTCTCCGCGACCGTCCCCACGAGAAAAAACGCCGAGTCAAGAACAAGCGCGCCCTTCCCGATTCCCTTGTCAGTTCCCACGTCAATGAGAAGCGTTTCTTTCCCGAGTTCGTTCGAATATGAAAACACGCTCGCGGCTTTTAATCCGCCGGCTGACGGACCCGATGAACGGGAAAAATCAAGGGCATCGCGAAGCAATTCATTTTCTTTTTTCGTCGCTTCCAATTCAAACATGAGAGCCTTGATCCCGCTCCCGTCATAGGACCCGGGCGGAAGTTCGCGCCCGGCGCGCGGAAAGAGAAACGCCCCGATCCATGAATTAGAAAGCGAACGCTCAAACGTAAGCGTGCCTTCCCTGAGATACATGACGGCCGGCGTATCACTCAAAAAAACAAGGACTACGAGGGTAGCCATTCCAACAAAAACCTTGATCCACGGAGATAGAAATAATTTCATTGTAAGAATACAAAACGACTACGCCGGAGTTCTCTCAAACCCGGAACTTACGAGAACGTTTTTCAAAGCATCAATATCCTCAAGGATGATGCCGGTCCCCCGGACAACGGCGGTGAGCGCGTCTTCGGCGACCCTCACGGGAATTTTCGTCTCTTCTGCCAAAAGCCGGTCAAGCCCGCGCAAAAGCGCGCCTCCTCCGACGAGCATGATGCCGCGGTGCATGATGTCCGCGACAAGTTCTGGCGGTGTCTCTTCGATCGTCGTCTTTACGGCGTTCACGAGCATATTGATCGAATGGCGCATGGCGCGGCGTATATCGGAATCATCAACAACGATTTCTTTGGGAAGACCGGACACAAGGTCCCTGCCGCGCATGGTTGCTTCCAGCGGCTCGTCAAGCGCGTAGGCGGAGCCGATCGCTATTTTTATATCCTCCGCGGTTCTCTCGCCTAACAAAAGCTTGAATTCATCCCGCGCAAACCGGATAATGTCGTCGTTTAACTTATCTCCCGCGATTCTGATATTTCTCGATACCACAATCCCTCCGAGAGATATCACAGCAATATCACATGTTCCTCCGCCGATATCGATAATCATTGAGCCAACCGCTTCTTGAATCGGGAGACGAATCCCAATCGCGGCCGCCATCGGCTCTTCCACAAGATATACTTCGCGGGCGCCGGCGTTTCGAGTTGCGTCCTCCACCGCTCGCTTCTCAACCTCGGTCACAGAAGACGGAATCCCGATGACAACGCGGGGCCGGGGGAAAAGAGAAAACGCTTCCTCGTGAACTTTCCGGATAAAATACTTGAGCATCTCTTCGGTAACCTCGAAGTCGGATACTACGCCCGCAACCAAAGGCCGCGTCGCGACAATTTGGGCAGGCGTGCGTCCGACCATGCGTTTTGCTTCAGCGCCGATCGCAACAATCTGCCCGCTTTTTTGATTTATCGCAACGACCGAGGGCTCGTTAATCACAATGCCCCGGCCGCGAACATACACCAGGGTATTTGCCGTACCCAAATCAATGCCTATATCATGCGAAAACTGACCAAAGAATCTATTAAACATACGAAATAATGAAAATTGCTTGCCCCATCACTAAATTTTGACTTTTTCTGCTGCCCCGAAAAGCAGGCGAGAAAAGCCCCGAGTTCTGGAAAGGATTTGCAATAACGTTGATGTTCATATCGGCAGCAGTCAAAATTTTAGTGCGGGGTCCGAAAAATCTATTGAGCATAAACCACTAGACATTTTGCTATAGCTATGATACCTTCTCCTCCAGAACTCTTGGAGGACTTCCCATGACTCTCGAAGAAGCGCACGCCGGAGGATTGAAGGAAAAAGTCGCCTATATCATCGAGGCACTCGGTAAGCGTCCGTTCAATAGTATCCTCCCCGGATCTCTCATCGATCCTCGCGAAGTACATTATCAGCTTCACGATCTCTTCAGGGTGACCCCAACGGACAAAGACCTTCTCCTTGCATTCGTGGCAAACGTACCACAACTTCTCGCGATTGAAATACGAATTCTCAACTCACCTTTTTCTGGTAGTCCCTTTACTGGTTTCCTTTTCAGAAAAATCTAAAAACCCGCTCTACCAACAAAAGCCGTTCCCACGGCTCTTTTTTTTAAAAACCGCGCTTTTCTTGGCGCAATCATCGTATAACGCCAACCGCGCTTTTGCAAGATGCGTCCGTATCTATATGACGAAATACTCGAAACCCGTGATTGAGTATAGAAAAAGAGCGCTGTCATGTTTCTGACAACGCCCGCGGGTTTGGGCTAGAGCCCGAGTTTCTGTTTCCATCGTTTGGCGATCATCCTTGCCTTCTTTGCGGCGATACCAGTGTAGAGAGACGGATTCGAAAGAATCTGCCGTTGATACGGAGTCATCTTTTCGAGATAGTCCCTCATCTCCGGCACGCCCTCAACGACTTCTTCAAGCGGTCGCTTTTCGCGTTGGGCCTGAAGCGTGAGCTTCCGCACTTTCTCGTGCGCGTCGGGATGGCCCAGCGCGGCGAGAATGATATAGAGGGGCTCCGCAACCACCAAGCCCTTCTGCATGGCGAGATTCCGTTCCAAGTTGGCTCGATCAACCGTTAGCTTTTGCATTGTACGCGTCAGTCGTTTCGCTGCTGAAACCACATAGGCGACAATCTCGCCATAGGTCCGCGCAGACCCGGAATTGGTAAGGTCGCGCTGATGCTCACTGATCTGATCCATGAACACCGTAAGGATTCGCGGCGCGACAATCTTCCAAAAACTCTTGGCATTCTCAAAGTTGATGGGATTGCGCTTCTGCGGCATTGTCGAGGAACCAACCTGCGCCGCTTCAAATTCTTCTCCCACCTCTGCGATTTCCGTCCGTTGGAGATGTCGCATGTCATCGGACAAGTTGGCGAGTATGCCCGCCACGATCGTTACTTCACACAAAAGTCGCGTCAGCGCTTCCGGCGGCACGATCTGTGTTGAGTGTTCAGCCGGTATGAGGCCAAGCTCTGCGAGCACTTCCGCTTCGAAACCTTCGGGGTCTTCAAAGAAGAGTGACGAAGCGTTATACGCGCCGACCGCTCCGGAGAACTTTCCCGGAAGCTTTGCGGCAAGTGGCTTCAAGGCCTCAATAGAGCCGCCAAGACGGCTGACGTATTCGGCGAGCGCGAATCCAAATGTAATCGGAACCGCATGCTGACCATGCGTTCTGCCGACTTGCACTGTTTCCGCCTCGCGAAGAGTGATGCCAATGAGCACGCCTTCCAATTCCACGAGAGACGGAACGAGCACTTTCTCGACAACATTCTTGTAACGGGCGGCGTTCGCCGGATCAATGATGTCGTACGAAGTCGCCGTCATGTGGATGTAGGGCTTCGCATTCTCACTGACTTTGTTGCGAATACAATTTACGAGCGCGCGGATGTCATGACGGATACGGTCTTCTTCCGCGTACACTTCCGCAGTCGTCACTTGCCCGCACGCCGCCTCAACTTCTTTAACGGCTGTTTCTGGACAAATTCCGCGGCGATGAAGCACTCGTATGAGCGCAAACTCCACAAAAAGCTTGTAACGGGTAAACCCATTCTCGGAGAGATACTTCGCCACTTCCTCATCCCAATACCGGTAGTCAATCGACGAGATACTATCGAACCGATCCCATGTATTCATATATCCTCCTGTGAAAGATCATTTTTCTACCGAAAAAATAGCACGCAAAACCAAAAAACACAAGGCAAACTATCCCTCTCGCTATTCACTACTTATTCCATACCTTTCTTTCACAAGAGCGATCAATTCCTGTTCTGATTTATAAATGCCGTGGCGAGAAAATACCAAAATCTTGCAATTTTCCTCATCTATCACTTGGAAAACAACGCGGTATCCTTTTGATTTGCCAAAATTTTCTTGCAGTGGTACAACGCGCGCCTTATAAATTTTTCGTTCTCAAAAACCAGGAAAAGCATCAATAGCTGGCGTCTCACGTAATCCCTTCAAACAAAAAAGGCGCTCCCACGCCTCTAATGACTCAAGCGGCGCCGAGAAGCGCCGCAAGTTCCTCAAATCTTTTTCAATATCATCATGCCGGATAACTCTCATGACATATATAACCGCTATATTTTTGCCATCTCGCCGTATTTATTACGATAGTAGGCGAGATTATAATCAATAACACTATTCGGTTTTGTCGCAATCCACGGCGCTTCCCCATGGCTTGCATTTTTCATTTCCGCGCCGGCAAACTTCTCCCATTTACCAGCCACCTCTTCTAACATAAGCAGTTCTTCTTTGGTAAAGACGTTTATATCAAAATCTTTTAATGCCTCAATATGCATTTGATCATTAAATCCAACAGCTACTTTGCGCTTGGTAATTTTAATTTCGTTGCCGGACATTTTTTTCAGCATTTTTTCTCCCATGTGCGGCACCGGCCCATATTCAAAACGGAGATACTCGTCTCCAGTAACAGAACGACCATATTTCTCAAAAAAATCAAAATCGAGGAAGTATAAAAGCTTCATCAATTTAAGTTTGCCGAGCGTGCCGTTCTGAATTTTTTTGGCGAAAAACAAGATGACGTTTTTATACTTTTTTTCGTTAATTTTGGAGGTTTTGACCATAATACTTACATTATACTAGTCATAAGATACAAAGTCCACATACTTCGAAATCTTTTTTCATCTGAACTATGCGGGGGCAAGCCCCTCCCGCGATTTGCGCGTTGCGGCTAAACGGCTCATCGATAACTTCCCGATGAGCCGTTTTTTTGTTTTCGGTAAGATTACTCTTTTTCTCGCTTTTTCCGGAAGCGGGAGAAAATGCCGCCCCGGGAACTTCCGGGGACTTCAGACGAAACCCCGAACATACTCGCGATCCGATCCGCAAAACCTTTACGTCCCAGCGCTCGGAGCTGAACGACAAACGCTTTTTTATCGTGAACTTTTTCGTCAAATTCCCGTCGAGCTTGTGATACTGCTTCTTCCATTTTGTCATACTCCTCTCGTTTGTCTCCCACGTGCTGCCACGCTTCGGCAAACGTATCAAAACCACCATGGGCTTCGGTAAATCTATTCCTCGTATCTACGGCATCAAGCAAAGCAACTGCTAAGGAAAATGCTCTTTCAAATGACAATTCACCTTCTCCTCTATTTTCCGGGGCTCGCTCCCCGCTTGGTGGTTGCTCCATATATAAAGTATATCAATTATTCTTCTACATTATCAAATTCTCTCCAAAAAATCGAGGAAACGAAACGGCTCATCGATGTTTCTTGGATGAGCCGTTTTTAATG
>Ga0209211_10009512_pt1 | contig 12930 bp, 15 predicted proteins | sample RifGroA2_FD_183992 | JGI IMG/M metagenome (GOLD analysis project Ga0209211, IMG submission 183992) | Groundwater microbial communities from Rifle, Colorado, USA - Groundwater A2 (SPAdes) (version 2) | ecosystem: Environmental > Aquatic > Deep subsurface > Groundwater | place: Rifle, Colorado... | reverse complement strand
ATATTGCGATGCTCGTGGTCCGGCTCCCCAGTTTAAATATTCATTTGCAAGTTTGTGAGCTAATGCTGTGTTAGGACGAGTTTTTGAAGCTAACGAAACAGCATATTCGATAACGCTATCGTTAACCGGTACTTTACGAATAAGGTTTTGGTAATAAATAATTTCTTCGGCTGTCATCACAGTTTTTAACTCGGTTGTAGAGCCAGAAGTGGTATTTTTTACAATTGTAACTTCGTCATTAAATGAAGGATAATCGACCCAAATATTAAACATAAACCTATCAAGCTGTGCTTCGGGTAGGGGATATGTACCTTCTTGTTCAATCGGATTTTGAGTTGCCAACACAAAAAATGGTTTGTCTAACACATAGTTTGTTCCGGCAGCGGTTATTGCTCTTTCCTGCATGGCTTCTAAAAGTGCAGCTTGAGTTTTTGGTGGAGTTCGGTTAATTTCGTCGGCAAGAATAAAATTTGCAAACAAAGGTCCTTTAATAAATTTAAAATGACGGCTTTCGTCAAGTATTTCTGTCCCAATTATATCCGAAGGCATAAGGTCGGGTGTAAACTGAATTCGTTTGTATTTTAAACCCAATACATTTGAAATTGTATTTACAAGTAAGGTTTTTGCTAAACCCGGAACTCCAACTAATAAACAGTGTCCATTACTGAAAAGTGAAATAATTACTTCTTTAACAATTTTATCTTGACCAATAATTATTTTCTGAATTTCGTTGTTCAGATTTTCGTAAGACTTTCTTAATGCGTCAACTGCTTCAACATCGTTTTTAAAATCCATATATTTATTTTAGAATGAAATATTTAGAAAAATAGGAAGTTTAATTAATAAGTTTTATAATATTTTTTGTGATTTCACTTAAACAAACATCCTTAATTGAAGTTGCTTTAGATAAAATCAAATTTGAATTTAAAAGGAAAATTTTATGTAATCTGATATAACTTTCAAGCGGTAAACTCTTATTATTTACAAAATCTTCTGGTGATAATTTAAAAGATAAACCATCGTTTTTAATTTTTGATGTTATTTGAACCAATAAATAGTCGCCAGTACAATTAACTTTATCATTTGAAATAACCAAAGCAGGTCGTTTTTTTACTTCAGGTAAATCAGAAAATGGAAATTTTATAATTACAATATCTCCTTGATTATACATAATTATAATACTTTATCCCATTGATTATCTTCCTCTGAAAGCCATTCTTCTTTTAAGCTAATTTCAGATAATAAGGTTGATTCATTAATATTAATTTTTGTATCTTTTTTTTCAGATTTTAACTTAATAGATTTTATAAAATTGATATTTTTAAAAAAATTTAGTACAAAATCTTGAGATACATTATTGTCAATAGTTATTATAAATTGATTTTGCATTTTTTATTAATTTTATTACAAAAATAGAAAACTATATGTTTAAATCTAAAAGATTTATATTATTTCCTCAAATGTGATGTTAAAATCTGTTATATTATTGATTTCTGGAATAGTATAAAATTTTGATTTCGGAAAATTCACATTTAAATAGTTTTGTAAATATTGCTTTGTATCTTCAGTAATTATTGGATTTTTATTCGGAAATTCGTTGAAAATTAATGCTGTTAATTCTAATCCTCTGCTTTTAATTGCTTCAAGGCTTAATAATGTGTGATTTATGCTTCCTAATTTTGATGAACTAACCAATATTATGGGGTATTTGTTTTTCGCAATAAAATCAATTGTTGAATAATTAGAAGTTATTGGAACTAACAAACCTCCAGCACCTTCTATTAAAACATAATCATATTTTTTCAGTAATTTTTTAGTAGAATTATTTATAATTTCAATATCAATTTCAGTGTTTTCAATTTTAGCTGCAAGATGTGGTGAAGCAGGAAACCTAAAAATATATGGACAAGTTAAACGATTTTTATCTTCTTCTAAAAGACTAATATTCATTATTTTTCGATGATTTTCAATGTCCTCTGAAATTTCAGTACAACCGGTTTGTACTATTTTTTGAGTAATTACTTTTTTGCCACTTTTATATAAATATTTGGCTAAAAAACCTGTTGCTATTGTTTTGCCACAATCAGTGTCGATTCCTGAAATAAAGAATATATATTTTTTCATTTTTTATCTTTTTCCATATAGTTATTTTACCACATAGGCACATAGAAACATAGATTTCACATAGTTAGTACGACCTTTGTTTATATTTTCATATACCTTCTAACCTCTTCAGTAAACCTACCATTGTTTTGACTTCTTCTGTTTTATGTTTTGAGCACATAGAAAACCTGAATCGTTCTTGTCCTTTAGGTACAGTGGGGTATCTGATTGGCAAAACATAAAATCCATTACTTATTAGTTTTTTTGAAATTTCGATTAATTTTTTGTTATCACCTATTAAATAAGGAATTATATGGGAGCCTTCTTTTGTGTTTAATTCTGATTTCATGTAATTTGAAATCGACATTAAATCAGTTCTTAAATTATTAAAAACATGAAGTTTTGAAAGTAAAAATCTAGTCCATTCAAGATTTAGTGGCGGCAACGCAGTTGTGTATATTAGTGTTCTAGTGAAATTTACAAAGTAATCTTTAAATAATTTACTACAAATAACAAATGCTCCAACCGAAGCTAATGCTTTTCCGAAAGTAGCAACAATAAAATCAATGTCTTTTATCACATTTTGTTCTTCGCAACATCCTAATCCATTTGTTCCTCTAACTCCAAAAGCATGAGCTTCATCAACGTATAGAAAGCAACCGTATTTATTTTTTAAGTTAACTAATATTTGCAAATCGGTAACATCGCCATCCATACTGAAAATGCTTTCGGTAACTATAAAAATATTATTGAATTTATTGCGATTTTCTTTCAAAAGCTCTTCAAGCTGATTGTAATTGTTATGCTCATATCTATAATGTTCACATTTGCAAAGCCTTATTCCATCAATAATACTGGCATGAATAAGTTTATCGGAAATAATTAAATCGCCCTTTTCGGTAACAGAAGGAAGTATGCCAACATTTAAGTGATAACCGCTATTAAAAACAAGTGCCGCCTCTCTTTTATACAAACTACATAATTCCTCTTCGAGTAAAATATATGATTTATGATTACCTGTTAACAATCGTGATGATGTTGAGCTAAAGCAAATCTCTTCAATTCTGTTATTCGATAAAAATTCTTTACGTAAATCAGCATCTGCATTTAATGAAAGATAATCGTTTGACGAAAAGTTTATAATGTTTTCAGGTAAATTTTTTAACTCACGAGTGGCGTAAATAGATTTTAGTTCGGCGAGTTTTTCGGAGTATATAGTTATGTTTTTTTGCATTTACTCCTCAATTAATTTTGATATTTGTTCTTTTAGTTGTTCCTTATTAGGCAGATAGAGTTGATATTTGCTTAATAAAACCTTATTGGTAATGCTTGCAGTGGCATATTCTACCAAAATATTGTTTTTATTAGCACCTAAAATAATTCCAACAGGGTCATTATCGCCTTCTGTGGCTTCTTCTTTTTTAAAATAATTGAGATATAAATTCATTTGTCCAATATCTTCATGGTCAATTTCACCACGTTTTAAATCAATCAAAACAAAGCATTTAAGTATTCGATGATAAAAAAGAAGGTCTAAACGAAAATGTTTTCCACCAATACTCATACGATATTGTCTGCCAATAAAAGCAAAACCTTTACCCAATTCCATAATAAATTGTTGAAGTTTTGAAATTATCTGTTCTTCTAATTCATTTTCGAGATATTGATATTGTTCAGGAATATTTAAAAATTCTAAAACAAAAGGGTCTTTAATAAGGTCTTCGGGCTTTTCAACAATGTGCCCTCCTTTTGATAATTTCATCACACCTTTTTTATCCTTACTTAATGCAATTCGCTCAAATAAAGAGCTTTTCATTTGGCGTTTTAGTTCTCTTACGCTCCAATGTTCATTTTCGCATTGCTTGGCATAAAAATTTAGTTCTAAGTCATTACTTGCTTTCAGGATTTCGGTATAGTGACTCCATGTCAATTGTCCAGACAGTGTCTGGATTTTTTGAAATTTGATATAAAAGAGGCGAATTTGAAAAATATTAGAACGACTAAATCCTTTCCCATAATGTTGCGAAAGGTCTTTTGAAAGTTTATCTAAAAGATTAGTTCCATACTCGGCTCGTTCATTTCCATACTGTTCAAATTTTACAATATATCTGCCTATTTCCCAATATGTTTGCACCAAAATAGTATTGACAGACTGAACTGCTTTTTGCCTTCCTTGTTGAAGTAAAAAGCCAATTTGTTCGATTAATTGAGTGTAATTCGAATTTGTAATTTCCATTTTTATAGCACATTTATATAAATCTCATTTTGCTCATATTTTAATCCCAAAAACAGTAATATCATCGGTTTGTTCGTATTTTATTGATTGTCCGTTTTGCCAATTATTAAGAGTTTTATTGAGTATTGCTTTTTGATCAGCCATAGATTTGTTGTAGTTTTCTAAAATTAATTCTTTTAAATTTTTCGACATAAATCTTTTCCCTTTTAACCCACCAAATTGGTCTTTGCAACCATCAGAACATAAGTATAATAAATCGCCTTTATTCAATCTTGTTTCGTGATTTGTAAATGGATTTAATTTTGAGTGAATTGCAACAGGCATTTTATCTCCCTTAAGCTCCAAGAATAAAGCCTCAAGCCCCAAATCCAAAGAGTTTGAAGGAGTTTCAATTTCTTGGGGCTTTGAATTTTTATCTTGTGACTTTGGGCTTTTTATTATCCAGAGTGGATTATTAGCTCCTGCAAATTGTAAGTTATTTGTTTCGGTATCAATGGCTATAAAAACCATATCCATTCCATCTTGCTGTTCTTCTTCTTCACCACTTTGTTGTAACGATTTAATAATATAAATTCTTAATTCATCAAGAACATGACTTGCTGTTTGTACTTCTTCTCGGGCAATAATTTCATTCAAATAAGAAATCCCTAGCATACTCATAAAACCTCCTGGAACGCCATGCCCTGTGCAGTCGGCAACTGAAATAATTAACCACTTTCCTCGTTTTGCAACAAAATAAAAATCACCACTTACAATATCTTTTGGCTTAAATATTATAAAATATTCTTTTAAAATTGAATCAATAAAGCCCTTTGAAGGCAAAACTGCTTCTTGAATTCGGAGTGCATAATGAATACTATCCATTACTTCACGATTTTTTTCTTCCAAAAGCTCATTTTGTACTTCAATTTCGTCTCTTTGAGCAGTTATTTCTTCTTTTTGTTGATTTAATTCTTCGTTTGCCGATTTTAATTGAATTGTTCTGAAACTTACTTCATTTTCAAGTATTTCTTTTTCTTTTCGAAGATTTTGTTCTCGCCACTTAATGTATAATATGATGGATAAAATTATAAAAACAATGCAACACGCACTAAACCACCATGTTTTCCACCAGGGCGGAGTAATTACTAATTTAATACTTGTTCCGTTTTCATTCCAAACTCCATCACTATTTGTAGCCTTTATTCGAAACACATAAGTGCCTGAAGGTAAGTTAGTATATAATGCAAAACGCCTTGAGCCTATGTAATTCCAGTCAGAATCAAAGCCTTCCATTTTATAAGCATATTGATTTTTTTCGGGGCGACTATAATCTAACGAAGAAAATTCAAACGAAAACATATTTTCTTTATACGAAAGTGTAATTTGCTTAGTAAAATTAATCGTTTGAGCTAAAAAATATGAATCTCCATTTTTTAAAAGTTCCGAATTATTTGTAGTTGAGTTTGGCGATACTTCTACAGATTTATTAAAAATCTGAAATTTTGTGATAAATACAGGTGGCAAAAAAGTATTATCAATAAGGCTATCTGGGTAAAAAGTATTAAAACCGTTAATTCCGCCAAAATACATCATTCCGTCTTTATCTTTACAGAAAGCATTGCCGTTGAATTCATTGCTTAATAAACCATCAGAAACATCGTAATTTCGGATTTTTGGTTTTTCGCCATTTGATGGTGGTGTAAATCTGCATATTCCTTTATTTGTACTCATCCATAAATTAGGGAAATGATTGGGTTTCGTTTTTAAAAACTACCAAATTAAGTCCGAAATGTGTTCCTAGCCAAATTCTCCCCTTGCTATCTTCATAAATGCTTCTCAAATAATCAGTTGAAATGCTTGTAGAATCATTCGGGTTATTTTTATAAGCTTTAAATTTTCCTGTTTTTCGGTCAAATAAATTTAAACCTCCGCCCCAAGTTCCAATCCATAATCGTTCTTTTCTATCTTCATAAATAAAAAAGATTTCATCGTTTGAAAGGCTTTGATTATCATTTGAATTGTGCTTATAAATTGTAAATTTTCCAGTTTCTCTGTTCAACAAATTCAAACCTCCTCTTCCACCCCAAGTGCCAATCCAAAAATTTCCCTGACTGTCTTCATGAATACATCTAACTTTGTTAAAAGCCAGACTATAAAGGTCTTCTTTATTGTTTTTGTATGTAACAAAGTCGCCTTCTTTGAGCATTTTATTAAGCCCATCAAAAGATCCAATCCATAAAACACCTGATTTATCTTCATATAAAGGAGTTATTTTATTGCTTGAAAGACTATTTGTCTTGGTCGGCTCATTTTTATAGCTAATAAATGTGTTTGTTTTTTTGTCGTATTTATTTATTCCCTCATCGGTTCCAATCCAAATGTAGCCGTTTTTGTCTTGCAAGATTGAACGTATTCTATTGCTTGACAATGCTTTAGAATGTTGTAGATTATTATTGAAATTTTTGAATTTACTTTTGTCGTTTAATAAATTTATACCACCTCCCCAAGTTCCAACCCAGATTCTTCCAACTTTATCTTTATAAACCGACATTATTTCATTACGAGAAATGCTTTGGTTATTGAAAGGTTGATACTGATATGAAACAAAGCTGTTTGTTGATTTATTAAAAATGTTTAAGCCCAAATCTGTAGCGAATAATAATTTATTTTGGTTGTCTTCAGCTATCGAATAAACATTATTGTTTGAGATAGATTGCGGATTTTCGGGAGCGTTTTTAAAAGCAACGAAAGTATTTGATTTTCTATCAAATTTATTAATGCCACCTCCAAAAGTTCCGAGCCATAAATAGCCTTCAGAATCTTCATATATTGAACGAATTACATTACTCGAAATGCTATTTATATCTGTAGGCTCATTTTTATAGACTGTTAATTTTTCGGTTTTTCTATCAAATTTATTAAGTCCGTTATTAGTTCCTAGCCATAAAATCTCATCTTGAGCTTCAAAAATTACATTTACAATATTTTCGGAAAGTTTACCAGATTCTATTGCAGAATTAAAGTAGGAAGAAAAAGTTTGTGTTTTTTTATCAAATTTAACTAATCCATTATTTGTCCCTATCCAAAGATTTCCGGCTTTATCTTCATTAATCGAATTTATTGCATTGTTAGAAATACTTTTTGAATTATTTGGCTCATTTTTATAAATAGTAAACTTATCGGTTAATTTATTGTACTGAGCTAATCCATCGTTAGTTCCAACCCATATTATTCCGTCATTAGATTCAAAAATTGTATTTATAAAATTATTGCAAAGGCTTTGAGAATCTCGTTGAACTTTTTGATAAACAGTAAATTCATAACCATTAAACTTGTTAAGACCGTCTTCGGTTCCAATCCACAAAAAACCTTCTTTGTCTTGTAAAATACATCTGCCACAGTTTTGAGAAAGTCCATGTTCAAGCGATAATCGTGAGAATTTAATTTCTGATTGACAAAATACTTGTGAAAAATATAGTATATATATTAATGATATGAAAAAAGTAAAATATATTTTGTTTTTATTAAGCATTAATTGTGGCTAAATATTTATTTTTTATTTAACTGAGCCTACTCCAAAAAGTCTTTTTTTCGCCACAAAAATACAAAAGCACAAAATTTCTCAAAGATATTGTGTTGATAGTCTTTGTTTTGTGGAATTTAGAGATTTGGAGTTTTTGTGGCATTTTTAATTTTTTTTACTTTTCGGATTGGGCTTATAACTGTATTATGCTAACCAAAGTTTATAAGGCTCTGTTTTTGGCAAAGGAATTGATTGAATAATACGTAAAAGACCTTTAGCGTTGGCAGCTTGAACCTTTCGTTTTTTGCCATCTACTGCTTGCATTTCAACTAGGGTACAAATTGTACCCCAGTTGCTTTTAAGCATTTCGTCTCGGCTCAATATTCTTTTTATATATTGTTTAACATCAGTGCTATCTGTCAGTATTTCAACAACATCCTGAACTGAAAAATACCATTTGTTATCTTGTTCGTTCCAGACTGAACAAATTTGCTTACTTTCAAAAAGTTTTATATTGCTCATAAAAATATTTACATTTCTACAAATGTAAAAAATTAAAATAGCTTATTAAATATTATTCAAGCATTGTTTAAAAGTAAAACTCTTAATAACGCATCGGTTAAAAAAGTCAAAGCCTTGTCATTAGCGAGGAATAATATACACATAATTAAACAATTACACATCATTTGGATTGATTTAAATAGAATTGTATATTTGTAAAAAGTATTTAATATGCCTACACTATCAATGTTTTTTGGAATTATTATTCGTATGTATTATGCTCCAAAAGAACATAATCCTCCACATATTCATGTATATTATCAGGATTTTAAGGCAGTTATAAATATTTCCGATTGCGATTTGATTGAAGGAAAACTACCTCCTAAGCAAATTAGACTTGTATCTGCTTGGATTGAAATTCATAAAGATGAATTAATGGCTGATTGGCAGTTATGCCAAAATGGAGAAAAGCCTTTTTCTATTGAACCACTAAAATAAAAGTTTTATGTATTATGCAATTAAAAGTGTTAAACCAATAGATAATTACAATCTTATTTTAATTTTTGAGAATGGAGAAAAGCGTCAATTTGATATGAATCCATATTTGAGTAAAGGAATATTTCAGGAATTAAAAGATATTTCAATATTTAATTCAGTAAGAATAAGTTTTGATACAATTGAATGGAATAACGATGCAGATTTAGACCCTGAAATTTTATATAAATACAGCAAAAAAATTATTTGATAGCTTAATTTTAAGTCTTGTCATTTTGTAATATTTTTAATAACGCATCGGTTAAAAAAGTCAATTCCTTATCGGAAATAATATAGGGAGGCATCAAATAAATTAATTTTCCAAAAGGACGTAGCCAAATTCCTTCATCTATAAATTGTTTTTGCAGTTTGGCAATATCAACATTTTCTTTCATTTCTATAACTCCAATTGCTCCTAATACTCTAACATCTTTGACATTATGATTTTGTTTTAATATATGCAGACTTTCTATAAAATGCTTTTCTATTCGCTTAACATTTAACTCCCATTTGCTCGAAAGCAATAAATCAATGCTTTTATTTGCAATTGCACAAGCAAGTGGATTTCCCATAAATGTTGGTCCGTGCATGAAAACTCCCTGATTTCCATTGCTTATGGTTTCGGCCACTTTGTTTGATGTAAGTGTAGCTGCTAAAGACATATAACCTCCTGTAAGAGCTTTGCCTAAGCACATAATATCTGGTTCGATTTCTGAATGTTCGCAAGCGAAAAGTTTCCCACTTCTACCAAAACCTGTGGCAATTTCGTCTAAAATTAAAAGAATATCAAGCTCATCACACTTCGCTTTTAAAAGTCGGAGATATTCTGTATTGTAAAATTTCATTCCTCCTGCTCCTTGAACAATTGGTTCTAAAATTACAGCAGCAATTTTTTCGTGATTTTTTTCAAGCAATAATTTCATCTGTTCAAAATCATCATTATGCCAATGTTCGTGAAATGAAATTTCTGGAGCTTGTGCAAAAAATTGAATATTAAGAACTTCATTAAAAATTGAGTGCATTCCTGTTACAGGGTCGCAAACCGACATTGCATTCCATGTATCGCCATGATAACCGGAACGGATAGTTGCAAATTTGTTTTTATTTTTAAGTCCTTTGCTGTGCCAGTATTGTAAAGCCATTTTCATTGCAACTTCCACCGCAACTGAGCCAGAGTCGCTGAAAAATATTTTTTGTAATGAATCGGGTGTAATATCAATAAGTTTTTTAGCAAGTTCAATTGCTGGCTCATGCGTTAAGCCTCCAAACATAACATGCGACATTTTTTTTAGCTGATTTGTAGCAGCTTTATTCAGTTCGGGGTGGTTATAACCATGAATTGCCGACCACCAACTCGACATGCCATCAATTAGTTTACGTCCATCGTTGAGTTCAATTGTTACTCCTTCAGCTCTTTTAACAAGATAGCATGGTTGAGGATTAAGCATTGATGTGTATGGATGCCAGATGTGTTCTTTATCGAAAGCAAGAAGTTCTTCTTCAGACATATAATAGTTTGAGGTTTGAAGTTTGATGTTTGAGGTTTGAGGTTGCTACGCAGTTAGTTGAGCTTAAGGTTTTAAGTTAAATATTCGCATTTTCATTTGTTCGATTGTTCTATTATTCTTAATGTTAGTTATTTTTTGTTTTGTGTTTGATGTTTTGTATTTAATGAATATCAAATGCGTTCATAATCAAAACTTAAATCCTTCTTTGGAAAACATTTCCAAATCTTCGTCAACTGATGAGCCTATTGTGGTAAGTAAATCGCCAACTATTGCTGCATTAATTCCTGCTTTTAATACTTGTTTTTCGATATGTTTTATCATAATTCTACCTCCTGCTAATCGTAAATGTGCATCGTAATTGATAAATCGGAATAATGAAATTGTTGTCAATATTTCTTCATCTGTAAGAGGATGTTGTCCTTCGAGTTTTGTACCTTCAACAGGTGATAAAATATTTATTGGAATTGATTTTACATTAAGTTCTTTAAGTGCAAATGCAAGTTCTATGCGTTGTTCCATATTTTCGCCCATACCGATAATTCCGCCCGAACATGACGTAAATCCTGCTTCCTGAGCCCATTTTATTGTTTGAATTTTTTCCTCAATTGTATGAGTTGTACATAGATTTTTGAAAAATGAAGGGGCAGTTTCCAAATTACAATGGTATTGGGTTAAACCTATTTCACGAAGTTTAATTAATTGTTCTTTATTTATGAGTCCAAAAGATGCACAAAGTTTTATATTGCTTTTGTCTTTTATAGAATTGTAAATTTTAATAAACTCATCTAATTGCTTGTTAGATACTCTTTTGCCACTTGTAACAAGTGAATGACGATGAACGCCTTTTTTAAAACTTTCAACTGCGTTGTTAATTGCAACATCTGGTTCAACCATTTCATAAATTGGAATATTGCTTGTATGACTTGATGATTGCGAACACCATTTGCAATCTTCGGAGCATTTGCCTGATTTAGCGTTTGTTATGGTGCAAATATCAATAAAGTTTCCACAGAAATGCTCGCGTAATTCGTTTGTTTTTCTTCTGAGTTAGAAAGTTCGATGGCTTCTGTTTGACTTAAATTGTAGCCTTTTACAATTTTTTCTTTTAGTTCAATAATGTCGTTTTTTGTCATTTTCTTAAATTAAAAAAGGCTTTCAAAAATTGAATTTAATCAATTTGAAAGCCTTGAATTACACTTTATTCGGTTAAATATTTTATCGTTTTTACAATTTACAGTAATTGGATTTAGCTTTGCAAAAATTATATTATTTTCAGTTACATCACTTTGAAATACTTCTAGTAGTTCATTATAAGTATTTTCAAATTTACTTGATACTACTTTTATTGATTTTGCTAATTTACTAAGTGAGCGATCGGCAATATTCACAGAGAGTTTAGCTATATGAACAACTTTACCGAAACTAGCTAAGATTGCATATTTTTTTCTGCTCCAGCGAGAGAAATATACAATTTTGTTTATGCTAATTTTTAAATAATTTTTCATAAAGAAAACAAAAATACGAAATATTTGTTGTTTTTTAACAATGCCTTACAGTCAAAGTACAAAATTGTTGGTTTTTATATTTCCAAATTGGGTATAGGTTGTTTTACGACCAATTATTTCAGCAACATTTGCTACATTACAAATGAATGATGTAAGAGCTTTGTATTGTTGTATTTTGCAAATAGTTATGGCTTTTTTAGTTATGTTTTTTACACTTTGATAAAGAAAAGTTTTTTGTTTGTGGTATTGAGTTCGATTTTGTATAAGTCATTTGTTTTAATGCAATTCAGAACCTTTTTATACAGATATGCTTTCGATTCATCGTTAATATTATCAGAACCCATTGAGCCAGTTTTGGGGTGTACAAACATCAGATATAAATTCTCATCTTTCATTATCAAAAGGAAATAAACTCTGAATCCGCCACGCCCGCTTAGTCTCTTTTTTATATATGGGGTTTCATCACTATTATTTAATCGTGTGCCGGAGCATAGTTCTTGAAAAGATTTACCAAAAAAATAATCAATAATATCTTGGTTCAGCGAACTGTATGATTTTTTTGAAATGAGCTTTTCAAATTCTGTTTTAAAATCGTCAATGCAATAGAATTCCATTAAATGAGAGAAAGTTGTTTTGTTGTTTCAACAAATTCCTTTATTTTAGGCAAATAAAAGAAAATAGATTCTAAATCTTCATAAGTTTCTTTTAATTCATCAATAGCATTTTTAAAATCTCTTATTTCGTCTTTTGCAATAGCTTTTTTTCTGATTAAATTCATTGATACATACTGGCGAATCAGCGATGAACGTAAATCTTTAGCGGAGGAAATTAAGTCATTTATCAGCATCATACAATCCTCGTCTAAATCATTAAACCAAGTCAGTTTTTCAATTCGTTCGTTAATATTATTAATAATTTGAGTTTTTTCAATTAATATCTTTTTCAATTCAATTATTACATCTAAAAAAGCATTAACCTTTTCTTCATATAAAAGCGGGCTTTTCTTCTCCTCAAACGAAATCGTTCTAATTCGAGAAA
>Ga0209211_10009511_pt1 | contig 12931 bp, 13 predicted proteins | sample RifGroA2_FD_183992 | JGI IMG/M metagenome (GOLD analysis project Ga0209211, IMG submission 183992) | Groundwater microbial communities from Rifle, Colorado, USA - Groundwater A2 (SPAdes) (version 2) | ecosystem: Environmental > Aquatic > Deep subsurface > Groundwater | place: Rifle, Colorado... | reverse complement strand
TCCGCAAAAAATGGACGATGCCGATCAGGGATTGGAAAGCGGCGTTAAACCGGTTTACTATCCAGTTCGAAGACCGGATGCCGCAGCAGTAGAGAAACCCCGTTTACACAAAATCCGGGACACCCTCCGGCCTTACGGTGAATTGACTCGTTGAGATGCAACCTTGAATACACAAACCGAAAACACAAAAATCGTCGAAGTCTCCGCCGCCGTCCTGCAACGCCCCTACAACTCCTTCCTCCTCGCCCAACGCCCCCCCGACAAGATATGGGCCGGCTATTGGGAATTCCCCGGCGGCAAGGTCGAGCCCGGCGAGACGCCGCGACATGCGCTGGTGCGCGAGCTGCGCGAGGAGCTCGGCATCGAGGTCGAGACCGCCTATCCCTGGATCACCCGCGTGTTCACCTATCCGCATGCGACCGTGCGGCTGAACTTCTTTCGCGTGACTTCATGGAGCGGCGAGCTGCATCCGCATGAGGGGCAGCAGTTTGCTTGGCAAGAAAATCCCCCCCAGCCCCCCTTTTGCAAAGGGGGGAGCCGAGGTGACTCCTCGCCTTCGATTTCAGTCTCACCCATCCTTCCCGCCAATGCGCCCATCCTGCGCGCGCTGGAGTTGCCGACGCTGTACGCGATCAGCAATGCCGCCGAACTGGGCGTGGAGGAGTTCCTGCGCCGTCTGGAGGCGGCGCTGGCTAACGGCTTGCGGCTGGTGCAGTTGCGCGAGAAGAATCTCTCTCGCGACCAGTTGCGAGAGTTGGCGTTGCGTGTCGTGAAGCTGGCGCATGCGCAAGGCGCGAAGGTGTTGCTCAACGGCGATGTGGAGCTGGCGCAGGAGGTCGGTGCGGATGGCGTGCAGCTGACCGGTACGCAACTCGCGCAACTGAGCGAGCGTCCGGCGGTGGACTGGTGCGCTGCCTCTTGTCACAACGCGGAGGAGTTGCATCGTGCGGAGGCGCTGGGTTGCGACTTCGCGCTGCTGTCGCCGGTGCTACCGACGAAGTCGCATCCGGGTGCGCCGCATCTGGGCTGGGAGAGTTTCGCGGCTATCGCGGCGGGTTCGACGATTCCGGTGTACGCGCTGGGTGGGCTGCAGCTGGGTGATATGGAAACGGCTTGGCAACATGGCGCACATGGCGTGGCGCTGTTGCGTCAGGCTTGGTGATCGGCTTCCGGTAAGTCCTGTTCGCGTTGTTCGACGCGATACTCTTCGTTGGCCCACTTGCCCAGATCGATCATCTTGCAGCGTTCGCAGCAGAATGGGCGGAAGCGGTTACTGGTGTCCCATTGGTGTTCTTTGCCGCATTGCGGGCAGGATACGATCGGTTTGGAAGACATTACGACGACAGGCTGCAGAAGGTCAGTTCGAAGGGGACGTCCTGGTCGAACCGCGTGGTCTTCGCCGCATAGTCGGCGGTGATGAAGCGGATGTTGATTGCGTATTTGTTGGCGCCTACTTCGGGAATGCAGGCCAGGTCGCGGTTCAGGCTGACGCGCAGCATCTGGGCGACGCGTCCGCCCTGCATCTGCTGGAATGTGCCCTGATGGGCGGTGAAGCGCAGCACCTTGCCGCTTTCGCGCAGCAGGCGCAGCACGATGTTCATGCCGCCGGCGATGGGCAGCAGCGGAGCCAGCCAAGCCTGCAGGTCGCGGCGTCGTGCTGTTGCGTCCTGCTCCTGCCAATAGTGGTAGGAGGGCAGGTCGAATTCGCAGGTGCCACCCGGCATGCAGGCGCGCTGCTTGATGCCCATCAGCCATTCATTGTCGCGCAGGTGCTGGCCGATCTTGCCGCTCATTGCGAGCAGGTCGGTAGCGGTATGTTCGATTTCGCTCAGGATCGCATCCAGAGCGTCCTCGGAAATTGCGGGGTTGTTGTGCAGCGCAGCGAGCAGGCGTTTCTGGCGTTCGAGTTCCTGCAACAGTTCCGATTTCAGATCCGCGCGGCTGGAGACTTCGAGGATTTCGAACAGCGTGGTCAGCGCGGCGTGGTGTTCCATGCTGCTGTCCTGTGCGGTGAAATGCCACATGCGAGCGAACAAATCTTCGAGGCGCAGCAGGGTGCGCATTTTTTCGGTCAGGGGAAACTCGTAGCTGATCACGCTGTCGTCGCTCGGTGCAGGGTAGTTGGGTTATTGGGGGCGAACGATATATTGGATTTCGGCATATCGTCAATCGTTGTTTTGCATATAACTGCGATGCAGTGCGGCGACCTGCGCGGCAAGGCCGTCGAGATCGCCGTCGTTGCGGATGATGTCGACGGCTAGTTTCAGTCGTTCGGCGCGCGGCGTCTGGCTGGCGATGATTGCGCGCACTTCCGTTTCGGTCAGGCCGTTGCGCCGGATGACGCGCGTCAGTTGGGCCTGTTCGTCGCAGTCCACTACCAGTACGCGCTGCGCCAGGCGGCGGAACGCCGGGGCTTGAGGCAGCAGCGGTACGACGAGAATGGCGTAGGGCGCGGCGCCCGCCTGCGCCAGTTCGGATTCGGCCTGGGCGAGTATCAGCGGGTGCAACAATTGTTCGAGCCGTTGCCGGGCATTCGTATCCGCGAACACCAGAGCACGCATTTGGGCGCGATCCAGTGCGCCGTCATGGCCGATGTAGCGCTCGCCGAACTCGGCACGGATGGCCGGGATGGCGATACCGCCTGACTGGGTCAGACGGTGCGCGATATCGTCGGTGTCGATTATTGCGGCGCCGAGTCCGGCGAACAGGCCGGCCACGGTGCTCTTGCCGCTGCCGATGCCGCCGGTGAGGCCGATGACCAGCCTGTCCTGATAACCAGCGACTTGGCTGTCGTTTTCTGACAGCTTAGTCGAATGGCTAGTAGTTTCATCAGCCTGGTCGAAGGGGATCATGGGGCGGCGAGCAGTTGCAGATAGCCTTGCGTCAGGGATGGGCCCCAGAACAGGGCGATCAGTCCGCCGCCAGCCAGATAGGGGCCGAAAGGAATCGGGATGTTGCGGCCATGGCGGGCCGCGACGATCAGCGTGATGCCGACTACCGCGCCGACCAAAGAGGACGACAGGATGATCAGCGGCAGCATCTGCCAGCCCAGCCAGGCGCCCAGTGCGGCGAGCAGCTTGAAGTCGCCGTAGCCCATGCCTTCCTTGCCGGTGACCAGTTTGAACAGCCAGTACACGCTCCACAGCGACAGGTAGCCGAAGATCGCGCCCAGCACCGCGCTATGCAGATTGGTGTAAGTGCCGAAGCTGTTGAGCAGCAGGCCTATCCACAGCAGCGGCAGCGTGATGTCGTCCGGCAGCAGCTGGGTGTCGAAGTCGATCGCGGTGAGCGCCAGCAAGGCCCAGACCAGCAGCAGCGCGCCGGCCGCCGCCCAGCCGAAGCCGAAGTGCCATGCTGCGTAGGCACTAAGCAATCCACTGACAGTTTCGATGATGGGATAGCGCGGCGAGATGCGCGCGCCGCAGCCCTTGCACTTGCCGCGCAACAGCAGGTAGCTGATTACCGGGATGTTCTCGAGAGCGCCGATGGCGTGATTGCAATGCGGGCAGGACGAGCGCGGCACGAGCAGGTTGTAGCGCGGCGTATCGGTGGGCTGTTCGCCGCGCAGTTCGGCGCACTGCTGCTGCCAACCGAGCTCCATCATCTTCGGCAATCGGTGGATCACGACGTTCAGGAAGCTGCCGACCATCAGGCCCAACACGGCGCATACAAAGGTAAATGCGGGTAAGGAAGATTCGAGTAATTGGAAAAAGTCAGTCATATTGAAGGCGCCGATGGAGAGAGGGGCACGGGGGCCGGTGGCGAAGGGGTAACCATCAGGTGAGGCGCCGTCTGCAGGCGCCCCGTTGCAGTGATCAAACCACCTGGCCCATCTTGAAGATCGGCAGATACATCGCGACCACCATGCCGCCGATCAGTACGCCGAGTACCGCCATGATGATGGGCTCCATCAGGCTGGACAGCGCTTCGACGGCGTCGTCCACTTCGGCCTCGTAGAAGTCGGCCACCTTGCTCAGCATCGCATCCAGCGAGCCGGCCTCTTCGCCGATCGCGACCATCTGCAGCACCATGCTGGGAAAGACTTCGGTGTTTTGCATCGCGACGGTCAGGCTGTTGCCCGAGCTGACTTCGCGCTGGATGTATTTGGTGGCATCGAAGTACACTGCATTGCCGGCCGCGCCGGCTACCGAGTCGAAGGCTTCGACCAGCGGCACGCCGGCGGCGAACATCGTCGCCAGCGTGCGGCTCCAGCGCGCGATGCTGGCCTTGCGGATCAGTTCGCCGAAGATCGGCAGTTTGAGCAATAGCCTATCCATCACGGCCTGCATCTTCTTGCTGCGTTTCCAGAAATAGAAGAAGGTATAAAAGCCACCGCCGATCCCGCCGAAAATCAGCCACCAGTAAGTGACGAAAATATCCGAGATCGCCATGATGAGCAAGGTCGGCGCAGGCAAGTCCGCGCCGAAGCTGGAGAACAATTCCTTGAACGCCGGAATCACGAAAATCATGATCACCGCGGTGATGATGAAGGCGACTACGATAATGGCGATCGGGTAGAACAGCGCCGACTTGATCTTGCTCTTGATTGCCTGGATTTTTTCCTTGTAGGTCGCCAGACGGTCCAGTAGCGTATCCAGAATGCCGGCCGCTTCGCCTGCGCCGATCAGGTTGCAGTACAGTTCGTCGAAATACAGCGGATATTTCTTGAAGGCCTGCTGCAGGCTGCTGCCGGTTTCGACGTCGGTCTTGATGTCGAACAGCAGTCGCGCCACGGAGGGATTGTTGTGCCCCTTGCCGACGATGTCGAATGCTTGCAGCAATGGCACGCCCGCTTTCATCATCGTGGCGAGTTGGCGGGTAAACAGGGAGATGTCTTTTTCGTTGACCGGTTTGCCGCTGCTGCGCAGTTTCTTGATCTTGACGACCTGGATGCCCTGGCGGCGCAGATGGGAGGAGACGGTGGCCTCGCCGGGACCGCGCATTTCGCCCTTGACCCGTTTGCCGGACTTGTCCTTGCCTTCCCACAGGTAGGAATATTCTTTTGCTTTATCTGTCTTGCTGGCGACTGCCATAGCGTTTCCTTCGGGATACTATCGTGCATTGACGGGCATGATGCCGAGCTTTGTGCCGCTTGTAAAGCAGCGGTCTTTACTGGCGCTCTCGCCGAACCGGTGGGAAGATGCGCGCCACTTTCACGCTGCGATCCTGAATCTGGATGATCTCGATCGGGTAGTCGGCGATCTTCAGGCTGGTGCCGGCCTCCGGAATGTCTTCGAGATGTTCGAGGATCAGTCCGTTGAGTGTCTTCGCGCCGCCTTCCAGCGGCAGATGCAGGCCGAGTTTGCGATTCAGTTCGCGCAGGCTGCTGCTGCCTTCCAGCAGGAAGCTGCCGTCGTCCTGGCGCAGGAACTTCCCGGTCTGGGTCGGGGACTGGGTGGTGAATTCGCCGACGATTTCTTCGAGGATGTTTTCCAGCGTCACCAGGCCGAGCAGCTCGCCGTATTCGTCTACTACCAGCCCGAGACGCGCCTGGCGCTCCTGGAAGTTCTGCAGCTGTTTGAGCAGAGGTGTGTCCGACGGGATGAAATAAGGCTCGTACAGCGTTTCGCGCAGTTGCGATACGTCCAGCGTTGCCTCCTGCAGCAGCGCCGGTACGCGCTTGAGGTGCAGGATGCCGATGATGTTGCCCGGGGTGTCGGCATACACTGGCAGCAGCGTGTGGTGGCAGGTGATGATTTGCTGGCGCAGTTCGGACGGCTCGGCGTCGATGTCCAGCGATTCGATCTGGTTGCGCGGGATCATCACATCGTTGACGGTGATGCGCTCGAGATCGACCAGGTTGAGCAGCATCTTCTGGTGTTTGCGCGGCAGGAAATGCTCGGCCTCCAGCACCAGTCCGCGTAGTTCTTCCAGTGTCAATTTTTGCTTGCTCTGATCGGTCTGAACCTTGATGCGCAGCAGCCACAGCAGCCCTCTGACGATTGCGGTCGCAACCGAAACGACCGGGTGGAACAGGGTGATCAGAGGGGCGAGCAGGTAGCCGGAGGGCAGCGCGATGCGCTCCGGATGACTGGCGGCGAGAATCTTGGGCATGATCTCGCTGAACACCAGCAGGATGAAGGTGATCAGCAGCGTGCCGGCCAGCAGGGCAAGCTCGCTGGCGCCGAACAGCCTGAGGATGACGATGTTGGTGACGGCGGCAGCGGCGACGTTCAGCAGGGTGTTGCCGAACAGGATCGAGCCCAGCAGCTTGTCCACCTTGGATAGCAGCCGTCCGGTCAGTTTTGCGCTGCGGTTGCCCTTGCGGATCAGGCTGTTCAATCGATAGCGGTTGATCGCCATCATTGAGGTCTCGGCGGCCGAGAACCACGCGCCGAACACCAGCAGCAACAGCAGGATGCCTAGCAGCGCATTGATGGAGAGATCGTCCAAGGTCTATGGCGCCGGAATGGTGTGCGTGCGACCGATGCGAGTCAAAACGGGCGTCTTTTGCTGTAACGCAGCAGCAGGAAGCCGGCGACCACCATCGGCAGGCTCAGCCATTGCCCCATGCTCATGCCCAGGCTGAGCAGTCCCAGATGTCCGTCGGGCTCGCGGGTGAATTCGACCAGGAAGCGGAAGCTGCCGTAGCCGATCAGGAACAGGCCGGACAGCGCGCCGACCGGGCGAGGCTTCTTCGCGTACCACCACAGCAATGCGAACAGCAGCACGCCTTCCAGTGCGAATTCGTATAGTTGCGAAGGGTGGCGCGGCAGGTCGTCGACGTTGGGGAAGACCATCGCCCAAGGCATGTCGCTGGGGCGTCCCCACAATTCGCCGTTGATGAAGTTGCCGAGCCGGCCGAACGCGAGTCCGGGCGGCACCAGCGGAGCGATGAAGTCTGTCAGTTGCAGCCAGTGCAGCCGCTGCTTGCGCGCGAACCAGACCAGCGCGATCAGCACGCCGAGGAAGCCGCCGTGGAACGACATGCCGCCCTGCCACAGCGCGAAGATTTCCAGCGGATGGGCGGCGTAATACGAGAACTTGTAGAACAGTACATAGCCTAGCCGCCCACCGAGGATCACGCCGAGCACGCCGTAGAACAGCAGGTCGTCGAGCTGTTTGGCATCGATAGGCGGGCGAATCAACGCGGCGATGCGCTTGCGTCCCAGCCACAGGAAAGTCATGAAGCCGGCGAGGTACATCAGGCCGTACCAATGGATGCCGAGCGGGCCGAGTTGCAGGGCGACGGGGTCGAATTGCGGGTGAACGAGCATGGGGTATTGGGTTAGAATCGAGCGAGCAATTATACGTGCCTTGCAATTTTTTAGAGAGACAACATGCCTGCATATCGTTCCCGCACCTCCACCCATGGCCGCAACATGGCCGGCGCGCGCTCGCTGTGGCGCGCCACCGGCATGACCGAAGGCGACTTCGGCAAGCCCATCATCGCCATCGCCAACTCCTTCACCCAGTTCGTGCCCGGCCACGTCCACCTCAAGGACATGGGGCAGCTGGTGGCGCGCGAGATCGAGAAGGCCGGCGGCATCGCCAAGGAGTTCAACACCATCGCCATCGACGACGGCATCGCGATGGGGCACGACGGCATGCTGTATTCGCTGCCATCGCGCGACCTGATCGCCGACAGCGTGGAATACATGGTCAACGCGCATTGCGCCGACGCGCTGGTGTGCATCTCCAATTGCGACAAGATCACGCCGGGCATGCTGATGGCGGCGATGCGTTTGAATATTCCGGTGGTGTTCGTCTCCGGCGGGCCGATGGAAGCGGGCAAGGTGACCTGGCAGGGCAAGGTGATCGGGCTCGATCTGGTGGACGCGATGGTCGCAGCTGCAGACGGCCGCATAAGCGACGAAGAAGTGGATGCGATCGAACGTTCCGCCTGCCCGACCTGCGGTTCCTGCTCCGGCATGTTCACCGCCAACTCGATGAACTGCCTGACGGAAGCATTGGGTCTGTCGCTGCCGGGTAACGGTTCGCTGGTGGCGACGCATGCCGAGCGCAAGGAGTTGTTCCTGCGCGCGGGCCGGCTGATCGTCGATATCACCAAGCGTTATTACGAGCAGGACGACGCATCGGTGTTGCCGCGCAGCATCGCGACCTTCGATGCGTTCGAGAACGCGATGACGCTGGACATCGCGATGGGCGGCTCGACCAACACCGTGCTGCACCTGCTGGCTATCGCGCGCGAAGCGGGCGTGGACTTCACGATGAAGGATATGGATCGCTTATCGCGCCATGTGCCGACGCTGTGCAAGGTCGCACCGTCGTCCGAATACCACATGGAAGACGTACACCGCGCGGGCGGCATCGCTGCGATCCTGGGCGAGCTGGATCGCGCAGGGCTACTGCACGGCGACGCGGGCACGGTGCACAGCAAGACGTTGCGCGACGGACTCAAACTGTGGGACATCATGCAGACCGCCGACGATGAAGTGAAAAAATTCTTCCGCGCCGCACCGGGCGGCATCGCCACCACCATCGCCTTTTCGCAATCCATGCTCTATCCGGAACTGGATGCGGATCGTGCCGCCGGTTGCATACGCGACAAGGCGCATGCCTATTCGCAGGACGGCGGACTGGCGGTGTTGCACGGGAATCTCGCACTGGACGGCTGTATCGTAAAGACTGCCGGGGTGGACGAGAGCATCCTGAAATTTACCGGGCGGGCGCGCGTGTTCGATAGCCAGGATGCCTCGGTGGCAGCGATTCTCGCCGATCAGGTCGTCGCGGGCGACGTGGTGGTGATCCGTTACGAAGGCCCCAAGGGCGGTCCGGGCATGCAGGAGATGCTGTATCCGACCTCGTACCTGAAGTCGAAAGGTTTGGGCAAGTCCTGCGCGTTGCTGACCGACGGACGTTTCTCCGGCGGCACTTCGGGGCTTTCCATCGGTCATGCGTCGCCGGAGGCTGCCAGCGGCGGCGCTATTGGCCTGGTGGAAGAGGGCGATACCATAACAATAGATATCCCGAATCGCAGTATCAATTTGATGATTTCAGAAGCTGATCTGGCACAACGCCGTGCCGCGATGGAAGCGAAGGGCAAACAGGCATGGAAGCCCGCCGCAGAACGTCCGCGCAAGGTGTCGGTGGCGTTGAGAGCTTATGCGGCAATGGTGACCAGCGCCGACAAGGGCGCGGTGCGCGATGTAACCCAGATCGAGTAACTCCGGCAGTTCAAACGATAACCAACAAGGAAAAAGCATGGTCTCACAATTGAATTCGCAGTTCGGCATCGCCGGACAACTCTCCTTCCGCGAGGATGCCCCCGTAAAGGGGACGCCGCCAGACACTCGCCTTGCGGGCGGTCTTGGCGCAGCCAGCGGTCTGATCGTCGCCGAGATCGACAATGCGCATGGAACCGCGTTGCTGTGCCTGCAGGGCGCGCACCTGATGAGCTGGCGGCCGAAGAGCCAGGCCGTGCCGGTGGTGTGGTTGTCGCGCGATGCGAAGCTGGCGGCGGGCAAGTCGATCCGTGGCGGCGCACCGGTGTGCTGGCCGTGGTTCGGCGCGCACGCGTCCGAAGCGAGCTTCCCCGGCCACGGCTTTGCGCGCACCGTACCGTGGACTGTGATCGAGTCCGGCACTGAGCCGTGCGGCGCGACACGCCTGACCTTGCGTCTGGTGGCGAGCGAGAAGACGCGTGCGCAATGGCCGCACGACTGCACGCTGGACCTGACCGTAATCGTCGGCGAGACGCTGCGCATGGAAATGACCACGGAGAATACCGGCGCGGAAGCTTTCGTCATCGGCGAAGCGTTGCACACCTATTTTCAGATCGGCGACATCGGCGCGGTGCGCGTCACCGGGCTGGAAGGCTGCGACTATTGGGACAAGGTCGGCGGCTCGACGCTGCGCAAGCAGGACGGCGCGATCAGTTTCTCCGGCGAGACCGACCGTGTGTACATCGACACTGCAGCCGAATGCGTGATCGAGGACGACAAGCTGCAGCGTCGCATCCATGTTGCCAAGTCCGGCAGCCTGTCCACCGTGGTGTGGACGCCGTGGACGGAGAAGGCCAACAAGATGGGCGATATGGGGCAGCCGGACGGCTGGCGCGAAATGGTCTGCGTGGAATCGGTGAATGCGATCGATAACGTGGTGACGGTCGCGGCAGGAACCCGGCACACCCTGATAGTCGAATACCGAGCCGAATCGTTATAATTTTTCATAACCCCTGACAAGGAGTACATCATGCATACACGGAATTTGTTGTTGGCATCGTTGTTGGTTGCATTGTATGGCTGCCAGCCGGAAACGCCGGCGCAACCGCCCGCTACGCCGGCGGCAGAACAGGCAATCGCTCCGGCTCCTGTCGCGCCGGCCGCGATGACGCCGGCCCCCGCTCCGGCGCAAGCGGTCGAATCTTTGCCGGCTGCAAAGCCCGCACCAGTGGTGCAGGAAAAGACCGCGGCAGTGAAACAGGAAGCGGCCGCGACCAAGCCGTCGGCGCCTGCACCGGCGAGCGTCGCACCGGTTGCAAAGGTTGAGCCGGCCTCGGTCGCGATGGCAGTCAAGCCGGCGCTGTCCGAGGCCGACGCCTTGGGATTGGCCAAGAAGAATGGCTGTCTGGTCTGCCATGCGATCGACAAGAAAGTGGTCGGTCCGGCCTGGAAGGATGTTGCGGCCAAATATCGTGGCGATGCAGGCGCCGAGGCGCGGATAGCGGACAAGATCGCCAAGGGGGGCAGCGGGGTGTGGGGTGGTATTGCAATGCCGCCCAACCCCAGGCTCAGTGAGGGAGATCGGCAAGCGTTAGCGAGATTTGTGTTGTCGCTGAAGTAAGAGGTCGGAGGTTTGCGGGGCAGTAGTCAAAATGCTGGCTGTCCATGTGCTGGTTGCATTGGGATGGTTCGGTTTTTTGTGGGGCAGGCGAAGCGGTGAAAGGGAATTTGGCAAGCCATGTCAACCTGATGCAGCCTGCCGGCGTTACTGGCTTGCCCGCTCAAGATTTAGGTTTGCAAGGCAGGCGGAGTTGTTTAGAATCAGCGTCGAAGGTAAAGCCTTCGCACTGTTCAGGTGTTTTTATCAAATATAAACGGAGAGAACATGAAATCTATCGTCGTAAGCATGATCGCAGCAGCAGGTTTGATGGTTGCAGGTAGCGCAATGGCAACCGACATGCCGGCAGTGGCCAAGAAGAACAACTGCACCGCTTGCCACGCAGTGGACAAGAAGGTGGTTGGCCCGGCTTGGAAGGATGTTGCAGCCAAGTCTGATCAGGCTACTATGGCCGCGTCCATCACTAAGGGCAGCAAGGGCAAGTATAGCGCGATGCCTATGCCTCCTCAGAAGGTCAGCGAAGCTGATCTGAAAGAGATCACGGCTTTCATCGCAGGCCTGAAGTAAGCGTTCTGTGATCGATAAAAAAGCCGGCGTAAGCCGGCTTTTTTATCGCCCTGATTTTTACTTCGCCAGCTTGCTGTGGCGGATCGAATAGGTGAAATAGACGATCAGACCGATGGTCAGCCAGACGATGAAGCGCAGCCAGGTCTGGGCGGGCAGGAATGCCATCAGGCTCGCGCAGGAGATCATGCCCATGGCGGGGAGCAGGTGGCCGAACGGATTCTTGAAAGGACGGTGCAGATTCGGCTGGCGGATGCGCAGCACGATTACACCCAGACACACCAGAACGAAGGCAGCCAGCGTGCCGATGTTGACCAGTTCCGCCAGTGCGCCGAGCGGGAACAGGCCGGCTGCCAGCGACATGATGAGACCGGTGATGACAATGACGCGCACGGGTGTCTTTCTTTCCGGGTCGACCTTGGACAGGAACGGCGACATCAGTCCGTCGCGCGACATCGACAGGATGATGCGGGTCAGCGCGTAGTACAGCACCAGCATCACGGTGGTCAGGCCCGCGATGACGCCGGTGGCGACCAGTGCCGAAGCCCAGTTGTAACCGAGCAGCTGCAGCGCATGAGCCACGGGCGAGGAAACGCCGAGCTCGGTATAGGGCACGATGCCGGTCAGCAGTCCCGAGACTATGATATAGATCACGGTGCAGAAGATCAGCGAACCGATGAGGCCGATGGGCAGGTCGCGCTGCGGGTTTTCTGCTTCTTCCGCCGCGGTCGAGACCGCATCGAAACCCACGTAGGCGAAGAACACCAGCGATGCACCGGCGAGTACGCCTGTGGTGCTGCCGTCCGGCAGGGTGTTGAACCAGCCGTAGGGCATGAACGGATGCCAGTTGGCCGGATTGACGTTGAATGCCGCGATGGCGACGAACACGGCGATGGTCAGCACCTTGACGAACACCATTGCGGTGTTGAGTTGCGCGCTCTGCCTGACGCCAGCGATCAGCAGGCCCATCAGGACGAGAATAATGGATGCGGCCGGCAGATTGACGATGCCGCCCAGCATGGGCGATTTCGTGAGTGCTTCGGGCAGTCCCATGCCCATTGCGGAAAGTGCATTGTTAAAATAACCGGCCCAGCCGGTGGCGACCGCAGCGACTGCCACGCTGTATTCCAGTAGCAGTATCCAGCCTATCATCCAGGCGACGATTTCGCCGAACGCAACATAGCTGTAGCCATAGGCGCTGCCGCATCCTCCGACGGCGGCGGCCAGTTCGGCATAGGCTAATGCGGCAAATGCGCAGGCGAAACCGGAGATGACGAACGACAGCACAACTGCCGGTCCGGCCTGTTCTGCAGCGGCAATGCCGGTGAGCACGAAGATGCCGGTGCCAATGATGGCGCCGATGCCGAGGAGCGTCAGGTCGAATGCACTCAGGCATCTTTTCAGGCCGCTCTCGCTGGTGTCATCGGTTGCAATCGGTTTGGTGCGGAATATCGGCAACGGCATGGAACTCTCCCTGTGATTATTTTGTGGCGAGATTCACTAGTGTCCGGTTAAAAATCAAACAAAATCATCTGGTTGCTGGATGATGGAGCAACGATTGCAGAAGTGTCCGGCTGCAAGGCGCATGAAATATGGATTTTCTCGAAAATCGAGACCGACAATA
>Ga0209211_10009510_pt1 | contig 12932 bp, 10 predicted proteins | sample RifGroA2_FD_183992 | JGI IMG/M metagenome (GOLD analysis project Ga0209211, IMG submission 183992) | Groundwater microbial communities from Rifle, Colorado, USA - Groundwater A2 (SPAdes) (version 2) | ecosystem: Environmental > Aquatic > Deep subsurface > Groundwater | place: Rifle, Colorado... | reverse complement strand
TATGTTGGCAGCTGCCCCGGCCTGTTTTACGGAGGTTGTCATGGTAACAATGAAAAAGAGGTATTCGCAGAGCTATGTGAAATAGTTGAAGAAACAATTGAGCTTTATAAAAAAGATGGAAAACCGTTACCTCCCCCAACAGCAGGAAAAGACTATGCCAACAGGATGTTGGAAATTGCCTAACACCCCGTTGAAGTCGCCAGGCTGCTCCCCTGCATATCTACGCCACAGATTCCTGAAATTAGGTCTTCGGAGACTACATGAATTAAAGATAATCCCTCCCTTGATGTGAGGGACAAAGGGAGTAGTAGGGGCAGGTTTAAAACCTGCCCCTACATTACCCACCTAGCCTCCCCCCTCCCCCTTTATCCCCCTCAGCGAGGGGGACAGGGGGAGGAACAATAGTTTGAAATTCCTGAACATGAACCCGTTAGAAACAGGTTTCACAATTTGCACAGATTTTATATCACCGTATCCACATACTATTTATATCTTTTCTCCGGGCACTCCGTGGTTCCAAACTTTTTTATCAGCTTGAAAGTATTTGACCTGCACCATTTGTTGTGTTAAAATTCTTAGGTAAAGAAGGAGAAAGGGCGAAGGGGAGAAGGATAAGCAACCTAAGAAATTCCTCCATTTCCCCCTTTCTCCTTAATCTTTTTTGTCTTTTTGCTGTGTATTTATCTTATTAATTATCCTGTTTTTGGGAGAAAAATAAACCTATGGCGGATGAACTTACTTATGCATTAATCACTCCTTACAGCCTTTTAAAGAGCCGTACTGGCGGCATACTGGGACGGTTGCTTTCATTGACGAACCTTGAAATTATCGGGGCAACCATGTTTGCACCGAGCGATGCCTTTGTTGATAAATATTGCGCGACCATCGAAGAGCAGGACATCAAACCCGCCTGGAAAAAGGTAATGATTAACTACATCAACAGCAACTTCCGCAGGCAGAATAAATTCGGAATTACCAACCGAACAGTATTGCTCTTCTTTAAAGGTCACCAGGCTATTGAAAAATTAAAGGACGATGTAATCGGCCCTATCACCAGTTTCCAGGGACATACCATACGTGGAAGCTTTGGAGATTTTGTAGAAAGTTCTGATGGTAAAGTCGAATATTTTGAGCCATCCGTGTTGTCCTCGGCAGACTCAGTCGTCAACGATAAACAACTCGCCTTGCTTGCTGAATATCTGCCAAAAGACGGGGGCGTCCTGGAGGATATTGTTAAATTCCCCGAAGGGGTCAAACCCGAAACAACTCTGGTCATCCTGAAACCATTTGAGGAACAGAGCCCCCTGCCGGGAAATATCATTGATATGTTTTCAAGAACGGGTTTGTATATTGTGGGACTAAAGCTCCTGAGGATGAGTATTGCCCAGGCAGAGGAGTTTTACGGCCCGTTAATAAACATCTTTCGGGAAAAATTAAAGCCCAAGCCAGAAAAGATCGCCGAAAAACTCAAAGAAACTTTTAAATCTACCTTTTCATTCGAAGTCCCAAATACCATCATCAATACCCATGCGGAACAACTGGCAGACCAATTAAAAGATATTAATGCCATGCATGAATTTAACAAGATCGTGCAATATATGACGGGATTAGACCCGGTAAAAACATCACCGGCCGATAAGAAAAAACCAGGAACCGCCCGCTGTTTTGCCCTGATTTATAGAGGACCTGATGCAATCCGCAAAATCAGAAATATACTGGGCCCTACCGATTCAAAAAAGGGTGAACCCGGCAAGGTGCGTCGTATCTACGGAGAGGACATAATGAAGAATGCCGCACACGCCTCTGATGCTGTGGAAAATGCGGAAAGGGAACGCAAGATTATCGGGCTGTGGGATAACAAAGGCACTTGCGAGCTTAAAGAATTAATTGAAAGCTATCTTAAAAGAAAGTAGAGTCATGCGTATTCAGAAGTTAAATGTAGGGCCTTTAATGGTATGCTGCTATATTGTTATGGGTAATGCCTCGCAAGAAGCCATGATTATTGACCCGGGCGCAGACGCAGAAACCATAATTGCATTCTTAAAAGACAAACAACTGATTCCTAAAATCGTTGCCATCACGCATGGACACGGAGACCATATCGGCGCTAATGCTATGCTAAAAGAGGCATTCCCTGATATTCAAATCTGCGTGCACGAAGAAGACCATGACATGCTGCCTTATCCCGCAAGAAATCTTTCCATCCTTGCGGCTTTTTATGGAGGCAAAACGGTGCGCTCTCCCTCGGCAGACAGACTACTCAAGGATGGAGACACGGTTACCGTAGACAAATACTCATTTGAAATAATCCACACCCCGGGACACACACCCGGCGGGATCTGTTTATACAGCAAAAATCAGGAGAACGGACAGCCTCCGGTCTTATTTTCAGGAGACACCCTTTTTAAAGAAGGCATTGGACGCACAGACTTCCCCGGTTGCAGCCAGAAAAGGCTAATCCGTGCGATCAAGGAACGATTATTTGTGCTTGATGAGAAGACAATTGTTTATCCCGGTCACGGGCCGTCAACAACCATTGCAGAAGAAAAGAAAAATAATCCATTTGTTAATGAGGTAACCATACATGGTTGAAAGAAGAGAAAATATAAAAGAGTTATTCATCGAAGAAGAGATGAAAGATTCGTATCTGAGCTATGCCATGAGCGTCATCATGAGCCGGGCACTGCCTGATGTTAGAGACGGGCTAAAACCATCACAGCGTCGCATTCTGGTCGCAATGAACGACCTGGGCTTGGGTCCCCGTTCCAAATCCAGAAAATGCGCCAAGATTGCAGGCGATACAACCGGCAACTATCACCCACACGGCGAGCAAGTAGTTTACCCGACTCTTGTCCGTATGGCGCAGGATTTCAATTACAGATACCCCCTGATTAAAGGGCAGGGAAACTTTGGCTCGATTGACGGAGACCCGCCGGCAGCCATGCGTTATACCGAAGCCCGCATGACGGAAGTCACCATGATTCTTATGGAAGATATCGAGAGAGAGACCGTTGACTATGTACCCAACTATGACGATACACGTACGGAACCGTCTGTCCTTCCGTCAAAATTTCCAAACTTACTTTGCAACGGCTGCTCAGGTATTGCAGTTGGTATGGCAACAAGCATCCCGCCGCATAATGCTAACGAAATCTGCGATGGAATTACCATGGTCATTGATAATCCAGACGTAACCATTGAAGAGTTAATGAATGCCATCAAAGGGCCTGATTTCCCCACAGGGGCAATGATCTGCGGCACGCAAGGAATCAAAGACGGGTACTTAACCGGCCGTGGAACGATCATAGTGCGGGCGAGAGCGCACACAGAAACTTCCAAGAGCGGAAGAAAGAGCATCGTTATTACAGAAATACCCTACCAGCTTAACAGGGACAATATTTTAGAGAGAATGGCGGAACTGGTAAAGGATGATATACTAAAAGGCATTTCGGATATACGCAACGAAAGCGACCGGGAAGGCAGCCGCCTCGTTATTGATTTAAAGAAGGGAGAAGACGAGGAGGTTGTTTTAAACCAGCTTTACAAACACACAAAACTCCAGGACAGTTTCAGCATTATCATGATCGGGTTAATCAACAATAGACCCGAAACGCTCAATCTGAAGCAGATGTTGGTTTATTATATAGAACACCGAAAAGTTGTTATTGTCCGCAGAACTAAATATTTACTGGAGAAGGCGCAGGCAAGGGCTCACATCCTTGAAGGCTTGATGATCGCCCTGCAAAATATAGACAAGATAATCAAGCTGATCAGGTCATCCGAATCTGTCGAGTCTGCACGCCAGGGACTCATGGGTAAGTTTTCCCTTTCTGAAATTCAGGCAAATGCAATCCTGGACATGAAACTACAGAGATTGACTGGTCTTGAGCAAGGGAAAATAGAGGAAGAATATAAAAAAGTATGCGCCGATATTAAAGAATACCAGGCTATTCTGACCAGTGAAAAACTGGTGCTGAATATTATCAAAAAAGACGTTATTGAAATCAAAGAACGCTTTGGCGATAAACGCCGCACGGAAATCGTGGGCGCTGTTACAGAATTAAACATGGAAGACCTTATTGCAGAAGAGAATGTCGTCGTCACTATCAGTCACGAAGGATACATCAAACGGTCCCTGCTTGCGTCTTACAGAAAACAGCATCGCGGCGGCAAGGGCGTTACCGGCGCCGAAACGAAAGAAGGGGATTTTATAGAACATTTGTTTGTAGCATTGACGCATGATTACATCTTGTTCTTCACCGACCAGGGACGGGTCTATTGGCAAAAGGTTTACGATATTCCACAAATGGGAAGGACATCAAAAGGACGGGCGCTGATTAATTTACTGGAATTGAAAGAAGGGGAAAATGTAACCTCACTGATCCCCGCGCGCGACTTTGACACCCGGCAACTGGTAATGGCAACCAGCCATGGAATTATTAAGAAAACGGAGCTAAGCGCCTATGGTAATCCCAAAAAGGGCGGCATTATTGCCATTAATCTGGATGAAGGGGATAAATTGATCGGTGTTAAACTAACAAACGGCAAACAGGACATCATCCTTGGAACCGAACAGGGAAAGGCAATGCGTTTCTCTGAAGAAAACGTAAGAACCATGGGACGCGTAACACATGGAGTAAAAGGAATCAAACTCAAAAACAAAGACAGAGTTGTTGGTATGGTGGTCGTTGACGAGAATGCCTCTATGCTTACTGTTTGTGAGAAAGGCTACGGGAAACGCACGGATTTTTCTGAGTATCCAGCCCATCACAGAGGCGGGCAGGGCGTTATTAACATTAAAACAACCGATAGGAATGGCAATGTCGTGGCAGTAATTGACGCTAGAGACACAGACGAGCTAATTATGATTACCGCCAAAGGTATGATTATCCGCACACCTGTAAATACCATTCGTGCCATCGGAAGAAATACGCAAGGAGTCACACTCTTCTCCGTAGACGAAGGAGACAAAGTGGTTTCCGTTGCTCGTGTCGTTCCAGAAGAAACAAAAGACGAGGAAGGCGCTGAAGAAGTTTCAAATGAAGAAACAAAAGAAGAATTGGCTGAAGAAAGCACCACAGGGGATACCGAGGAATAAGGCTTTCAACTGTTTCATTCTAAACGAGCACCTAATTATAGTGAATGTCTTAAATCGTTGAAATTGGTTAGGTAGGATGGGTTAAGCGAAAGCGAACCCATCACCACCATTTTTGTTGGGTGTGCTTCACTTCACCCTGGCGGGTTCAGGTTTGTAACCTGGACCCGTAAGTTAGGAGTGGATATTGAGTATAGCTATCTATAAACATGAAGATTAAAATAAAATATTTGGGTTCAAATTACAAATTTGAACCCGCCAAGAGGTTTTGAACAGTAAATTTATGTAGGGGCGAATGGCAGTTCGCCCCTGCGGTATATCATTCGTTGTAAAAAAGCCGCCGTTGAAGACATCTAATAAAAGAAGTTGTTACAAAGTAATACGATAATACACTGGCCTTTGATACTTATCATTCCCAAAAAACAATGAGCCAAAAATATCCCATATCAGCCTGTATAATCACACTTAACGAAGAGCCTCGTATCCGCGACTGCCTTGAAAGCGTAAAGTGGGCGGATGAGATTATTGTAGTAGATTCGTTCAGCGCTGATAAGACTGTTGACATTTGCAAAGAATACACCGACCGTATTTATCAACGGGCATGGCCTGGAAATATTGACCAAAAAAACTATGCCGTTAGTCTGGTAAAGAACGACTGGATACTCTGTTTAGATGCTGACGAAAGGTTGTCTCCTGAGCTTATTAAGGAAATCCATGATGCCGTTCGTAATCCTAATAATACGGTAGGCTTCTTTTTCCCAAGGCGCAGTTTCTATCTGGGACGGTGGATTAATCATGGCGATTGGTACCCTGATTACCAGCTGCGCCTCTTTAAAGGGGGGTGCGGACAATGGCAAGGCACGAATCCTCACGGACGGGTATCTGTTGAAGGCAAGACCCGTCACATGAAACACGATATACACCACTTCAACTATAAAAACTTTTCTCATCAGATGAAGACAATAGACAATTATTCCAATATCTTCGCCGAAGTCACGACCGAACGGGGCAAAGGCTTCAGCCTGTTTCAATTAATCTTCAGGCCTCTTTACAAGTTTATAAAGGTATATTTTATAAAGTTAGGATTTCTGGACGGGCTTCAGGGCTTTATCCTTGCGACCTCGAATGCCTTCTACATTTTTGTAAAATACGTAAAACTCTGGGAAAAAACACATCGTAATAACACGAAGCATGTCAACCATTAAAAAGATATACAGTTCCATATTGCCCGGCATATATATGTTCCTCGGAAAGACACAGCTTCCGTATTATCCTTCAAAAATATCTATAGAATCCGGGAACTTATGTAACCTGCGCTGTCCATTGTGTCCCACAGGACAGCAGGACAAAAGCGCCCAAAAGGGATTCATCTCTTTCGATGTATTCAAAAAAGTTATTGATGAAATAGGTAAAAGCCTTACGCTAATCCGGCTGTATAACTGGGGTGAACCCCTGCTTAATAAAGATTTACTCAGGATGATTCGTTACGCAAAAGAACGCGGCATTGATATAAAAATCAGCACAAACCTTTCCATGAAGATGGAAGATGACCAAATAGATGTATTATTAAAAGCAGGGCTGGGAAAGATATATATTTCCTGCAATGGTGCGAGTCCGTCAACTTACATAAAATATCACGCAGGCGGCGATTTTGAGCTTGTTATGGATAATATGAAACGGTTGATTCAAAAGAAAGAAGAGTTGCCCAATTGCCATACAAAACTCGTATGGCTGTTCCACGTCTTTAAGCACAATGAACATGAAACAAACGCTGCGCAGGAATTAGCAAAAAAAATTGGTATTAATATCAAAATATCCAGAATGAGGCCCGATATGGGCAAGGAAATCTTTGAAACAACTCAGAAGGCATTAGAAAGAGATAAGGCATGGATACCCGACAACCCTGCATACACCGTAATTTCAACAAAACGGAAAAAACGAATCGGCTGTATGCTCCCATGGACAGAAACGATGATTAACTGGGACGGCAGCGTGCTGCCATGCTGCGCAGTTTACAGTGAAAAGCATGCATTCGGAAACATTCTTGAAAATTCTTTTGCAGAAATATGGAACAATGAGATGTATGTTGCGGCACGGAAAGAAATACTTGGGATGAAAAATGAAAAAAAGACAATTTGTCACACGTGCAAAAACAGCGGTTTTTTGCATGGGGGATGATTTAATATTCAGGCAATTCAACAACAACTGACAATTGAAGCGGTATAGCAAACACCCACATTCTCCCTTAACAAAGGGAGATTCAGGGGGTTGTAATTCTTTTGTTAAGAGGGACAGAGAGGGTTGTCCGTACCAAACTTGCGTAGTATTTGTAATTTAAAATGCAAAACGTTTTTGGTTCAACTTTGTCCAGATTATGAAATATAGTAGATTCAGACTCCGTACATTAAGCGCCTTATATTTAACCTTTATTTCGCTTTTACTTTGCAGAATTGGAACTGGAGAAACACTTAAAGAAGAATGCAAAGTCAATGCGCAGACTTTGTGGAAACATATAACTATCGAATATCCATACCAGAAACACCCTTCCTGGCCCGGCAAAGAGGGTTTTTATGAAAGTACCATGCCGCCTGGAAATATCCTAAAATTATTTGTAAATGACATTGCTCTTGATACTATTGTAAATAAAAAAACATCTTCCCTGACGGAGCACTATTGATTAAAGAAAATTACACAGATGATAGAAAGTTATTCTTAATTACTGTTATGTACAAGGTAAAAGACTTTTATCCCGCAGGACACGACTGGTATTGGGTAAAGTTTAAACCAGGCGGCGATGCGCGCCTGGAAGGAAAAGTTGATGCATGTATAGATTGCCATGTTGGAGTAGCCGGGAACGATTATGTATTTACGGGAAATATAAAGTAAAATTAGCAAGGATAGTTGATACCTATCCTTCCCAATTCCCCTTTAGTTAGCGGAACTATGAGAATTAGTTTAACGTTCAGGAAATTCAAACAAATAGTCCCTCCCCTTGATGGGGGAGGTTTCGGTGGGGGTAAAGGGAAAAGGCTGATTACCCTCCCCTAACCCCTCTCATCAAGGGAGTGGGGGTAATTTGTGTAGTTGCCGAAGACAGTCTAACTTGATTTGTTTACTATAAATCACAGAAGTCCAAATTCCTAAATCTGCGGAGAAATCAAAAAATGAAACGTACTATTTTATTTACAGTAATTATTTTCACGGTATTCTCCTGTAATCTGTTCAATTTTAATATTCATGCAGATAATTATAAAGACGGCTTAATTACAGTAAAACACGAGGAATTGCCTGTAAAAAGGGACGGCCAGCGTATCCAGTTTAACCATCCATACAAACTATCGGAAAGTTTCGTTACAAAAGTATTAGCGGATATTTATTATAAAGAAAAAGGCCTGTTTAAGAGGAAGGAGACTCTGAGGGTCTTTCAGGACGAAGAAGTAAAAAACTTAGTTCCTCTGATTATGCAGGCACTTTCAACAGCAACACCAACACAGGTCGTTGCTGTTACGTCTTATTCTTATCGCATGATTTTGTCGGACAAAAAGAATTATTGTATCGTATTCATTGCAGATCATAGTTTAAATATTGCATTTGGCAGAATTCACATGTTCCAGACCTTTAACGACATTATGTCGGAGAAAAAAAGGTATCTGACAACGAGAGAAAATCCTGCAAAAAAGAGACGTAGCAGTTTTTGGAAATTGATTCCTTCATCGGGACAACAACTAGAACCGGGTCACGAAAACTGGCTTATCATTGATTTATCCAAATAATAAAGCACAAATCGAACCACAGATTCAGGGTGCAATGAAGAAGCTGTGAAGTTGCGAAGATGAGAAAACAAAGTGCTCATCTTCCCTGCTTCGTATCTCTCAGCGCAACTCTTTGTGTCCTTCGTGCCTTTGTGGTTAATTACGGGAATAATAAAATGTTCAAAGTCGTGATGAATCTGGAAGACCTGATCAAGGTCTTTGTTGTGCGTGGTATCGTGTTCGTAGAAGAGCAGGGTGTTCCCTATAAAACAGAACACGATGAACATGACTTCTCTGCAACGCATATTCTTGGAGAAGAAAATGGAGAGCCTTTTGCTGCAGGACGCATACGTGCCCTTGGAGAATATGCAAAACTGGAACGAGTGGCAATACGGAAATCCTACCGCGGAAAGAATTTTGGTCACAAACTCACGGACTTCATGATATCGGTTGCAAAGGAGCAAGGATTTAAGAAATTTAAGGTACACGCCCAGTCATACCTTGCCGATTTCTACAAACAGCACGGATTTGAGATCATTGGAGACCTGTTTAAAGAAGCTGGCATTGACCACTATTTGATGATTTGTAATGATCCATAAGATACGGTGTAAATGGAGATATCGCATTATTACTTAGTTTTTCCTTATACTGTCTTTAACTGAAAATAGGATTGAAATAATTTTTAAATGTCTTATACTTCATGTCAAATTAGTTTAAATTTTTAGGAAACTTATATATTTTTGTTAATATGAGAGAAAACCATAAACATCCTGGCGGTAAATTAAGAAGATTGGGACCTTCTCACTGCAAAGATAAAGAACTTTTGGCGATAATAATTAATTCTGGCACCAAAAATTTAAGTGCAGAACAGATAGCAGAAAAGTTGCTGGACAAATTTGGGACGGTTTATAATTTAGCAGGGAAAATGTTAAATGAACTCATGGAAATAGAGGGAATTGGCGCAGTAAGGGCAACTCAGTTAGCTGCTGTATTTGAATTAACAAAAAGAATTATTAGGCATATCGAATCAGAGTAAACATGATTTCAAAAGAATTTGAGCAAAGGATTTCTAAAATTAAAAAACCTGAGTTCAAGCATCTCAATAGGCAAATCCCACCTGAAGCCCACACTTCAATGTATAATTTCCATAAATATTGGTCAAGGAAGACATGGAATGTAGTTGGCGAATATATTGAGACATATTGCCCAAAGAATGGAATTGTTTATGATCCTTTTGGCGGAAGTGGTGTAACAGCTATTGAAGCTTTAAAAAGAGGCAGAAAAGCAATCATTTCCGATATATCCCCCCTTGCAACAGAGCTAACCAGACTGACTATTAAATATGTTCCTTTAGAGAAAATACAAGAGACTTTTATAAGAATTGAGCAAAAACTAAAAGGGAAGATTCAAGAACTTTATAAAACTAAATGTAGGAATTGTAACGCTGAAATTGTATTTGATTGTGCTATTTGGGTGGGTGGAAAATGTACAGATATTCGATATAAATGTCAAAATCTTAAATGTGACGACGAAAGAAGAGAGAATACGCCGTTAATAAAGTACGATTTAGCGTTATTATCAAAAATAGAAAAACATAAAATTTTAGAATGGTATCCGAAGAACAAATTTTACTACATTAATGGAAAGCCTTTTAAAGAAAAGCAGAAATATGAATCAATTGATGAGTTATTTACCAAAAGGAATCTTTATGCGTTAGCTATTTTAATGGAAGCTATCGAAGGCGAAGAGAATAAAAACATCAGGGATTTCTTTAAAATAGCCTTTACTTCGATGGTTCATTTATGTACTCGAATGAATCCTGTTAGACCTACACGCCCAATGAGTTCCGCTTGGACGCAACAAAGTTATTGGTTTGCCAATGAATTTATGGAACAAAATGTATGGGAAAAATTTGAAAGCGCCATTTGGGGTAAGCAGAGTTTGTTGAAAGCTAAAGAAGAATCTAATCAATATTTTAAAGATATTAGATTTGCCACATCTTTTAAACAAGTATTAGAAGGTGAAGCGGATATATTCATCTACACTGGTTCATGTTTAGATTTAATGCAGCAAATGGAGAAAAAATACGGTGATAAAGGGTGCATAGACTATATATTTACCGACCCCCCTTATGATTCATCTATACAATATGGTGAATTATCCTATATGTGGGTAGCCTGGATGAAGAAGGATGAAGGATATTTGGAGAAAATTGTTGGGGATGAAATTATCCACAATGATAGGCAGGGGAAAGATTTTGAAGTATATCATTCCTTGTTAAAAAATAGTTTTGAAAAAATGTTCAATATTTTGAAACCTGATAGTTATTTAACGGTGACTTTCCATAATCCAACTTTTAAAGTAAGAAATGCAACCATAAGAGCAGGAGTTTTATCGGGATTTGAACTCCAAAAAGTTCACCATCAAGATTTAGCAAGGCCCTCTGCAAAATCTTTATTGCAACCTTTTGGATCAGCACAGGGAGATTTTTACTTAAGGTTTCATAAACCTAATTTGGGAGAAAAAAGTTATGAGCCAGAGGCTATTGATGCCTTAAGATTTGAAAAAATTGTAATAGATACAACAGTAAGGATACTTGCAGAAAGAGGCGAACCAACACCCTATACGATTATTATAAATGCAATAGACCCTGAATTGGTAAAAAGAGGTTTTTTTTCTGAATTAGACAGTGGTTTAGATGTTAAAACTGTTTTAGAAAAGCATAGAGATAAAGACTTTGTTTTGGTTGATGCAAAGATGGGGGATACGTCCGGGAAATTGTGGTGGTTTAAAAATCCCAATTTGGTTGCTCATTTGGAAAAAATTCCACTATCGGAGCGAGTTGAACAAACGGTTTTAGCGAAACTCCAGCAAAAAGGGAGGCTTACATTTACGGATATTTGGGAAGCGGTTAGTATAGCATTTCCGAATTCTCTTACCTCTGACCAAACGAGTATAAAAGAAGCACTAGAGGTTTACGCAAATCCAATGCAGGAAGGTTATTGGCTCATTAAGCCTGACTTTAAAGCAGATAAAGTCGAAAAAGAACATTCAATTATTATCGCAATATTAGCAGAAATTGGACAACAAAGTGGATTTGAAATCTATATCGGAAAGAATGAACAAAACCACGCTGTATCTTCAGACTATTTAGAGAGGAGTGGTAAGTTAGGTCAATATGTAAGTTATAAAAATGTATATAAATTAAATAATATTAAGAATCCAGATGTTGTAGACGACATAGATGTATTATGGATTAAAGATGATAAAATCGATTATTTATTTGAAGTTGAATGTACAACATCCATGACAAGTGCATTGGAAAGAGGATCAAATGTTGAACCATTAGTAAAAAAGGTTATGTTATTTCCTAATGATCGAGAGATACAATATAAGCGGAAAATGAAATCCCCAATGTTTAAAGAAAGATATATAAGTGACAATTGGAATTTCATATTATTCAACAGTTTATTATCAACGCGCTTTCCTACAAAGAAGAAAAAGGTAAATATAGAAGAACTTTTTAATGTATCTACAATTAAAAACCAAAATAATCAGCTTAGTCTATTTTGAATAAATTAATAGTTTGAATTGTTGGGTATTGCTTCGGTTAATCCAACCTACTTAACTGCAATATCTTTCTTGCCTTTCAATTCATAAAATACCCCTTGAGGTTCTGAAACCTGTCCTGAGGCATCGAGGATTTCCACGAAAATGATCTTGCCATGAATAATATCTGTAAGAATCACCACAGATATACACGGATTAACACGGATAAAGAAATATTGGTTTTAATCTTATCTTTATAACAAATTTATAAAACCTCGCTTTTTATAGCAATGCACTACTGCACCTATATTGCCTTTTTTGAACGTTCTTCTAACCACCGCTTAAATGAACGCTGACTTTCGCCGGAGGGTTTCCCCATTACTAAATTCTCAATACTTATATCCTCATCAAGGCCTGGCCAGTGTATTCCTTCGCCTTTTCCGATTAAACGCCAATTATTACGCTCATCGGGTTTACCATGTAAAAGCCGTGGATACCACGCAAGTGGAGCCGAAATGGTGCGCCCATCGGTAAGG
>Ga0209211_10009507_pt1 | contig 12934 bp, 14 predicted proteins | sample RifGroA2_FD_183992 | JGI IMG/M metagenome (GOLD analysis project Ga0209211, IMG submission 183992) | Groundwater microbial communities from Rifle, Colorado, USA - Groundwater A2 (SPAdes) (version 2) | ecosystem: Environmental > Aquatic > Deep subsurface > Groundwater | place: Rifle, Colorado... | reverse complement strand
CGCGCCCGCCGCAATCAAAGCCAACGCAGTTCTACGCAGATATCCCGCACTCATGCTTCTATCACACCGTCCGATGCTATGCCCCCCGCGATGCCCGCACACATATAATAGTTATGAATAGAACAACCGGACATCGGAGCAAGGCCACACACCATTCATCCGCAAGACTCACCCGCAAGATCATCGGACGGGAGACGCAACCCATATAAACCCCTCCGCTATCCATGAGATAAGCATTTTGTCGACGAGAGATTGCACCATGGACCCGGGACAGCACCAACGCGAGAGCACACCTGCATCAACGGGCAGCGGCAACAGTGTTGGCGGCGGTGCGGGCGGCAATGCAGAACCCGCGAAGAACGCGAAGTACGACGCGTCCAACATCCAAGTGCTCGAAGGATTGCAAGCGGTGCGCAAGCGCCCCGGCATGTACATCGGCAGCACCGGTCCGCGCGGCCTGCACCACCTCGTGTACGAGATAGTCGATAACAGCATCGACGAGGCGATGGCCGGGCATTGCACGCGCGTCCTCATCACGCTCCACAGCGACGGATCATGCTCCGTCGAGGATAACGGCCGCGGCATCCCGACCGATATCCACCCGCAGTTCGGCATCTCCGCGGCCGAAGTCGCGCTCTCGAAGCTGCACGCCGGCGGCAAGTTCGACAAGAACTCCTACAAGGTCTCGGGCGGCCTGCACGGCGTAGGCGTCAGCGTGGTCAACGCGCTCTCCACCAAGATGGAGGCGACGATCAAGCGCGACGGCAAGGTCCACGTCATCGAGTTCAAGCGCGGCGACCTCGTCGATCACCTCAAGGTCGTTGGCGAGACGACGGAGCACGGCACCACCGTCCGGTTCTGGCCCGACGCGGAGATATTCACGGAGACCGTTGAGTTCAGTTTCGACACGCTCCAGCAGCGCCTGCGCGAGCTCGCGTTCCTCAATAAAGGCATCACGATCATCATCGTCGACGAGCGCGAGGGCAAGCAGCAGCGCAGCGAGCTCTTCTTCGAGGGCGGCATCATCAGCTACGTCGAGTGGCTCAACAAGAGCAAGAAGACGCTGCACCCGCCCATCTACTTCGCGCGCGCGAAAGAGGGTGTGGAGATGGAGGTCTGCCTGCAGTGGACCGACACGTACACCGAGAACATCTTCAGCTTCGTCAACAACATCAACACGATCGAGGGTGGGACGCACCTCTCGGGCTTCCGCAGCGCGCTCACGCGCGGCGTGAACAAGTACGCCGCGGAGAAGAAGCTCTTCGCGAAAGACCTCACATCCCTGCAGGGCGACGATACCACAGAAGGCATCACCGCCATCGTCAGCGTGCGCGTGCCGGAACCGCAGTTCGAAGGCCAGACCAAGGCAAAACTAGGAAACAGCAATGTCAAAGGTCTTGTAGACACCATGACCTCCGAGGCGCTCGGCACGTACTTCGCGGAGAACCCTGCGGTGTCGAAATACATCGTCGAAAAAATGATCCAGGCGGCGCTCGCCCGCGAGGCAGCGACAAAGGCACGCGAGATGACACGACGCAAATCCGCGCTCGATTCAGCGTCGCTTCCGGGCAAGCTCGCGGACTGCCAGGAGCGCGACCCCGTCAAGTGCGAGATATTCATCGTCGAGGGCGATTCGGCTGGCGGCTCCGCGAAGATGGCGCGCTCGCGCGAATTCCAAGCGATCCTCCCGGTGTTCGGCAAGATACTCAACGTGGAGAAGGCGCGCCTCAACAAAGTCTTGGGGTCGGACAAGCTCAGCATGATGATCGCCGCGCTCGGCACGAACGTCGGCCAGGAGTTCAAGCTCGAGAAGCTGCGCTACCATAAGATCATCCTCATGGCGGATTCCGACGTGGACGGTTCGCACATCACCACGCTCAACCTCACGCTCTTCTACCGGTACCTCAAGCCGATCATCGAGCACGGGTACCTCTACATCGCCATGCCGCCACTCTACCTCATCCGCAAGGGGAAGCAGAAGTGGTACGCGCAAGACGAGAAAGAGAAGGAACGCATCCTCGGCGAGATCGGCGGCATGCAAGGCGTGGTCCTGCAGCGCTACAAAGGTCTCGGTGAGATGAACCCCGAGCAGCTCTGGGAGACGACCATGAACCCCGACAGCAGGCGCCTCAAGCAGGTGAAGATAGAGGACGGCATCAAGGCGGACCAGATGTTCAGCATCCTCATGGGCGACGAAGTGGAGCCGCGACGCGACTTCATCGAGGCCAACGCCAAGCTCGTGCAGAACCTAGATATCTGAGGAAGTTATTTCGCTTAACATACTGCATCGCATAACAACAGTCTATACATAAAGTGCCGCCTTGGCGCGCGTTCCGAAGCCCGAGTGTTGCGAGAGAAACGAGCAACCTGGCGAGGGCTGAGACAATCCGCGAGTGAATGCGCCGCGGCACGAGGAAGAGACGTCGCGCGAGCTATCGGACGATCTTCTTGTGCACGATGTCAAGATCGAAGTGTTTTACACCAACATGCGGCCAGAGATTCATGCCATCGCCATCGTGACGAGGAATGATGTGCAAATGAAAATGCGGCACGGATTGCTGAGCGGATTTTCCGCTCGCATGGAGTATATTGATGCCTTGGCAGCCGAGTGTCTTGCGCAGCAAAGTCACCACGTTCTTCGTCGCAGTCATGACGTGCGCCAATTCCTGCGGAGGCATATCGAATATATCTGCGTGCTCCTTCTTCGGCACCACCAAGGTATGTCCTTCGCACAAAGGATGGGCATCCAAGAACGCCACAGTATGCTCATCCTCGTAGACAATGTGCGCAGGGATCTTCCTGTCAATGATGTCTTTGAACACGGAAGGCATACTATTCAACACCAGTCTTCATTTAAAAACAGTTCTGGATGGTTATCGATATCTTCGAGCATCGCACCGACGCGATAGATGTCCGATACGCAGACGATCAGGTATTGTTCAACACCACTACATCAGGGACATTGATGAGTCTACCCTCGAGAGTGTGGCCAGAAAGCTTCAACGCGACCACATCCGGCGATACATCCCGCACTCCATCGCAGCCGACCTCACCATCGAAATCGATCACACGGATGTGATCACGGATGATGTAATTGACGCGCTCAGCAGGAATGCTCCCTACCCCGTACAGCCCAGGCACCGGCGCATATTCTATCACCCCGGACGAGGTCTCGGTTGATGAGGAGACCGGCACGAAACGATAACAACGAGATTTCCTGAACAATCTGTTCACGAGGACGTAGATGCCCTGTTCAGTCTCGACAGGTCTGCTCCACGCCCGTCTACGGTCGAGAACATCATCGCTCACTTGCAGCCTACTGAAACGATCATCGAAGTCGATCTTCCAGGTATCGATATCCCGCCCATTCTGTATGAAATAAGCCGCTTGCAACTTCAGTAATGCGCCGACACACATACGTTCATCTCCTGAGAGAAAAGGGAGTGGAACCAGCAATTTAAACTTGCCTACGGGCATCGCACGATCATAATCATTGATGGCCGATCGACATTAACAGCAACGCGATAGAAAGTCACACTCAGAACAAAGCGTATAAACACCGACCGATTTCTGCACGTCATGCCCCGCCTGCAATACAGCCCGCGCACGCAACAGATCGCGCATGACCTCGCAGGCATCATCCTGCCGGCGTTCCAACGCGAATCGCTCGATGGCCACACCACAGAAGTGATGAAACACGACTCTCGCGTGTACGATGCGCTGGAAGCGGACCCGCGCGCGAAGCGCACGCTCGAACGCGTCATCCAAGAGACGTACAATGAACATCATAAGTATATCGCCGGCGCGAAAGTGGTGGATACCACCGACCGCATCATGGCGGCAATCGGAGGCACGATGGAGCTCCTCCCCGCATACGGGACATTCGCCCGGTTCCTGCTCAACCTCGCAGAGGTCGCGCCGAAACTAGGCTATGCCGCATGGTACGAACGCAAAAGCGGCGATAAGGGGGCGTTCTGGCACATCGCGAAACGCGAAGCGCTCTCATTCATACCGTATCTCGGAACGATCATCGACATGAAGGCGATATACCTCGAAAGAGTACGGGAGCACTACCTCACGACGGTGGCTGACAGATTCATCGAACGCATGAACGCCATAGGAGGGCCGGGGCCTGTCATCGACATCACCACAACAGACCACCCGGCCACCTATGTGGAATCAAGTCACGCGGAGAGAGCACTTGCAGCGGCACTACAAGAACGGTCAATGCCTCCGAACACCACCGTTGCAAGCGCACCGGCGGACGATATCGGCCGCGCCATCAGCTCCATACGGCTCCTGCCCGCACCCGACACCACAAAAAGATAGCCTGTGGGAACAAGAACAATCCCTTCTCGACGATAGCGTGCACCGCGAGACCCGCAATCTTTATAAACAGGCGGCCGGTCCTCGACAGTACCCATTTTACTTTTCCCCGATCGGCAGGAAGCTGAGGGGCAGTCACCATAGGTATCTAGTACTGTTTTAACGCTCCATCGCGACGACGGGATACACCCGGCAACGCGACCACAACACAACCAACCGCGCGAAAAGCGCGAACGAGGCGACATTCATGGCAGAGAAAAGAACGGTCAAGACAAGCAGCAAAGTCAAGAAGAAGCATTGGGCGCCCATCCTGGCCCCGAAGTCGTTCGACCACGCAGTCATCGGCGAGTGCTTCATCGCAGAGAACGAAGAGCTCCTCAAAAAGAGCATCACGACGAACCTCATGGTCATAACAGACGACCCGCGAAAGCAGGGCTACAGCGTCCGCTTCGACGTGAAAGAGGTCAAGGAAGGAAGGGCGCACACACAAGTCGTCGGCATCGAGATGACGCCGTCGGCGATAAAACGCCTCATCCGCCGCGGCCGCGACAAGGTCGATGACAGCTTCGTCGTGCGCATCGGCGGCGGCCGCCTGGTCCGCGTCAAGCCCACGCTCGTCACGAACACAAAAGCATCCAAATCCGCGCAGACCGAGATCCGCATGACGGTCCGCAAGCGCCTGCGCGACATGTACGCGAAGATGCGCTTCGACGATATCGTCAAGGACATCATCGAGATGAAGACCCAGCGCATGCTACGCGACCTGTGCAGCAAGACGCACCCGCTTCGCTCCGCAGACATCCGCTTCATCACCATCGTCCCCAAGGACCGCAAGATGACGGCCGAGATGGAAGAGATCATGGAGAAGGAAGTGGCGGAAGAGGACGCCCGCAGAGCGCAACTCGCATCGGCCGCGGCAGCAGCCGGCGTCGGCGAGGAGATAGCGCTGCAGGCAGCACCTACCCGCGGCAGCCGCAAGCCCCGCAAGAAGGAGCTCGCGCCGCAAGAGGTAGAGGAGGCCGAAGCCGGCGCGGGCAAATCGCAGCCGACCGAGGGTCCTGAAGAGCCGGGCGTATAAGCCTACAACTCCATCCTTTCTTTTCTTTATTTTTTCTTTAAATTAGTGATACCTCGTGCTTCAGCGCGAGGAGGGACGCCTTGGAGTGTCTGCAGTAAACGCGCCGATTCATGCAGGCGCGTTTTCGTTGATGCTGCGAGGAACGAGCAGTGCATGCTCCGCGTCCCTCGCGTTGAGGCAAGAATACCCCGGTCTTAGCCAAGGGAGGTTCATTTTTCTTAGATTTCTATATCGATTCAACGTCACCGCAAGCCAATACGCCTACGACATCACAGGACCATTGATCCGCGCTAGAAAGACGCGGAAATCATCAGCACGGCCTGATTAAGGCATCGGCCTCCAGCAGAACAGCGCGACACATAGAGAACCGCTAAGAGTCGATGCCTGGGAACGCCGCCCGCGAGGCGTAATCGCCGAAGCGGCACTGCGGCGTTCGGCCGAGATGATTTCCGCGAGTACATCATTCCATCGTCGAAACCTTTAAAAGTCCTGACGAGAGAGGGGCTGTGGTGAGGGTATGAAGTCGTTCTTCGGCATCAACATCAAGAGGAAGCAGAAAGCACCGAAGGCAACAGATAAGACGCCTATCAATGTCACGGTGAACAAGGCGAAGCCCAGCGCACCCACGGCGATCAGTATACAACAGAAACCTACGACGGCCACTCCTGAGAAACCGCTCTTTTCCATACAAAGGAAAAACGATACGAAAACCACGCAGAAGAAGACCGATACTCCCGTCATCAAACCCGCGACCCAACCAGGCACAGCCACACCAAACCATCCGACAACGAACCCATCGATCAATAACGAGAAAACGAAAGCTTACGATCCCGCCGACTTGCACGCGCTCGCGAAAGCGATGGGTGTGAGCGTGGAACCGATCAAGCACCCCGCTCCGGCGACACAACAGAAGGTCGTACCGCCACCCAAAGAGAAGGACGAACGGAACATGTTCATCCAGAAACCGACACCGCTCAAGAAAAAAGCATCACGAAAGACAAAACACGACAAGATAGTGGAAGAGCTCGCGAAGTCGCTTGGCAAAAGCATGGAACAAAAAACAGCGACGAAAGCCAAAACAAAGAGCGGCGCATCAACGAAGATCACGATCAAGAAACCCAAGAGACAAAGGTGAAGTATCATGGACGAAACGCAGATTAGCATCACTGTCAAACCGATCTATCTCGAGCGATTGCTCTACTGGATCATCATCATCGTGCTCGCAGTGCTCCTCGCGCTCGCATGGATGGACGATGACAACGCAGACACAACGACACCAAGCGATAGCAAAGGCGCCGTGACGACACCTCCCGCAGGCACCGGCGGAACAACGACCCCGCCACCACAAGAGACGACCGCGACACCCGAACCGCCGAAAGAGACGTGCACCGACGGGACCAAGAACCAGGATGAGACCGATGTCGATTGCGGCGGCGTCTGCACCAAGTGCGGCAGCGGAAAGGCATGCAGTGTTGCAGCGGATTGCATCGGCGGCTACTGCGTGAGCGGAAAATGCACAAGCACCGCACCCGTGGTTCTCAGCGGAGAGGTCGACCTGCTCGTGACGAACGCGAAGACCACCGAATCGGCGTCCGGAGCGCTCAAACTCACAAGCGTAAGCTACAAGGTGACGAACGGCCTCGACAAACCGCAGGAGTTCATCGCGAAACTCTTCATCAGGAAGGCAGGATCGCTCGACATCTGCTACAACCAACTCGACTATGACACGGAGTGCAACGACCCGTACGCGGAGTTCAGCATCGGCAGCTTGAAGAGCGGCGCGAGCGTGACGAAGACCGACTTCGACCTCAAAGACTACTACAGGTCACCGGTCGGCAACTACATCGTCGATTCGTCAGCGAAGAACCCAGCCACATTCCAAGTCGTCATATACCTCTATGATGAGGATGGCAATGAGATCAACGAGGAGAGCATAAGCGACTCGTTCCTAGTCAAGTAATCCTCTCTTTTCAATCCTTTTTTCACATTTTTCATATAGAAAGTAAACAATGCAATCAGAACGAACGCCTTGGGATACAACCTGAGGGCTGCACGTCGGGGTAAGGGGCCCCGACCCGTGAAGCCCGAAACAATGCCCGGACCGGAAAGGGAGGGCATATGCCCGCGATCGTTCAATAGGGGGTGAACAGTATGCACAAGATAGCAGCCATGGTAGCAGTATTCATAGCGCTCGCAGGCAGCGCCCTCGCGGTCGGCGTGCTCGTCGGACCGTTCGAGAGCCAGGAGCAGATGCTCCCCATACAGCACGATCCGGTGTTCTACAACAACCTGGGTTATGAGCTCGCCCAGCAGGGCGATCTTCTGGGCGCACAAGCAGCATTCGAACGCGCTGTCGAACTAAGACCTGGCTACGAAAAAGCACGCAGCAACCTCGCGACGATAGCATTCCAACGCGGCGAATACGCGACCGCCACCTCGCAATTACGATGGCTCGTCGCGCAATACCCGGATAACCAGAACTACCAGTTCGACCTCGCGCAGAACCTTGTCAGCCAAGCGCGATATGTCGATGCCGATCTCGCGAAGCTCGAAGAGGGCGCGGCGATCTACGAATCGCTCGGTAGCTTCCCGAACGCCGCATCAAACGCGGCGATAGTACGCGCGGTCATCGCGGATGTGACGGCGTAGAAAGAACGATGACTCCTGTTTTTTCTTCTCCATTCTTTTCATCGTGACGCGTCCTCACCATCAGCAGTCAACTACTCCTTCTCGACCGTAGTCAACCACCACTCTTAGTCGTCGCGCTGCGGCGGATACACTAGAGACGTGTTTCGGGGTTCGCAGTTGCTCGCCTTCCTCCAGTCACTTCGTTCCGGAGTTCGCCCTCTTCGAGCGCGAACGGCTCGCAAACTCACCCCTCAGAGTTACGCCAAGGCAGCGTTCTGAAGAATCTCTTAAGGTCTCCACGGAAAGCAACCGTACGGATCAATCATCAACACAATATTTATATATCTACACAGTTTTCTGTGTAGTATGCCCACCATCACCGTCCAAGTCCCCGACGACCTCAAACGTCGCATGGACGAGCAAGACATCATCAACTGGAGCGCAGTCGCGAGGAACGCATTCGAGAAACAGCTCTCCAACCTCGAATTCTTCAAGGAGTTCGCAAAAGACAGCACCATGACCGAAGAGGACGCCATCCGGCTCGGACGGGCTGTGAATAAAAAAGTCGGCGAGCATTACCGGAAAATCCACGAAAAAAAGCGCTAAACGCATATGAAGAATGGCAGCACCCCACCACAATGCGGCTCGTCATTGATGCGAACATACTCTTTGCGGCGCTCATCGCCAATGGGCCAACGGCGAACATCATATGCGGATCAGACATGGAACTCTACGCACCAGAATACCTATTAGTAGAACTTGAACGGCACATCGATGAGATATCGGCGAAAACGCATCGACAAGACATGGAAGAATTTCTCCGACGATGCAAGACCATCATCCACACTATCCCGGATGACACCCTCACCCAACACCTTCACAAAGCATCCTGTTCAGATGAGGACGACACTGCGTATGTCGCGCTCTCCATCGCGCTCAACTGCCCGCTCTGGAGCAACGATAGTCAATTGCGAAGGTGCAATACAAACATCATAACCACAAAAGAACTGCTACAGATATTATGACCGCCACGGCGAATGACCGAACGCGATGAGCATGTCGAAGCCAAGGTGCCGGACATGGAGCGGTGCGTCGCACGCACCAAAACAGGAATCCGCCCAATAGACGAACGTCACACCGGGACAAGAGGTAGTGAGCTCATCATGTATCTTGTCCGCGAACGGCTTGAGCCCGTCAGGGAGCTGGATGAGGACCATTTTCGCGTTGTTTTTCTTGATATCCTCGATAGCACCATCTAACTGTAGATCGTATGTCTCATTCTCAATACGGCGCATAGACAAGAGTAGTCTCTCTTCGTTTAAATAGTAAACGGGTCGATCGATACGTTCTACCGTCGTGGAAGCCTCGAAAGGGTTTATATATCACCCGTCCAGGACTCAACACAGGTGATCCACCATGGGATTCAAAGAACAACTCAACAAGATCAAGGAGAACTGGCTGCTCATCGCCATCGTCCTCCTGCTACTGATAGTCGTCACGAGCGGCAGCTCGGTGATGCGCGTAGGCACCTCCAGCATGAGCAAGTCGATGGAATACGCCGGAGCATCGTACGACAGCGCACGCTACAACAGCGGATACTACCCGCCAACCCCAAGCGAAGGAGACTTCGCGCCAGGAGAGGAGAACCGCATCCTCACGAAGAGCGCAAGCCTCTCCGCAGAGATAACACGAGGTACATTCGATACTGCGGCGACGAACCTCAAAGGCATCATCGGGTCATCGAAGAGCATCATCCTCAGCGAGAACGTGCAGAAATACGGAGAACCCAGCAAGGAGTACCGACAAGGATCGTACCAACTGAAAGTGCCAGTCGAGAAGTACGACACAGTCATTGCGCAGCTCAAAGGACTCGGCGAAGTCAAGAACTTCAACGAGAACACGCAAGACATAACGGGAGAGGTGCTTGATCTCAAGACCGAGCTTGCCGTGGAAGAGGCACGCCTCGTCCGCTACAACAAGATGCTCGACGACGCGACCATCGTCCAGGACAAGATACAGCTCTCGGACAAGATCTTCGACCAGGAACGCCGCGTCGCATACCTGCAAGAACAGACCTCCCAGATGGGCGAACGCGTCGAATACTCAACCGTATCGCTCTATCTCAACGAGAAACCGAGCGAGTACATGAACGTCGCGCTCGCGAAATTCAGCGCGCTCTGGCGAACGCTCGTGGAGAGCGTCAACACGCTGTTCTACGTCGTGTTCGCGGTGCTACCGTGGGCAATAGCAGCAGGATTGGTCGCGCTCGTCTGGAAGCTGTTCAGGCGCAAGAACGCGTGAGCATTCTTTTTTTCAATTCTTCTTTTCCATATCAGTATCGATGATCTGAAAACGAAGGACAGAACATGGGACTCGTGCAATATTTCGAATGGAGGCATTTTAAGAAAGCGAACAGGAGACTCCATGAGTATTTCGGAAAGGAGACGCTCTCTTTGACAGTGAAGGACGGGCTCTTTATCACGCCTGAAGATCCTTGCAATAAACATATACTGCTAGAGCATATAACGGCGCCAATAACATACGAAGAGATAATTGATATCATACACCCAGACATATATCGTGCGACAAAACTCGTAAGGACACTTTTCGGCACCCGCCACGACACGCCTAACGAAGATATCAATATAACGGTGAGCTACGCGTTCTTCTTTTCAGCCGTTGAATACGCCATACTCCACAATCTAAAGTATCATACAGCGTACGACCCGCAGAATAGCAAATTGGGATATAACCATGAGATATCGCTACAGATGGCAAGTCTCACAGGGATGTTCTTATCAAGTGCAAACACAGCCTTTCGCGAAGGCCACAGTATCCGACCAGAAAGATGGGATTTTGAGAGTATCTTCCATTACGCGAGCGTCATGATGGCGTTGCACTGCGAACAACACGACGGTAGATTCGACACACCTCATGAATTTGAAAAAATACCGCAGTACCTCCCTACCACTATGCGGGTGGGAGGAGATTTCGAGAGAATTATGCTCAAGACGTTCAAAGATCGTTTTGCAACGTTGAGTGTCGTACAACATCTCCTTCAGCATCGCTACGGACCGGGCATACTGATCCCTATCGAGAAAGATGTTTTATTCAACCATAATAGGGGAACCCTCACCAGCAATATACGGATAATGGATTACATGTTTATAACGGAAGACTCCATATACCCGATAGACCTCACCACAGGATTGGAGAAAAAATACAAAGAGATGACTGAGGAAGGAAAACGGCTACAAACCGGCAAAGATAATTTCAATGATCTCTTCAATGCACTCCTAAAGAAGAAATTCTCCATTATATTCGATGGTTGCACTGTTGACGGCGTAGCCATTACACACCCATAGCGATATCAGGGTCTGCGCGCGTAATCATCTATCGTCGAGTAGCCCTGTGCGCGTAGCGTCTTGCCGTCGTCGCTCTCGTGTACATACGGAGGTTTGAGCAGGAACAAGCGCTTCGCTCCATCATAGCCGAACTGCGCGAGCGTGCGCGCGAGGAACTTGACCTCATCGACGCTGCGCGCCACGCCATCTTCCTGCGACGCTGTCGGGTTGTAATCGAGACCGACGAACCCGGTCTTCGTATCCCCCACGTTGATCCAACGGATAGTGTCACCGTACACTTTCGTCTCGCCTACCCGCCAGACGCCCTCGAACTGGCCTTGCATCGCGTCGATATGGTGGACCGGCGTGTTGAGCAGGAGCTGCGTGCGTCCCGTACCGCGTTCGGTGACGCCTTTCGTGAACGGCAGACCAACATACACATCGAATGCGCGTTCATTGAGAGGATAACGGACGAGCATCCTACCATCGATAGCGTTCACGGAGAGCGCTTCATCAGATATCATCGGCAAGCGTTCGATGTGGTCGCGCACAAGCGCGACGATGTCGCCGGGTTGCCTGGCAGGGCCTGCTGTTCTCGATGGCTGCACAGGGCGGTACTCAGGCCGTACTACGTACTCTCGTGTGACGATAGACCTCGGTGCAGGTCGTGCAGCGTGGCTCGTGTAGTTCTCGGGCAATGCCCACGTATCGCTCTTGAATACCATATTCTCCCTCCGGGCAGGAGCCCGATTATTGCGCTTAACATTATCGTTTCGTTGCTTGTTTGCACTGGTGGAGGACATCTCATCCCGCCATGATCCGCCGAGATTGAACACCATGTTGCTCCTCCATTATTGCGTATAACTAATTATCGTCTAACACTCATGACGACGCCTTCTCTCGCGCCGGTCGTGTTCCGGAATATCTTCTGCGCTTCCCACACCATCTCATCGATATCCCCGTCGGTGTGGCGCGGATCGTGATGCGTGAGCACGAGCTTACCCACGCCAGCACGGGCGGCGAGCGTGGCAGCGTACACGTTCGTGCAATGCCCCCAGCCCTTGCGGCCGCTATCGTATTCAGGCACGGTGTATGTCGCATCCATGACAAGGACATCCGCTCCACGGACCATCTGCTCAAGAGTGTCATCTATCTCTCGATCGCCATACTCGTGATCCCAGACGAACGCCGCCCGAGTGCCGTCATCGAAGACAGCGACGTAACCCAAGCTCTGCTGCGGGTGGCGCAGCCGCATCGCCACCATCGTCATACCATCGAGCGGTACCGCTTCGTACGGCGCTATCACACGCTCCTCGAGCTTCGCCTTGATGTTGGGAACATCGAGCGGGAAGTACGGCGCGCCCAGCTGCTTGAGCAGCGCATCACGGGGGCCTGCCATGCCGTTCTCCCGTGCGCAGGGCTTCCGCTCGCCGTAGAGTGTCACACGCTGGCCCGCGGCATAGAGCGGCCCGAAATAGGGCAGCCCCATGATGTGGTCCCAGTGGTAGTGCGTCAGGAACACGTGGTGCATATCGCGATCCTTCGCCGCGTCGAGCGG
>Ga0209211_10009506_pt1 | contig 12934 bp, 11 predicted proteins | sample RifGroA2_FD_183992 | JGI IMG/M metagenome (GOLD analysis project Ga0209211, IMG submission 183992) | Groundwater microbial communities from Rifle, Colorado, USA - Groundwater A2 (SPAdes) (version 2) | ecosystem: Environmental > Aquatic > Deep subsurface > Groundwater | place: Rifle, Colorado... | reverse complement strand
ATAGAAAAACTTTTGGAGGTAAAGGATTTGAAATTAGGAGTTAACGTAGATCATGTAGCTACATTAAGACAGGCAAGAAAGTCAATAGAGCCTGATCCGGTTTGGGCAGCAGTAGAAGCAGAATTAGCAGGGGCTGACTGCATTACAGTTCACCTCAGAGAAGACCGCAGGCATATCCAGGAGCGAGACCTGAGAATCCTCAGAAAAGTTGTAAAGACAAAATTGAATCTGGAAATGGCTGCAACAAAAGAAATGGTAAGTATTGCAATTTCTTTAAAACCTGATACGATAACTTTAGTCCCTGAAAAGAGAGAAGAGGTTACAACTGAAGGAGGACTTGACATTGTTGTTATATTAGATAAGCTAAAAGGAATAATAGAAGAGCTTAAATCATCCAATATCAAGGTAGGAGCTTTTATAGACCCGGAAACAAGACAGATTGCGGCTTTAAATAAAATTAATCTTGGCCACATTGAGATTAATACAGGAAAATATGCAGATTCAAAAAATCTTCCGGAAAAGGAAAAACAGCTTGAATCAATCAGGAACTCTGTACTTGAAATCGTGGATAAAGGAATTCAGGTCAATGCCGGTCACGGATTGAATTATAAAAATGTTGCCGACATTGTGAAGATTGACGGCATAGAAGAGCTCAATATAGGCCACAGTATTATAGCAAGGGCAATTTTTGTCGGTATCAATCAGGCTGTAAAAGAGATGATATTGACAATTGATAAAGCAAAGCTACAAAGTTAAAAATATTATTGGGAGAATGCAATTACATTCTTCACGTAAAGTAAATGGAGAAAGGTTAAATAATTTCGAGGAGGTAATTTAATGGCTAAGAAATATAACGTAGCGGTAGCAGGTGCAACGGGTGCAGTTGGACATGAGATGATCTCGACACTTGAGGAAAGGAATTTTCCAGTTGATGAGCTGAGGCTTCTGGCTTCAGAAAGATCAGCCGGGAAAACCCTTAAGTTTAAGGGAAAAAATATAACAGTAAGAAAATTAGAGTATGATTCCTTTAAAGGCATAGATTATGCCCTTTTTTCAGCCGGTGCATCAAGAAGCTTGGAATTTGCTCCAAAGGCTGTAGAATCAGGAACTATTGTAATTGATAACAGCAGCGCATTCAGGATGGAAAAGAACGTTCCCCTGGTAGTGCCGGAAGTAAACCCCCATGATCTTAAGAAACATTCGGGTATTATTTCAAACCCCAACTGTTCCACAATCCAAATGGTAGTAGTCTTAAAACCATTGAATGACTATGCAAAGATTAAAAGAGTCGTGGTATCAACCTATCAGGCAGTATCAGGAGCAGGAGGAAAAGCTATGGAAGAGCTAATGGCTCAGACAAAGGCTTTTCTGAGTTTCAAGGAAATAGAAAAAAAAGTTTTCCCTCACCAGATTGCCTTCAATTGCATACCGCATATCGACTCTTTCCTTGAGAACGGATATACCAAGGAAGAGATTAAAATGGTAAATGAGACTAAAAAAATTATGGGTGATTCTTCCATATTAGTAACAGCTACCACAGTAAGAGTACCTGTTTTTCACAGCCACTCAGAATCTGTGAATGTGGAGTTTGAAAAAGAGATCACTCCGGAAAAGGCAAGAGAACTCCTCAGCAAGGCAGACGGAGTAGAAGTAGTAGATAACCCGGCTGAGAAGGTCTATCCATTAGCCATAAATGCTGCAGGAAAAGATCCGAGCTATGTTGGAAGAATTAGGAAAGACGATACGGTAAAATATGGTTTAAATATGTGGATTGTTTCAGACAATTTAAGAAAAGGTGCTGCCCTGAATGCCGTTCAGATAGCTGAAAGGCTTATTAAGGGAGATTATTAGAATATAGTGTAAGGACTCTAAATCCCCCCATCCCCCATTTAGAAAAGGGGGGCGAGGGGGGATTTGATTTTCACTCGGACCCTTGACTCCTTGAACCCTTTTATCCTTTATTTGAAGGTTTGAGTTACTCTCTCACTCTCCTAAAGAAACAGATTGAGGTAATTAACTTTATAATTATATGAATCTTGCAAACTGGATTACAATTACCAGAATCCTGGTAGTTCCCTTCTTCATAATCTTATTGAGCTACAATTGGGAATTTTCAGCCCTTCTTCTATTTTGTATTGCTGGAATTACAGATGGGATAGATGGTTATATTGCAAGAACAAAAAAATTAAAGACAGAACTTGGCGCAATCCTCGACCCCCTGGCAGACAAATTCCTTCTCATATCTTCTTTTGTAATGCTGACTATTAAAAAACCGGCTCTCATTCCGCTTTGGTTCACAATAATACTCATCAGCAGAGAGCTTGTTATTGTAATGGGCGCAGTGATAATTCAGTTCATAACAAACAGCTTCAAAGCCAAACCAACCACTCTCGGAAAATTAACAACGGCAATGCAGATACTGACTGTATTTACTGCACTGGTGATAAATGGTATGAAAATTTCTTCACCTATAAAAATACTTAATGTATTTATTTTTACAACAACTGTTTTTACAATTATTTCCGGCTCCCACTATATTTATCTCGGAACAAAGCAGCTCAACGGAGAATAGACTATTTCCTGAAGCTTATTCTCAGAGGCACCCCTTTAAATCCAAACTCTTCCCTGATTTTTTTTTCTAAATAGCGGACATAGTGCTGGGCAATTCCTTGCGGCTGGTTTGTAAATATTTGGAAACAAGGAGGTTCTGTCCTGATTTGATGAGCATACTTTATCTTTACTTCCCGACCGTGGTGCATGGGGGGGTGATGTTTTTGAACCCAGGAAGACAGATGAGTATTGAGTTCAAAAGTCGGTATTCTTTTTGTGATTTCTCCGTAAGTTTGCAATATTAGCGGCAAGGTGCCTTTCATGCCGAATCCTGATTTGGCAGAAGTAAAAATTATATTGGCATAATCTATATTGCCCAGGCGCGTTCTTATAAAGTTATTGTATTTTTTTTTAGACCTAATCCCATCCGTTTCTTCCACGGACTGCAAATAAAGCTCCTCTGAAGCCTGGAAATCCTGCGATTCATTATTTAAAGCAGATTGTACAAGATCCCACTTGTTAGCTATTAATATAAACCCTTTCCCCTCTCTGTGAATAAGGTTGGCTATCTTTAAATCCTGGTCTGTAACTCCCTCACTGGCATCAATCACCAAAACAGCAACTGAGCATTTCTTCAAACTTTTTATGGAAAAGGAAATACTCCCCTTTTCTAATTTTGTATTTATTTTTGATTTTTTCCTAATTCCCGCAGTATCAAAAAATAAATATTTCTCTCCCTCAATCTCTAAAACAATATCAAGTGAATCAACAGTTGTTCCTGGAACCTCGCTTACCAGGACCCTGTCTTCTCCTATAAAATAATTTACAATGGATGATTTACCCACATTAGGCCTGCCTACAACAGCAATTTTAATTAAGGGGCTTTCAACTTCCTGGTCTTTTTCCTGATCCGGATTGATGGATTTTATTATCTCGTCAAGGACTTCACCTATCCCCAACCCATGAACGGATGATACAGGAAAAAGTTTTTCAACCCCCAGCTCATAAAATGCAAGCACCAACTCCTCTCCTTTAGCGCTATCAATTTTGTTTACAACGTAAATAACCTTATTATTCGATTTTCTTAAAAGGTCTGATATCTCACGATCAATTGGAGTAACACCTTCTCTCCCGTCCAGAAGAAAAACCAGGACATTTGATTCCTCTATTGCCATGAGGGTCTGCTCTTTTACCAATGCCTTCAGTTTATTTGAAGGATAAGGATCAAACCCTCCTGTATCAACAAGAGTAAAATTTTTACCCGCCCAGAAGCATTCAGCGTAATTCCTGTCCCTGGTTGTGCCGGGAAAATCAGAAACCATTGCCTTATTCTTCCCAATGAGGCGGTTAAAAAGAGTTGATTTCCCTACGTTGGGCCTGCCAATTATTGAGACGACATTATTAATCATGGTCATTAAAATTTAAGTTCATCACAAATTATTATATATAAAGATTAGTTCAAAGATCAAATGCCGTGCAGAATAGAAACGTGAAAATAAAAAGTCCCGATTTCTCGGGACTTAAATTATCTGATTTTTAAAAAAATATTATAACCGGAAATTTAACTACTTTTTATCCACCATCTTTTTAAGTTCTTTCCCGGCGCGGAAAAATGGAACCTTTTTAGCCGGGACAGAGACTTTTTCTCCGGTCAAAGGGTTCCTTCCCTCCCTTGGGTCACGGTTCCTTATTGTAAAGGAGCCGAACCCTCTTATTTCTACTTTATCTCCCTTTGCTAAGGCCGTTCTGATGTTGTCGAATATGCGGTTAACAACTTTATCAGTTTGCTTTTTGTTTAAAAAACTTACCTTTTCTGAAACTTTTTCAATTAAATCGGTTTTTGTCATATGTTACCTCCAAAAGGGGTTAATCAGTATTATTTTTCTCCTTATTAGTCAGAGTCTTTATGCTTGTATCTAATTTTTCTTGATTCTCCAGATATTGGTTAACTTCGCTTTGCTCCCTATCTTCATATAAACTTCTTATACTCAAACCAATTTTTCTTTCGCTCGTATCTATCCTTATTATTTTAGCTTCCAATTCCTGGTCTATGGACACCACATCTTCAGGCTTTGAAACATTTTCAAGACTAAGTTCTGATATATGAATCAACCCTTCCACTCCATCTTCAATTTCCATAAAGGCCCCAAAATTAGCAAATTTCGTAATCCTCCCTTTGACAATATCATTAACCTTATATTTTTCTGACACTTTCTCCCATGGATCAGGTTGAAGCTGCTTAAACCCCAATGAAAGCCTTTCATTTTCTTTATCAAGACTTAAAACCTTAGCTTCTATTACCTGTCCTTTTTTAACAATTTCTGATGGATGTTTTAACTTTTGAGACCATGACATATCAGAAATATGAACCAGGCCATCTATACCCTCTTCAAGTCCTATGAAGACTCCAAAATCAGTGATATTCCTGACACTGCCTTCCACTATTGAGCCGATGGGATACTTTTTCTCAATCAGATCCCAAGGGTTGGGTTCGCATTGTTTTATTCCCAGTGATATCCGCTTATTCTCTACATCTATATTCAATACAACAGCTTCAGCATTATCACCCATAGCTATAAGCTTGGAAGGATGACGGATTTTTTTCGTCCAGGACATTTCAGAAACATGGATCAATCCCTCTATCCCCTTTTCCAGTTCTATAAAAGCTCCGTAATCTGTAATACTTACCACCTTCCCTCTTACCCTTGAACCTACAGGACATTTCTTCTCTATATCAGTCCATGGGTCCTGACTAATCTGCTTTAACCCAAGAGATACCTTTCCGTTATCCAGATCGATCTTCAATACCTTAACATCAATCTCATCTCCGATTACAAAAAGCTCTGAAGGGTGACTGATCCTCCCCCAGGTCATATCAGTAATATGAAGCAGTCCGTCAATTCCTCCAAGGTCAATAAAAGCTCCGTATTCGGTTATATTTTTTACTATACCCTTAACAGTCTGACCCTCTTTGAGGTTTACAAGGATATCAGCTTTCTTCTCTTCTCTTTCTTCTTCTAAAAGCTTCCTTCTTGAGAGGACTATATTGCCTCTCTTTTTATTGATCTTGATTATCTTGAGAGCAAGTGTTTTCCCAATAAGCTTATCCAGATTTTTTACAGGCCTCAGGTCTATCTGCGAACCTGGAAGAAAGGCTTTAATACCGATATCAACAGTTAAACCTCCCTTGATTCTTGAAGTTACCTTACCTTTGATTATCTGATCACTCTCATAGGCCTTAGTAATTTCATCCCACACCTTTATCTTTTCAGCCTTTTCTTTTGAAAGGACAATTATTCCTTCCTTGTCCTCTGTTTTATCTAAATAGACCTCAATCTCTTCTCCAACCTTTAGTGGCGGGATTTCTCCGCTCTCACTCTTAAACTCAGCAAGCGGAATTGAGCCTTCTGATTTATAGCCTATATCTACCAGAACCGAATCCGGGTTTATTCTGATGATTCTCCCCTTGAGAACCCTTCCTTCACGAAAATCTCTCATGGTTTCAGAATAAAGTTTTTCCATATCCTCTGTTGAAACTTCTTCTTTATTTGAGGATATCTTTTCTTCTTCCATAGTATCTTCTTTATCTGAATTTGCATCCATAGCATCTAACTCAGATAATTTTTGTTTTTTTCTTTCTTTAACGGGCATGAGAATTGGTTTACCTCCTCGTTTATAATTTTGACCTTTAAAAGGTCTTATTTTGTATTATTTTTTAAGCTTTCTCCTGCAATATTTCAACAATATTTCACGAACCTCTTCAGGCAGCAAATTGCTTGTGTCAAGATAAATAGCATCTTCAGCTTTCAGCAAAGGGGCTATCGCCCTTTTGCTGTCATTATGGTCTCTCTTTTTTATTTCTTCTATTACCTCTTTTTTAGAAACCCTTGAGCCTTTTTTCCTCTCCTCTAAAAACCTTCTTTTACTCCTCTCTTCCAGAGTCGCATCAAGGTAAAGTTTTACATCCGCATCAGGAAATACCACGGTACCTATGTCTCTGCCGTCCATGACTATTCCACCGTTTTTTCCCAAAAGCCTTTGGATTTCTAATAAACCTTCCCTCACTCCTTTCATGGCAGAAATCTTCGAAGCGACCTGCCCTATTTCCTGAGTCCTGATATCTATTGACACCTCTTTGCCGTCAACAAATAGCCTGAACTCATTATTTTTTTTTTGAAACTCAAACTTAGTATTTTTAGTTAATTCTGTCAATTCATTTTCTTGCTCTAAATCTATTTTTTGCTGAACAGCCTTTAAGGCTAATGCCCTGTATATGGCCCCGCTGTCAACATAGATATAATCAAGTTCTTTTGCTAAAAGCCTCCCTGCCGTGCTTTTCCCTGTTCCCGCAGGCCCGTCAATAGCTATTATCAATTTCTTTCTCCGCAAAGTCCAGCCATCCTCTGTCAGTTTCTTACAGCAACCTTATCAAGGGCCTCAAGAAAACCAGGAAAAGAGGTATCTATACATTTTATATCATCAATATAAGTCTCAGAATCTGCTGCCAGAGCTGCTATAGAAAAAGCCATGGCTATCCGGTGATCTCCTGAACTGCCAATCCTTGCCCCCTTGAAGTTTCCCTTCCCCTCAATTGTAATTTCTCCTTCGCCTTCTTTTACTTTAATTCCCATTTCCCTTAATCCTTTTGCCATGGCGGCAATCCTGTCGCTTTCTTTAACCCGCAATTCTTTTATCCCGGTAACGTAAGTCACTCCTTCAGCCATAGCAGCCGCAATAAAGATTATTGGAAATTCATCAATAGTCCGGGGAACTATTTCACCACCTATGGAAATTCCTTTAAGAGAGGACGTTGAAGCTGAAATATCACCAATTATCTCTCCATTTTTTGAGCTTATATTTGAGATATCAATTTTTACCCCCATCTTTTTAAGAATATCAACAACACCTGTCCGGGTAGGATTCACTCCTACATCTTTTACGGTTATCTCAGAGTCCTTTAAAATAGAAGCTGCAACCAGAAAGAACGCTGCAGAAGAAATATCTGAAGGAATAAAAATTTTTGCCCCTTCTAATTTTGAACGGCCCTGAACGGTAACAGTCCCTTCTGAACTGGAAATTTTCCCGCCAAAGGAAGAAAGCATAATCTCGGTATGATTCCTTGTAGGAAAAGTTTCTGTAACCGCTGTTACACCTTCAGTAAAAATCCCTGCTAATAAAATAGCAGATTTGACCTGGGCGCTGGGAACAGGCATGATGTAATTTATTGGGTTAAGTTTTTCTCCTTTTATTGCCAGAGGTGCAAAGCGGTTATTGGATCTCCCCAATATCTTAGCTCCCATCTGACTAAGGGGAATAATCACCCTGTCCATTGGTCTTTTGAGCAGATACTGATCTCCTGTTAAGACTGAAAAAAATGGCTGAGCAGAAAGAACTCCGGAAAGAAGCCGCATTGATGTTCCCGAGTTTCCAAGGTCAAGGATCTCCTTAGGCTCTGAAAGGCCTTCTAATCCCTTTCCTTTTATTATTATAGTTCCTTTCTCACTACTGGAAAACTCTATCCCCATCTTTTTAATAGCAGAAATGGTGCAGGAACAATCTTCACAAGGAGAAATATTATGGATTTCGGTTATCCCCCTGGCAATGGAACCAAGAATAACTGCCCTGTGGGAGATTGATTTATCTCCGGGCACTTTTAATGAGCCCTCTATTTTTTTTGCCGGTAGAATCTTCATAACTGTGCTTTGAAGATGCGGGACATTCTTGTCCCGCTAATTTTCATTCTTATTTGTGTGTTAATGGCTCATGAAAGTTTCTTACGTAATTTTTGTGCTTTTGAAAATTCTTTTCTTATTTTTTTACCTTCACTTTTTTCAATTAAGCTCTTAATTTTTTCAAAGGTTGACATGAAATGATCCATTGAATCCAGAATCTGATCTTTATTCTCCAAAACTATGTCATGCCACATAGAAGGGTTACTCTGGGCAATCCTTGTAAAGTCTTTAAAACCTTCCCCTGCAAATTTAAAAGGGTTTTGATTGTTGAAATGAAGCTCTGAAAGAGTGTTAACCAGAGAAAAAGCCAATATGTGGGGTAAATGGCTTACTGCGGCAAAGACCCTGTCATGCTCTTTTGGTTTCATCAATATTACTTTACTCCCGAGCCTTGTCCAGAACTCTTTTACCTTCCTCAAGGCAGGGCTGCTGTTTTTCCCTGTTGGAGTGAGGATTATTTTAGCTCCGGCAAAGAGATCACCTGAAGCTGATTTCACACCAGAGAGTTCAGATCCTGCGATTGGATGACCTCCAATAAAAAAGACCCCTTTTTGTAGGATATCCTCTATGTCCTTTACCACTGATCCCTTTACGCTTCCGGTATCTGTTATTATGGTCCCCTCATCAAGCCAGGGTGATAGCTTTTCTATTGCCCTGGGTATGCTTCTAACAGGCGTTGCAACTATTATTAATCTTACTTTCTGCAGCTCTATAGTTTTGGATTTAAAATTGAGAGCATAATCTATTATGCCTGATTTTTTAGCCTCATCTAAATTTTTTCTGTCTATATCTATGCCTAAAATTTCTCTGGCAATTCCTTTCTTTTTGATAGCCATGGCAAGAGACCCTCCTATCATTCCCACTCCCACAATAGCTATTTTATTAAATAAAAAACCCATTAATCTTAATCCTAAAAAATTAAGGATTATTTGATTCTTTTCAAAAATCTAAGACAATACCTTTTCTAATGCCTTTATAAATTTTTTATTCTCTTTTGGCAGTCCGATTGTAACCCTCACCGAATTTGGAAAATAATAACCCTTCATTGGCCTTACAATGATCCCTAACTTCAAAAGCTTCCGTGAGAGAATCGAACAATCCTGATCACAATTGACCAGTATGAAGTTTGCAGAGGTGGGGACATAAGACAATCCTAATCTTTCAAATCCACTGTACAGAAAATTCTTTCCTTCTTCGTTGTTCTCCAAGCTCTTTTTCACATGGGCTTCATCAGAAAGGCTTGCAAGAGCTGCAACCTGGGCCAGTGAATTAACATTGAAGGGCTGGCGGATTTTATTTAAAACCTCAATTATCTCCTGATTCGCTACACCATACCCTATGCGAAGCCCTGCAAGACCATAAATCTTTGAAAACGTCCTGAGGATAATCAGATTATTCATTGATGAGAGATACTGGATAGAATTGGGATAATTTTTATCAGTTACATATTCCTGATAGGCTTCATCCAGAACAACTATTACATCCTCCGGTACAAGGCTTAAAAATTGCTCAAATAATTCATCTCCAACTATGGTCCCTGTAGGATTGTTTGGATTGGCTATGAATATGAGGCGGGTATTTTTTGTTATCTTTCCAGCCATGTTCAAAATATCATGGGTATGATTTTTAAGCGGCACCATCACCTTTTTACCACCTACAGCCTGGACTATCATCTGGTAAATAATGAACGCCTGCTCAGCAATTATAGCTTCAAGCTCCGGATTTATAAATGCCCTGACTATCAGCTCTATGATCTCATTTGACCCATTCCCAATAATAAGATTTTTCTCTGAAACCTTGAGATGGCCTGAAAGCTCCTGCTTCAGATAGAATGTTGAACTGTCCGGATAGAGATGAATCTTATTTAGTGATTTTTTGATAGCTGCTAAGGCCCTTGGAGAAGGTCCAAGAGGGTTTTCATTTGAAGCAAGTTTTGTTGAATCCTTAATTCCGAATTCTCTTTCAACCTCTTCAATAGGCTTCCCCGGGTCATATGGGTTCAATGTCAATATATTAGAAGGAACTAATTTTTGCATGGTTGTGCGATTTTATTTAAAAAGCTTTTTTTGTCAAATAGTTTATGAGGTTTTTGAAAAACTGAGTTTTTCAAAAACACTTTTGGCTAATAGCCTGTAGCTTATAACTTTTTGTAGAAATTTTAATAAATAAGTCTTTTACAGGCTGTTGGAAAACATAAAAACAATTTTACTGCCGGCCGGCAGACAGACAGGCAATTGTTGGTTAACTTACTCTTTTCCAACAACTTCTCTACATTGTCATAAGCTATTAGCCATAAGCTACAAGTAAATTTTTGAAAAGCTTTACTTTTCAAAAATCTCCGGTTGACATGGAACTGATTTTATCTTAGTGAAATTGTGGAAATTGAAAATTTAAAAGAGGTAGAGAATTTTACTGATGAAGGTTAGAGATATTATTCTTGTCCTGTTTTCAAGTATCTTACTGATTTTTATTTTCCCGAATTTTGATTTTTCCTTTCTTGCATGGTTTTCCTTTGTACCACTCTTTTACACTTTGCAAGGGAAAAATCCTGTTAATTCCTTTTTTTTAGGGTGGATATGGGGAACATTATTTTTTTTAGGAACCATCTACTGGGTCATAAATACAATGGTAAACTACGGAAATATATCTATTGCCCTGAGTTCAATAATCTTAATTCTATTGTCCCTTTTTTTAGGCTTATTTTTTGGTATTTTCACTTGCATCTTCTCCTATGTCGAAGCGAGGACAAATATTCTGCCATGGATACTTGCTCCATTCCTTTGGGTTACCACAGAGCTTTTAAGAACTTATGTTCTCAGCGGGTTTCCATGGATTCTATTGGGCTATTCCCAATATAGAAACCTGAATTTGATCCAAATTTCCGATGTTACAAGCGTCTATGGCATTTCTTTTTTAATAGTAATGATAAATTCCTGCATATACTTAGCCTTATTTAGATTAAATTTTAAGGTAAAAGATTTAACCTCTTTTATTAAGACAAACAAAACCATAATAACCTACTGTACTGGAGCAATATTACTTTTAATTTGCTCAATAAGTTATGGCAGAAAAGAAATCGGAGAGTTCTATGACTTTAAAAAAGCAGCAGAAAACAATAAAAAAAATAAAGTCACTATTGCTTTAATACAGGGAAATATTGAACAGGATAAAAAATGGGAGAAAAAGTATCAGGATGAGACAATAAAAATTTACAAAACCTTAACAGACGAATCATTAATGGAGAGTGCAGATCTTGTCATCTGGCCAGAAACTGCGACTCCTTTCTATTTGCAGGCAGATCAATTCCATCTATACCAAATACTTAGTTACCTTGAGAGCAAAGGGTGTTATCTTCTTACCGGAAGTCCTGACTATGAATACAGCAAAGAGGGAGATTTTAAAAATTACAACAGTGCATTTCTGCTCTCCCCTGATTCTGGAATTTTAAAGCGCTATAACAAAATTCATTTAGTCCCGTTTGGTGAATTTGTTCCTTTAGAAGGAATATTGAAAATAAATCTATTCCAGCAAATTATCGGGGAAATCGGGTCTTTTACATCCGGCAAGGATGAAACAATATTTGATCTGCACGGTTCAAGGTTTGGGACTGTTATCTGTTTTGAGATCATATTTCCGGATCTGGTAAGAAAATTTATCAAAAAAGGGGGAGAATTTTTAGTGACCATAACTAATGATGCCTGGTTTGGAAAAAGTTCAGCCCCGTACCAGCATTTTGCCATGGCAGTTCTCAGAGCTGTTGAAAATAAAGTTTATGTTGCAAGGGCAGCGAATACCGGCATATCAGGGTTTATCAGCCCGGTTGGCGAAATAATTGATGAGACAGATATTTTCACCCGTGGATATTTAAGGGGGGAGGTCTACCCCATGGAAAAAAAGACATTTTATACTCTATACGGAAATATTTTTGTATGGCTATGCACTATAGTAACAGTTTTTGTTTACTGCTTAGCCAAGTTTAAAAAAAATGATTGCCTTTAACAACTTAACAATATAAAAATAATTTTTAAAGAATGTCCCTCCAAGGAGGTGGTTAATTTATGATGAATTCAGCAAAAATAATTAAAACAGTTCTGGTTATAATTTTTCTATTTAGTTTCCAGGTTGTAGGATTTTCCCAAGAAGCTAAGGATACTTCGGTAGCTGTAAATTCTAAGGCAAAATCAGAAAAAGGATTCAGGAAGTTTCAAGGAGAAGTCTTGTCAGTTGATGCAAATTCCAGGGTTATTACAGTAAAGGGTAAAATGGGAAAAATCCATTCACTCAAAATAGACCCTACTACCAGGATAAAACAGGGAAAAAATAAAATAAGACTTTCTGATGTAAAAAAAGGTTCAAAGATAAAAGTCAAATACTCTCTTAATGATAAAAAGGAAAAAATTGCCAAAGCCTTAAAAATCGTTGAACCAGAGATTTTTCAGGAAAGTAAAACAGGAGATTTGAAAAACTGAATTATTCCGCAACAAGCTGCAAGGTATCTAATATCTCCCCTCCCTTGATGGGAGGGAACTAAGGGGAGGGTGTCCTTCGACAGGCTCAGGATGAATCATGGTGAGATTTTGGCGTGAGCTCAGTTGAACGCTTATTAAACCAATCACCCCCACCCTAACCCTCCCCCATCAAGTGGGAGGGAA
>Ga0209211_10009505_pt1 | contig 12935 bp, 10 predicted proteins | sample RifGroA2_FD_183992 | JGI IMG/M metagenome (GOLD analysis project Ga0209211, IMG submission 183992) | Groundwater microbial communities from Rifle, Colorado, USA - Groundwater A2 (SPAdes) (version 2) | ecosystem: Environmental > Aquatic > Deep subsurface > Groundwater | place: Rifle, Colorado... | reverse complement strand
TACTCCGCAAGCCGTGCCAGATATACTCCATGGTAAATTCTTGGCTGATGCGACCATTCGAGAGTTTGCTAGAAATATGCCATCGGTACACCACTTACTGCCATCTGAATACTACATGAATCATGTCACTGATGTGACCAACGATCATGCACTTTCATATACAGCACTGATTTCATTTAATGATGAATCGTTACGTAAACTGAACGATAGCGCATTTGACTATGTGAAGCTGTCGAACTATTACAAAGGTAAATACGGCACAACTATAATACAGTCGTACCCTATGTTTAGAGATTTTATAACTGGAGCAGATGGTGCTCGAACCCAGCCTACATTTACTGACACGGTACACCCGCTACAATTTGCAGATCGTGAACAGTTGTTGCAATACACAACAGATATTCATGAGGAGCTAGATGATGCTTGGACTAATGATATTGATGGAGACGGGGTACCGGACTTTCGAGTCGTACAAATTGCTGGTTGGGGTGACCCCGAGACAATACAAGGAATCACCTATTTTGCACATGAAGTAGCTGTTGATACGTTATGTAACTCAACGCCTGCAACGATAGACACGAAACCTTGTATCAAAAAAACAGAATGGGTGTTAGATACAAAACCGAACTTTACGAAGACGAACGATGGTGATGGTACCGTAGTCCTTCCAAGCGCGGTTGCTATGGGTGGTGTATCTCGCGCTGGTGATAAGTTGGAAACGTATTATTTGGATTTGTGGACCCATAATGATAATAATATAGACCGTAATCACGGAAGTATTCTTGAAGTTTCAAACATTCAAGAATTGATCGAGAATCTTTTGCAGTACAAAAATAATCCGACATCTGGTTTGGAATATGTAAAACAAACGCAGGCGGAACTTCCAAAAGGTTCACTCCCTTCTTATCTTCGTCTCTCCATACACTCTCCTTTAAACGTGCATATATACGATGCTGTAGGAAATCATGTCGGTATATCAACTAACGCAACATCTAGTGACATTGATGTAGATGAGGAAATACCAAACTCATATTACCTTGAGTTTGGTGAAGGGAAGTACCTTGGCGTACCACTTGATGCGAACGAACAATATACCGTTAAATTCGAAGGAACAGGATCGGGAATCTTTACACTCGAGATGATTGAAGAAAAGGTGGGAGTGGTGCAAAAATCCGTAACGTTTAGCAAAATTCCTGTAAGTACAACAACAAAAAGTGTCTTCACATTATCATCTCTTGAAGATGTATCGACGTTGGCACTTGATTATAATGGTGATGGCTTTGTGGATGATACTGCACTCTCTGATGAATACAAAGACGAGATTACTTTCAGTAGTGTACAAGCGGAGCTACAAAAACTGTCAAGCAAGATGGCAGATCATCTCTCAAAACAAGTCGAAACAGCTGAGAAACTTTCCGACAAAAAATTGTATCTTCCCGCACAAGTACTCCTTGAAACAGTGCAGAAGCAACTCTTTATGTACACTAAAACAAAAAACAACAAGCAATCGATAATTAAATATCAAGATGCTCTGCGTATCTCGGCTATGCTCGACGTACTCATAGATGATATGAAAACTAAGCGAGAAGAGGTGGTGTCAGGACTGAAGAAAAAGATTGAGGAGGTTATAAAAAAGTGGAAAAGGAATGAGTAATGATATATCATAATTATATGTTAAAACTAGGATATAAGAAACAAATTATTGCTACTACTTCTTTTTTTGTGGCAATTATTTTTGTTGACTTTTTATTACTACTCGAAAACAAAATGGGAGTTACTTGTGAGTCAGTATTGAAATGTGTGCGTGTTTTACTTTTTGGATCCCCATATCAACTTGTTGCACTTCCTTCACTTTCTGTTCTTCTATCCCTCCTCCCACTCTACTTTCTCAAAGAAGGTGTCTTCAAGACATGGCGGACATTCGCACTCATCTATCTTCCAGTTGCTATTTTCTTGATTGTTATTTCTCCTGAGCAATTAGATCAGTCATTTCTGGGTATGAGCTACGGTGCCGACCGTGAAAGTACCACAATAGCTACAGCAGGGCTCTTTGTTCTTGTCTCGTACATCATCATCATCTACAAATCCTATTCTCTCCGTTCAAAATAACACCTTCCCAATTAACTGATTCACATAGCATCGCTTTGGATTGCCACCCCAGCACTTTCTTTCAAATCGATATCGTCCTACTTCCAGCTCTCCCCGATACCCGCACCCCGTCAAGGTGCATTGTATGACGTCGGCATGATATAGTATTCGGTATGTTTAAAAGTACACTTCGTTGGGTGGCTATTGGTGGAATTTTCGCCATACCCGTTCTTGTGCCGTTTATTATATCTAGCTCGATGTTTTTCCCGTACATCACGGGCAAAAATTTTACCTTTAGGATTATTACTGAGATAATATTATCAGCTTGGGTTCTGCTCGCACTTCTTGATGCGCGCTTTAGACCCCGTTTCTCGTGGATACTCGCTACGTTTACGATTTTTGTTGTCACTATAGGTATAGCTGACATGTTTGGTGCCAACTCGTTCAAGAGCTTCTGGAGCAACTTTGAGCGTATGGAGGGCTACATTGCCATACTGCACTTATTTGCGTACTTCCTAGTAGCAGGTGTGGTATTAAATACGGAAAAAATGTGGAATGCATTTTGGTATACGACGCTCGGAGCGAGTGTTGCTATAGCGTTCATAGGACTCAAGCCAGCGTTTGCAGTACTTCCTGACTTTGCAGCCATTCCTCGTATTGAGGCGACGTTTGGAAACCCTATCTACCTTGCAGTGTACACACTCTTTCATATTTTCATTGCACTTATACTTATGGAAAAGTGGCGGGGTACGCACTGGCACCAAGTTATCTTGGGATTAATTGCTCTGCTTCACGGCGTTGCAATGGTGCTCTCCCTTACTCGTGGTACGGTACTCGGCTTCTTGGGAGGAGCGTTTGTCACTACAACACTTATCGCACTGTACGAACGCGAGAGAAAAGTTTTACGCTGGGGTTCTATTGCGGTGCTCGCCGTCGTTGTAGCACTCATCGGTACGGGTTATGCAATCAAGGACACTGAGTTTGGAAGAACTACTCCCGTAGTAGCTCGTTTTACGCAAATAGAGCTAGACTCAGGCACCGTCAAAGCTCGTTTTATGAACTGGGGTACTGCATGGGAGGGGGTGAAGGAGCGAAGTATTTTGATCCCGGTATGTATGGAGAAGAACCATGGTTTGATCGTACGCACAACATTATCTTCGACTGGCTTATTGCTGGTGGATTTCTCGGGCTCATCGCGTACTTGCTACTACCTACCTCGCTCCTCGTGCACCTTTGGGTACTTGATCCCAGGGAAAAAAAGTGGTCTTTAAAAAACATCTTCAACGCACAGTGTCTAAAGAAAATACTTTTGCAGCGCGATCGTACTTTTAGTGCAACCGAGAGGGCCCTCTGGACAGGACTTATTGCGGCGTACATGTTCCACAACCTCTTCGTATTCGACAATATCATCAGCTACATATTATTTACTTCTGTTCTTGCGTACCTTCATTTCCGAAGTACGGAAGCTAACGCGCCACTTTTTGAAGATTACAAGGTGGCACCTGAAACAGTTACTGCAGTGGCACTACCTCTCGTGCTCGTTATTGGGGGGGTGTTGCTATGGTACATAAACATTCCTGGTATTAAAACATCGCAACTGCTTATCCAAGCACTGATGCCACAACAGCTTCCCAGTGGACAGACTGCACAACGAGCTCCAGAAGACGTACTTGAGACCTATCGTGAGGCTATTGCTTACAACCAACTTGGCAGACAGGAAGTACGAGAACAGCTTGCACAAATGGCGGCAAACATACAACGGGCGGAAGGTGTTGAACAAAAAATAAAAACTGATTTCGCGACTTTTGCTATCCGTGAAGTAGAAACGGAAGTTGAACGTAATCCTGACTCAGCTCGGCTACGCCTTTTTGCCGGTTCTTTGTATGGATCTTTTGGCTACCTAGATAAGGCTGAAGAAACATACCGAAAGGTCGTAGAGCTCGCACCAAATAAACAAGCAGGTTTGTTCCAACTAGGTGAGGTACTGTTGTTTGTAGGTAAGGATGATGAAGCCGGTGAGCTCTTTAAACGAGCGTACGAGCTTGATACTCGATATGATCTCGCAGCACGCTTATACGCAGGTACGCTTATTCGTAGTGGTAAGGACAAGGAAGCTGTTGATTTATTAACCAAACATTTCGGTACACCGTATGTCGATGATGAGCGTTTGTTTGCCGAGTGGGCAAAAGCAAAACGCTTTGATGTGGTTATTGCTATTCTTGAGAAACGAGTCGCTGACAACCCTGGTGACGTGCAACAAAAAGTGTCGCTTGCTGCTGCGTACAAAGAAGCCGGTGAGATTGACAAGGCTGTAAGTCTCCTTGAAAAGACTAAAGGGGAAAAACCGGAGTATGCTGAACAGATGGATACCTTTATAAAGGAACTTAGGGGGTGGTAGTGCATTATTATTAATCTAAGTTTGATACCAAAGACATTGGTGTCAACATAAATATAACCATGGTACAACTTAAACTTGAAGAAAAAAACATACGTAAAATCCAAAAGCAGGCTAACGGTTCAATGACCGTTACGTTGCCTGCTGACTTTATACGTGAGCTTAAGTGGAAAGGTGGTCTCAAAGTGACTGTCAAGAAGCGAGGTGAAGGTCTACTTGTGGAGGTGTGGAAGAAACCTGCTATAGCAAAGAAATAAACGTAAAAAGTTTAAAGTTATAAAGTTCATAAGGTTGAAAGTGGCGATAAAGCGCAAAGACCCGCTACTTTTCTCGGATCTAACCCACAGCCCTTCGATGACTCCTTTGAGTGCTTCAGGCTAAAAAGGCTCAGGACACAACTCCTCACCAAGTACGGTTTTTCAAGATTTGCATTTATCTTAAATTATGCTATACTAGTAATTGAGTGTTAGAGTGCGAACTCTTACAAGAAAAACTGCGTAAGTCCCCCTTAGGGGGAATTTACGTTTGTGGGTTCTTCATCCCGACTTCATACAATACAAGGTATAGTACTATTCTATTCTATTCTGTGTTGTGGACGTTAGGTAGGAATCCTATCTATGGTCACACAGAATTGGATGGTATACTTTTGCATGAACCTAGTATGGAGCGTCGCGGCACTCACATATAAGTTTTTCTTTTGGAGCTCGCACCGACGTTCCATACTGGGTTTTTAAGTACACTATTCATGCAGGTCCAAGAAAATGTATCACTTGCAGAGCACACGACGCTACGTCTAGGAGGATTGGCGCGTTTTTTTATATCTGTACATTCAGTAGAAGAATTGCGCGAGGCAATTTCATTTGCTAAAAAAAACGAGTACCCCGTATATATATTGGGTGGGGGGTCAAATGTGCTTTTCTCTGATTCGGGCTGGGATGGAGTGGTCATACAAATGTCACTGCTTGGACGTTCATATGATGAAGATAGTAAGGGTGACGCGCAGGTAGTCGCTTGTGCGGGCGAAATATGGGACCAGCTTGTGGAAGAGACTGTGGGGCAGGGGCTTTGGGGGCTCGAAAATCTTTCACGTATACCAGGGACTGTGGGTGCTGCACCGGTGCAGAACATTGGTGCGTACGGTGTTGAGGTAAAAGACGTGATTGACTGGGTGGAGGTGCTTGATATTGCAACCAACACATTACATTTACTCTCTGTCACGGAGTGCGCCTTTGGATATCGTGATTCTATTTTTAAGCACAAAGAAGGAAGTACCTATATCGTGTTACGTGTCGCATTTCGTCTGTCTACACACCCTAGCCCTAGACTCGAATATAAAGATTTGCATGAATATTTTGGCACTCGTACTGAGGTATCGGTAAAAGAAGTGCGTGATGCTATCAATAAAATACGTGATGGTAAATTTCCATGCCTTGCAAAAGTGGGAACAGCTGGATCGTTTTTTAAAAATCCCATTGTTCGAAGAAGTGTTCATAAAGAATTAGAAAGTTGGCTTGATGCTCCCGTACCTTGCTATGTCGTTGACGCAGATCATGTAAAGATACCTCTTGCATGGATACTAGAACGACTTGGGTGGAAAGGAAAGCGACTGGGTGCTATGGGGTGCTGGGAAAATCAACCACTGGTAATAGTGCACTATGGTGGAGGTACTGCAGGCGAGTTGATTTCATTTGCACGTTCTATCATGAAAGAGGTGCAAGATAAAACAAGTATTAAAATAATTCCCGAAGTAAACATAGTCACTAATTAATTTATCGACGTCGAAGTGTCTTTTTTCATCAAAAAAACATTTTTAGGTTATCCACAAAAAAAGATTCAAACAACTTTGTTTGAATTTTTTTTTGATTGATAATATATACAAGAGAGCGATGTAAAAAATTAAAAAAAATTGGTCGACGTCGTTCATTGCTTATATACATAACAAAAAATATCATGCCAGCAAAAAAGAAAGCTGCTCCAAAGCGAAAGCCTGCAGCAAAAAAGAAAGCTGCTCCAAAGCGAAAGCCTGCAGCAAAAAAGAAAGCTGCTCCAAAGCGAAAGCCTGCAGCAAAGAAGAAGAAATAGAGGTTACTTGTTCTTTGGAGAATAGTACACAACACCCGTTTTATGTGGGTGTTGTGTCGTTTTAAAGCCCTGACGAACGTTACTTTCCATGCTACAATCACGAAATGTTATCGTTAAAGAAACTGTTTCGCGACAGTACAAATAAAAAAATTCTTAAAGAACTTACCGACGTGGTGGAGGCGGTGAATGCATTTGAGGCCTCTGTTGAGCCACTTTCTGATGAAGTCCTGCGTGCAAAAACTGAAACATTCAAAGCGCAGCTTGCAGAAGGCAGAACGGTGGATGATATTTTACCAGAGGCTTTTGCTGTGGTACGCGAAGCGGCGAGACGTGTCTTGGGTGAACGTCACTACGATGTGCAGATAATGGGAGGAGCGACACTGCACCGTCATGCGATTGCTGAGATGAGGACAGGTGAGGGCAAGACGCTTGTCGCAACACTTCCAAGCTATCTAAACGCTCTCGCAGGTAAGGGTGTGCATGTGATTACTGTAAACGATTATCTCTCACGTCGTGACGCTGTGTGGATGGGGCAGGTGTATGCATTTCTCGGTTTGAGTGTGGGAGTGGTAAATGCACAAGCATCTTTTTTGTACGATCAAAATCACAAGGAAAATTCAGAAGAAGATGCTAAACGCGATGAGATGGGTTCATATAAAGTTGTAAATGAATTTTTACGACCTTGCACACGACGAGAAGCGTACTTGGCGGATGTAACCTATGGTACCAACAGTGAGTTTGGTTTTGATTATCTCCGTGACAACATTGAGTACGAGGTGAGTAATCTTCGACAACGTGGACATCATTTTGCTATTGTTGACGAGATAGACTCTATCCTTATTGATGAAGCGCGTACGCCGCTTATCATAAGTACGCCGGCTGAGGGGGCCGGTGAACTTTACAGGCAGTTTGCGAGTATAGCTCGTACCTTGGTGCTTGGTGAGGATTACACAAAAGACGAAAAGCTTCGTGCTATACAACTCACCGACAAAGGCATTGAGAAAGCGGAGAAAGCGCTCGGTGTCGACAATATATACACCGATGCGGGTATCAAATATGTACACCATTTGGAGACTGCTGTGCGCGCTAAGGCACTCTTTGAGTTAAACAGACATTACGTGGTGCGTGAGGGTGAGGTTGTCATTGTTGACGAGTTTACGGGACGTATGCAACCGGGTCGCCGTTGGGGTGATGGTATACACCAAGCGGTGGAAGCAAAAGAGGGTTTAGATATACAGCGAGAAAGTCGAACATTCGCCTCAGTGACATATCAAAACTACTTTAGGATGTATGACAAGCTGGCAGGTATGACAGGAACTGCAGAAACTTCTTCTGAAGAATTCTACAGTGTGTACGAGCTTGATGTGGTGCAGATACCTACTAACAGACCTGTCGCAAGAATTGACCATGAAGACCTCATTTTTCTTACTGAGAAGGGTAAGATGAAGGCGGTTGCACGAAAGGTTCGTGAGCTACATGAGAAAGGACAACCAGTACTTATTGGTACGGTTTCAATTGAGAAAAATGAAGAGCTTTCTCAATTTCTGACACGAGAAGGAATTCAGCACGAGCTTTTGAATGCAAAGAACCATGAACGAGAGGGAGAGATTGTTGCCCAGGCGGGTAAAAAGGCAAATGTAACGGTTGCAACAAACATGGCTGGTCGCGGTGTCGATATTAAGTTGGGGGGAAGTGTGTTTTCCCAAGAAGACTACAACGAGGTAAAAAGTCTGGGGGGGTTATTTCTGCTTGGCACAGAACGGCATGAAGCTCGTCGTATAGACAATCAGTTGCGTGGACGCGCGGGACGTCAAGGTGACCCAGGAGAAACACAGTTTTATGTGTCACTTGATGACCACTTGATGCGCGTATTTGGGAACAATGACATGATTCGTACTGTGATGAGTAAAGCTACATCGAGTGAAGACGAGCCTATCAAACATAAGATGATAAGTAACTCACTTGAGACTGCTCAGAAACGCATTGAAGGATTTAACTTTGATTCCAGAAAACGTATCCTTGCGTACGATGATGTACTCAACCACCAACGGCAGGTGATGTATACGCGACGTCGTAAATATCTCGAAGATAATCGTGAGTTTATTGATACCTTTCTTGACGAGGTTGCAGGCCATGACAGTACTATTTCAAGCACTATTGAAGAAAAAAAGAAAAACTTTGGCGAAGCGGAGTTTTATATTGCAATGCACCGACTTCTCTTACAGACGGTTGATTTCTTTTGGCTTGAGCATCTAGAAACAATGGAGTATTTAAGGAGCTCTGTGAACTTACGTGCCTATGGTCAGCGAGATCCACTTATAGAGTACAGGAAAGAGGGCTTGCGCTTGTTCCATGCGCTCGAGGCAGGCATAGTCGAACGAGTGGCAGAAAGTATACCTCGAATGGGTGCGGGTGCGTTCTTGAGTGAGGAAGAGCGTATGCGTCGTGCGAGTGCTCAGGCTCAGCGTGCGGCAGGTGGGGAAAGTACTTCGGGAGGCACGACACCCAAGCCAATCAAAAACGATGAAAAGATAGGTCGCAATGATTTGGTGACTATCACAAACGGTTCAGAAACTAAAGAGTTGAAATTTAAAAAAGCGGAGGTTTTGCTTCAAAGTGGTGAGTGGAAACTTGTGTAAGTCCCTTTGTTGGATTATCTGTTCGAAATCCACTTTTTTGCACTTAAAGTGCGATTTGCTAGTCATTTTTCGTTAATGACGTATCTCTTTATGTGTTGTACGGTACATAAAGATGCTGATTGTACACAGTATTATAGGCTTACTATGTATGGTATCCATGTATAATGTATCTACACGATTTGGCACCAAGTAGTTTTGTTAATTGCCAGTCGTTTTTCCTTATATAATGCGTGTCCTCATGTATGGATGGGAGTTTCCCCCGCACAATAGTGGCGGTCTTGGTATCGCATGCTATGGTCTTGCTAAAGGGTTGGTACAGGAAGGTGTTGACCTGAGTTTTGTGTTACCTAGAAAATACCCAGTATCTCAAACAGGGGCTCATATGTTGTTTGCCGATGAGTCCAACCCTTTTGATGGGGAAGAGGCTGAACTTTTCGCTTCGGGGTATATTAATGAAGAACGACTCAAGTTTTTACGCGGACAGTACCCAGAGCTTCAGTACGGACCTAGCCTCTACGATGAGGTACTCCGGTATGCCGCTCTCTCTCCATTGGTTGCGTTACGTAGTCGCCCTGATGTAATTCATGCACATGATTGGCTGTGCTACCCTGCAGGTATTGCTGCAAAGCGTGCGACTGGTGCCCCACTTGTTGTGCATGTACATGCAACCGAGTTTGACAGAGCGGGGTTCAACCAAACAAATCCAATTAACGATATCGAACGACGAGGTATGCATGAAGCAGATCACATACTTACCGTTTCGGAATATACAAAAAACATCATTGTTAATTACTATGATGTCGATCCAAACAAAGTGACTGTTGTATACAACGGCATAGATTCAGACGATAAGGTGGTTGTGTCTGCTCTTGAGGGTGATATGAAGCGTCTTAAAGACGCAGGTTGGGGTATTGTGCTTTTTGTGGGTCGTCTTACCATGCAGAAAGGTCCTGACTATTTCCTTGAAGCTGCTAAAAAGGTACTCTCGCGAAGGCCACAGACATTGTTTGTGATAGCAGGCTCAGGTGATATGGAGCGGCAAATTATTGATCGTGCTGCGTTTCTTGGTATTGGAGACAAGGTTATTTTCACGGGTTTTAAGCGGGACAAAGAGCTTGGTCGTTTGTATCAGGTGGCTGACCTTATGGTGATGCCCTCTGTTTCTGAGCCTTTTGGACTTGTGCCACTAGAGGCGCTTCTTAATGGCACTCCAGTGATTGTTTCTAAACAATCAGGAGTTGCTGAGGTGTTGCGCAACGCACTTAAAGTCGATTTTTGGGATATTGATGAAATGGCAAATAAAATTGCGTCTGTACTTGAGCACCCAAGCTTGCGCGAAACACTTGCTACAGAGGGTGGGCGCGAAGTACGGGCTCAAGCTTGGAGCAAGGTAGCACAACGTTGTATGATGGTATACAAGAAGCTGGTTAAGTCATTGTTACACGTATGAGTGCTATCTGTTTTTATTTTCAAGTACACCAACCCCGTCGCATTAAGCGATATCAGTTTTTTGATATAGGAACAGACCACGAGTACTTTAATGATGCTGCAGAGCTTGATACAAACAATGCACGCGTGTTGCGTAAGGTGGCAAACAAATCTTACTTACCTGCAAATGCAGTACTTTTGGAAAATTTGCGTTATCATCCGGAGTTTAAAGTCGCATTTTCTATTTCAGGAATTGCTCTTGAACAATTTGAGGAGTATGCACCAGAGGTTATTGAATCATTCCAACGCCTCGTCGATACCGGTCGGGTAGAAATCCTTTCAGAGACATACTACCATTCACTTTCATTCCTTGAGTCACCTGACGAGTTTCGTGAACAAGTGCGCATGCATGCGCAAAAAGTTAAGGAACTTTTTGGCGTAAAGCCAACTGTTTTTCGTAATACCGAGCTTATCTATAGGAACGATATTGCGGAAATGGTAGCAGATATGGGGTATTTGGGGATGCTTGCTGAAGGCGCAGATCATCTACTTGATTGGCGTAAGCCCACCTTTGTCTATCATGCGAAGAATGATCCGACCTTTAAGCTATTGCTCAAACACTACAAACTGTCTGACGATATTGCATTTCGTTTCTCAAACAAAGGTTGGGAGGAGTGGCCACTCACTGCAGGTAAGTTTGCAAAATGGGTGGACGCTCATAATGGCGATGGACATGTCATTAATCTTTTTATGGACTACGAGACTTTTGGCGAGCACCAATGGGAGGATACTGGTATTTTTAATTTCCTACGAGCTATGCCTGCGGAAGTACTCAAACATCCAGACAACTCGTTTGTGACCCCTACTGAGGCATTTTCAACGTATGGAAGCGTGGGAGAAATAGATGCACCAAACTACGTGTCATGGGCAGACATGGAGCGGGACCTTTCAGCATGGATGTCAAACTCTATACAGCATGATGCATTGAGGGCTTTTTTCGAGCTTGAGTCTGTGGTGAAAAAGTCTGGTGATCCTTCTGTACTTCGCGACTGGCGTCGGCTTTCTACGTCTGATCACTTCTATTATATGTGCACAAAATGGTTTCAGGATGGTGATGTGCACGCATATTTCAATCCATATGAATCTCCTTATGAAGCATTTATTGCGTACATGAACGTGTTAAATGATTTACGTTTACGTGCACACACTGGTCCAGATAAAAAGAGATCGGTGTGGGAGTCGGTCTCATATAAAGCACGGGGAGTATTACAAGCCATAAAATCGTAGCAACATGACAACAAAAAAAACAAGCACACAAGCAACCAAGGCGCCAAAGAAAGTGGCCGCTAAGAAAGTTGTTGCAAAGAAAGTAGTGAAGAAGGTTGTAAAGAAAACAACTGCAAAAGCTTTACCGGTAAAGTCTACCTGTGTCTGTCAAAAGGCGTGTGCACCAACACAAGCTTTTTGGGTAAATAATGGACCAGTCGTGACCAGTGTGGAGGATCTTGTAAAAGCACTTAAAGAGATGAGTGATGAACAGTATGCATACCATACCAAACGAGAGGGTAATGATTTTGCAAAATGGGTGCAGGATTGTCTTGGTGATTCCGCATCTGCAACAGGTTTAAAGAATGCGCGAACACGAGTAGGGGCAGTTCGTATTCTTGCCAAAACATGTGCTTGTCTGTAATAGGAGGAGACACACACCGCACTTTATAATATATATATGGCACGTTCACTCGTATTAGGTAACGGGAATATGCTCGTCTGTTATGACGAGTGGGGTCAAGTTCGTGACCTTCATTTTCCCTATGTCGGACTTGAGAACCATGTAGGAGAGAAGCTCATGCACAGGATTGGTCTGTATGTTGACGGTACCATGTACTGGCTTTCCGATGGGGGTTACGTGATTGATATTGAGTATGAAGAGAATACGTTTGTGGCAAGCGTACATGCTCGACATGACGTTTTGCAACTGGAGTTGCGTTTTTCTGATATTGTATACAACGAGCACGACATCTATGTTCGGCATGTTGAAGTGCATAACTTGGGTTCGGGAGACCGAGCGGTCAAACTTTTTTTTAATCAACAATTTCACATCAGTGAGTCCCGACATGGGGATACTGGGTACTACTCCCCGGAACTACACGCGATGGTTCACTATAAAGGCCGACGTGTTTTTTTAATATCCGCAAAAAGTAACGATGCATTTTTTGATGACTACAGTGTTGGTCTTTTAGGTATAGAAGGTAAAGAAGGTACGTGGCGTGATGCCGAGGATGGTGTCCTTTCCAAGAGTGCTA
>Ga0209211_10009504_pt1 | contig 12936 bp, 8 predicted proteins | sample RifGroA2_FD_183992 | JGI IMG/M metagenome (GOLD analysis project Ga0209211, IMG submission 183992) | Groundwater microbial communities from Rifle, Colorado, USA - Groundwater A2 (SPAdes) (version 2) | ecosystem: Environmental > Aquatic > Deep subsurface > Groundwater | place: Rifle, Colorado... | reverse complement strand
CGCGCTCTACGACACCGTGTTGAATGGTTATCAGGCGGTGTTTATGGCGCCGACGGAAATTCTCGCGATGCAACATTATCAGACACTCAGTAAAATTTTGGGTAATAAAATCAAAATTGGTTTACTGACGAATTCGCAACAGATTGTGCCGGGTGGCATTATTGAGGAGGGGTGGTCGCTCGCCAAAAAGAAAAAACAAATTGCCGACCAAATAAACTCCGGTGATTTGCAAGTAGCGATCGGCACACACGCATTACTGTCGGATAAAATCGAATTTACCAAATTGGGTCTCGTGATTGTGGACGAGCAACATCGTTTCGGGGTGGAACAAAGAAAGACGATAAAATCAAAAGGAGAGCACGCACATTTCCTATCGATGACCGCTACTCCGATCCCGCGTTCGCTCGCTCTCACCTTGTATGGCGATTTGGAATTATCCGCCATCACAGAATTGCCCACTGGTCGTAAAAAAATATTGACCCGACTGGTCGAAGCGGCCAAACGTTCGGCCGCTTACGATTTTATCCGCGCGCAGGTGAAAAACGGGCGACAGGTGTTTGTGGTATGTCCGTTGATTGAAGAAAAAGATGTTGATGGCGATGCATTTGTGCCGATCAATTATTTTACGGATAATGATAAAAAAACTGTGATGTCCGAATACGAAAAATTGTCCCAGAAAATTTTTCCGGATTTGCGAGTAGGGTATCTGCACGGCAAACTCCCCGCCAAAGGCGGGTCGGCCTTTGGTCGAAAGTCGCCAAACAAAACACAAATAATGGAGGATTTCAAAAATGGCAAAATAGATGTTTTGGTGGCTACTTCGGTGGTGGAAGTGGGGGTGGATATTCCCAATGCGTCGGTGATGATGATTGAAGGGGCGGAGCGATTTGGTCTCGCTCAGTTGCACCAGTTTCGGGGGCGGGTGGGGCGCAGTGTACACCAGTCGTATTGTTTTTTGTTTACCAATATGAACGGCCAAAAGATTATGGAACGATTGCGATTTTTCGAGGCCAACCACGATGGGTTCAGATTGGCAGAAAAAGATTTGGAACTGCGTGGGCCGGGCGAGGTGTATGGCACCACGCAAAGCGGAATGATGAATTTACGCCTGGCGAAACTGACAGATATTGCAATTGTCAAAAAAGCGCGGGAGGCGGCGAAAATAGTGGTCGGTGATTTTGAGCGCTATCCGGCCTGTCGGGCGCGATTTAAAAAATTCGCGCAAAATGTGCATTTGGAATAAAGTATTGACGGAAGGGATTTTTTGTGGTAGAATCTTGGCAGGTTCTTTTTTTGCTGGTCCGGGGTGGGCCAATTGTGGACAACACTTGTTAGGAGGAGAAAACATGAGCAGTGACGGTACTTGGCATATAGCTGTCGTACTCCTTGAGGCCAAAGAAGAGGAGAAGCGGCGTTGTTATGCCAAACGAGTGTTCGTAGAAAAAGATACGGACACGATCACAGTGTTCGGTCGTTTGAGTCGGACCGGTAGCGATCGGCATTTCCTCGTTAAGGAGGTTTGTTTTCGCACTTCCTTCGACAAGGCCAGCGCCGAAGTTCGGTACCTCAACGAGTCCAAGGGCGTCCATGTCGACGCCGCCGTGGTCGACAAATTGCCGGTCGCCTGACCGGCCAGATTTTGATATTGTTCTTTAAGCGCCCTTCTGGCGCTTTTTTATTTCTCTAAAATCTTTTCCACCACTTCCGCCACATTTTTTACCGGCGCGATTTTTATGCCGGCGATTTTCACTTCTTCGCCGATCGAGGGCACGGCCGCGAACGCAAATCCCAGTTTTTTAATTTCTTCCAAACGTCGCTTGGCATTCGGCACTCCGCGTAGTTCGCCCCCCAATCCAATTTCTCCAAACGATACTAAATTGGCCGGTAGTTGTTTGTTTTTGAAAGCCGAAGCGAGTGCAAGCGCTACCGCCAGATCGGCCGCTGGTTCGTCGGCTTGCATGCCGCCCACCACATTGAGAAAAACATCATACGCATCGAGCGGCAATCCGGCGCGTTTGGTCAAAACTCCAATGAGCACTTGTAATCGGTTGAGGTCAAATCCACTCGAACGTCGTTGGGGATAGCCGAAATTGGTTTTGGTGACGAGCGCCTGAATCTCTACCAGTATCGGACGAGTACCCTCCATGAGGCAGGTGATCGCTGATCCGGGAATATTTTCCGGTCGGCCGGAAAGAAAGGCTTGTGATGGATTGGCCACTTCGCATAGGCCGTTTTCTTCCATCGAAAATACCCCCACTTCGTCGGTGGATCCAAACCGATTTTTCACCGCGCGCAAAATGCGAAAGTTATGAAATTTATCACCCTCCAAATACAAAACCGTATCTACCAAATGTTCCAAAGTTTTTGGTCCGGCCACGCCGCCGTCTTTGGTCACCTGGCCGATGATAATGATCGGTCGGCCGGTCATCTTGGCGCACTGCATTAGTTTGGTGGCGCAAGCGCGCACTTGGGTGGAAGAGCCGGTGTCACTCTCCGCGTCCGACGAAAAAACAGTTTGAATTGAATCCACGATCGTGAGGGTTGGTTTGGTATGACTGATGGTGGCGACAATGGTTTCGACATTAGTCTCGCCCGCCAGACGTAATTTATTATCGGTAATTTTCAGGCGATCGGCGCGCAGTTTGATCTGATCGGCCGATTCTTCGCCGGAGATGTATAGGCAATTCGGAATAGTGGTGGCGATTTGCAGAGCCAGAGTGGATTTGCCGATGCCGGGTTCGCCGCCGAGCAGAATCACGCTCCCAGGTACGAGGCCGCCACCGAGAACGCGATCAAGTTCGCCGATGCCGCTCGTGGCGCGAGCGAAATCTTTGCCGATGAGTTCGTCGAAGCCGACGGTTTTGGCCGGGGCGATGTCATTGATAGCAATCAGTGTCCCCGGCGCGGTCGGTCGCACAGTGGATTTTTCTACTGTGCCCCATTGTCCGCATTCCAAACAGCGCCCGTTCCATTTTTGGAACTGGGCGCTACAGTGGGAACAGGTGAAAATTGTATTTTGTTTGGACATGTTGGTTTGGTGGTTGTTATTTTCCGGTCCAAGAATTGCACGGGCACCACCCTGGTGTTCTTGTCCGGCAACCGGCATTGCTAGTGAAAAATTCATAATGCCACCATTCACCACAATACCGTGTGAATCCGGCCTCTATTACCATTGTTTCTAGTAGGGTGATTTCGGAATTATCACGCATGGCGTATCCATACTTATCATCTTTACTATTTCGCCATTTGTCATCATTTATATATGAATTTTCTATAGTGATGTCGATTGATTCTCCAGTGAGATGTCCTCTGTTGTGACAATCGGATGTGCTCGCTTGGAATTTTGCGTTGTCGCCAAATCTTTTCTCTGCGTCAGTGCGAAAGGCGGTTTGCTGGGCGAGAGTGCGCGCTGCTCCGTTGATGGCCAGTCTCAAATCTGGGCGATTTAAAGTTATTTTCATCCGTCCTATTATGCCGTCTAGTTTTACTACAGCATCAGCTGCCGGTTTGAGGAGATAAGGCACAGAGGCATTAATAGTAATATTATTGAGATGAAGCAATTTCAAATTTACCGCTTTGGAGTAATCTGTGAGGCAGGTGGCGCTGAGGTCTACGGCGGGATTTGATCCGTCGTCCATCCCGTATTTCATGATTTCTTGGTCGGCTAATGTAGGCAGTATTACCTCTATCGGCAGTGTTTTGAGTTTTACCAGGTTAGGATTGATGGTATATAAAATAGCGTAAGCGCTCCAAGCGATCACGAGTCCGATCACTACTCGGCCGATGGTTTTGTAGGCTTCCATTTTTTGTTCGCCGCCACCGGAAATAATAATTTTGATACCTTGTAAAATAATCAGCACCACTGCCAAAATACTGGCAACCGTGACACCGTATCTAAATAACGCCGCCACATATTCGGCAATCCAGGGTATGTATAACATGCCACCCTCGATATTCGTCACATCAGATAATGTCAGACCGGGTAAGGTAGTCTCTAATACCGGCTTTTCGGGTAGTAATGGTGGGGGAGGTAGAGCGCCCTGCATCATTTGAGCCAAAATAGTAGCTGAATCCGATTTGCATGTGGCGACGTCATCCCCGCCTCCGGTGCAGGATTCAAATTTAGTTAGTCGTTCGCCGTTTAACAAATTAGACTCTTCGATTTTTGCCACTTCTGCTATACCATAGGGGCTACTACCGGCCTCTCCTGGTGAATTAGAATAAGCGATGGAATAAGCGCTAGCGAACATCATGACTGTTAGAAAATCGCCATTTTTTTCCAGTTGGGGATTGGTGGCAAATTTGGCACAGACCTCATTACTTTGTCTTTCTAATAGCGCCGATGGATCTAGTGATTCTGTCGCTTCCGGTTCTGCCGCTTTTATGGTAAGACAAGCCGTTCGTAAAGCACTTTTGTTTTGACAGATACAAAGATATTCTTTGAGATCTTTGGGGTAGCCGCTCCACTTTTCAGCTGCGACCTGAGCGGCTGACGCGGTGATTTCTTCTCTGGCGCTCGCGGCCCGCGCATAATTTACCGGCCAACAATTTGCCACCCCAACCATGAACAATATCGCCAGTAGTATTCGCCAATTTTTGAAATATTTTGACATATTTATCAATAATAAATTTATTCTTTAATAAAATTATTTAGCATTTCTTCAAAATTGACATCATCAGGGATCGTCACTTTTTTATTATTGACAAACACCCCCGGCAATTCGTTCACGCCGAGCGCGCTAGCCAAATCCATGGAATTTTGAATTTTATTTTTGGTTTCATCCGCGGTGAGGCATGTCTGCCATTGTCCCATATCCAATTTTAATCCTTCGGCGATTTTTTTCAGATTGTAATCTTTGAGATTGGCGCGATCCAGCGCGACTTGGTTGGTAAATTCCCAAAATTTATTTTGTTTGAAAGCGCAGTAGGCGGCCTCGTGGGCTTGTTTGCTGCCAGCGCTAAACCAGCCGCTTGTCGGCACATCTTTCCATACCATCTTGGCTGCAAGGGGGTGCGCCGTGACGAATTTGTATAGTATGGCATGGATTTTTTGACATTTGGCGCAACCAAAGTCGGTAAATTCTACAATCACCAGCGCTGCCCCCGGGTTGCCGTATTCCGGATCTTTCTCGCTGGTAGGTATATACATGAGTTGCGAACCAATCAGCGGTTTTTCTTCCGGAGTGATATCGATCGATTGAAATAGTTTCACTTCTTTTACTAAAAATAAAAGAGATATGGCCAGCGCCAAAGCTATCAAAATGTATAAAATAATTTTTTTCTGCATATTATTGATTTAATTTGGCTTCAAAAATACCCGCTTTGAATAAATCCGTAAATACCAGACGATTGCCGGCTTTGTCGTAATAGATGCTGGTGGCGCTATAGGAAACATCTCCGGTGGGGATGAGAGTTTTGGCTCCGGTACGTAGATCGACTTTGTAAAAATCATCATAACTGGAATTTACCGATGGTGACATGCCGGCGCCGGCGGGGAGAGTGCGTGGTACTGCGCAAAATATAGTATTGTCATCTCCAAAAGAGCACTTTTTGGCCCAAGTATTTAATTTGATAGTCTTGCGTCCGGTGTTGATGTTGTCGCCGTAGGAATTCACAATCCATAATTCTGGTTCGAAATCGCTTCTACCACTCCACACGCTGTAAGCCAATTTTTGTCCGGTCGGGGACCATTTGGATTCGAAGCCCAACCCCTCCACTGTCAGCCCTTTGAAATTTTCGTGATTAAGACCGACCATTAATATTTGTTGGCGATCTGCGCCGAGCGGGTTACCGGTTTTGCTAAACGCAATCACTTGGCGGCTGGGCGACCAATCCACAGTCACTTTGTCTTGATTTTCTCCCAAATCTTCGATGGCCCTCGTACCAGTACCATCATCATTGAAAGTGATCAGCCAACGATTTTCCGGAGAAAGTCCGACGCTTTTGGCGGCGAGTTGAGTGCTGTCGGGTGAGAAAGAAAAATTTTCCCAATGTTTGGGTAGGGGGACTTGTTTGTTGGTGTCAAAATTGTAAATTGTTTTAGCGCCGTCGGGATATTCGAGTACGGCCTTATTGGCGTTTTGGGCCCAGGTCACCTTTTGAACATTGTAAAAAATTTGATTGGATAAAGCCGCGATCGAGCCGTCGGATTTGATGCGATAAAATTTGCCATCGGTAGGGTTGTGGTAGCGCACGTCGCCAGCGCTACTCAAAGAAGTATAAGAAACGTTTTCCGTAGTGAGTGAATCCACTGGTGTGGGCACATAAAAACCAGGCGTGGCTTGAGGGATGGCACCGGCTGTCGGTAGCGCGCCGGCGGTGGGAGCGCCCGGGCCGCCGGTAGTGGTGGCGCCGCGCGGTCCGGCCGGCACGAGTCCTCCGGTAGTGGTGGCGCCCGGGCCGATAATGGTCGGTAAAATTTTACCACCACCGAGAAAAGCCATGTACAAGCTATAACCAATGATAATTGCCAGCAATAGTAGCAAAACGATAAATGTGATTTTTTTGGCGCGCGTCATATTTTTTAATAATTATTTTTTGTTTATTGGTAGTAGTATTTTAAGCTCTTTTTTCACTTGTTGCAACCTGGTTTTGGCGTTGAGCTTCTTTTCTTCTTCTTTTATTGCCAGTTTGAATTTTTCGGATAGGTCAGTCACCTTTTTTATGACCGGTTTGAAAGTGGCCGGCATTTTTCCAATGTCCAGCACCATGCCGATGATGAGAAATACCGGCAACAGTGGAATGAGTATGATTAAAGATATTCCAAGAGTTTCCACTGCGGTGGCACCTACCGCCCAGCCCCACATTTGCAATGTTTCTATCAGCGCTGCCGTTTTTTTGAGAATTGTCAGGGATATTTTGAGAAATAAAAGTGTGGTGACGGCTGTTTTTAGTATCGCCAATTTGGCACGGCCTTTTTTCTGGTTCATTTGCCCTGAAATATTATTCAAAGCAGAGCGCACCATTGTTTTGGCGAGCATGATTGCCCAAGAGGAAGTAAAACTAAATTGAAATGGCGGCGGTTTGAGAATGGAATTGACTCCTTTTTCAAATTCTTTGATAGTGGTTTCCAGATCTTTTCTCTCATTTTGTAATTGTTTGATACGTTGTTGGCGGTCTCTGGCAACATCGCCGGCGGCCGCTTGGGTGTTGTTGATGGTGGCTGGTTCGCCGCCAGTACCGGCGGGGGCGCCTGTGGATTTTTCATCAATCGGTCGCGAGTATTCATCTTGGGCCACTAGCGGCGCTTCTGTATCTTTCGGAATCGCGTTGGCGTTTTCGCCGGCTGTTGGCGCTCCTGGTGTTTCTGGCTGCGCAGGCGCTTGTTCTTCGGCGGCATTGCGGCGTTCGCGGTTTTGATCTTTGGCCATATCGGCGCCGGCGCCCACCTGTTCGTTGGTGGTTAATTCTTTTTTTGCCTCGGTCGGAAGTATCTCGTTCGGTTGTTTACCGGTTTCGTCCGACGGTGTTGGTGGCGCTGAAGGAGGAGCTTCCCCAGTCGCTGTTTCGGCAGTTGGTTGGGCTGATGGTTTTTTGGTTTTTTCTTCCGGTTTGGTTTCTTCGGCGCCTTCGGGTTGGGAAATATCGCCTTGGCTTTGAGAAGATGGCGGTGGTGGTTGGTCGAAATTAGTTGGTTGAGGCGCGGAAATTTCCGGTTCTGTTTGAGTAGCGACGGGAGTACGGCGTTGTGTTTGATTTTTGGTTTGGGTTGTGTGTGAAGGCGCTGTCTCTGAAGAGGGCTCGGTCTCTGTTTTTGCGCTGGTCGGTGGCAATGCGGCGTCCGGTGGTTGTTCTTCTGTGGCGGTTGTTTGTGGGGTGGAAGTTGGTTTTGCCGATGCTTTGGCAGTGACGACCGGCTTGGTGAGCTCCTCTTCGTCTTCTTCTGGTTGGAATGGTTGTTCGTCTTCGAATTGTTCGGGTGCGGTAGTGTCATCTGGTGTAGCGGCCGGTTTTTTGGCTGGACCAGAAAATTCCCGTCCAACGTCGGGAGTTTTTTCGGCGTAGGGAGTGTATGGTTGTTCGGCCGGCGTGGTTTGGGCGGGTCTGGCTGTAGGCGCGGTTTGGGAGGATGGCGTGCCAGTGTTTGGAGTAGCAGTTCCACTTGTTGGTGGTTGCGGTGCGGGCGCATTGGCAGTGGTCGGAATTTGGGCCGGAATTTTCTGGCCATTTTTTTTGCGTTTGGTGCGGGCTTTATTTTTTGGCCTGCTATCTATGGTAGCGGCTGTCGGTGGTTGGTTGGGGGTGGGCGGGGCGGTCGGCGAAGTGTTAGAAGATGGCGCGTTGCCAGCGTTGGTTGGTGCCGCACTGGGAGATATGCTGGTGGTGGGAGGTGTATGAGGTGGGGCTGATGTGGGGCGCGTAGTCGGCGTTTGTTTTTGAACGGCCGGTTGTTGGTTTTGGGCGGGTGGAGTTGTAGATACTGGCGGCTGTGAACTGGTCGGTGCGGCGTTTATTTGGACATCAAATTCGGTATTGGTTGGTGCGGCGGGTTGTGCCGTTGTGTCCGGGGTTTGTGTAGTAGTATCGACAGTGACCGCCGGGGTGGATACAGCAGGTATGTTGATTGTGCTGGTAATATTGCCGCTGCTAGGCGCATTCCCGATACTGGAAGTTGGCGCAGAGACCGACGGTGTGGAAATTGTTGTCGGTCTGCTTTCGATTTTTTTTATTGTCTTGGCTAAGATGGGGGATATTTTTCGCAAAACCTTGTCTTTTTCTAAACTGGTTTTTTTCGGAAGGGGATTATTGTGGATTGACGCAACACTTTTTATTTTTTCAGTCAACTTGTCTCTTTCCTCTCGACTAAGTTGTAGTGGAATTTTACGCAAACCTTTCCTGACCATTTCCGCAAACATTTTTACCGAACTATTGCCTGCAACAAATTGTTTCAATGCTTCTGCCAAATTATCTGAAATGTTGGGTAGTTCGCGAACGCGAGTCTCTCTACTGGTGGTGTTGTCTTTGTTGACGGTGATTTCTTCTTCGATGTCAGCGTCGGTCCGTTCTTTGGGAAACAAAACAGCATTCAGTCGTCTGATAGTCTTTTTCCCCAAAATATCATAAATGCGATCGTAGGCATTGGGGCCAAGCAGTTGGGACAGTTTTGCCCCCAGCAGTTTTTTGTCTGGATCGTTGTGTACCATAAGATAACAATGTGGTTATTATACCACATTTTGAAGAAATTTACTCTTACCGAAACACAGCCGCAATTATTACGGTCCCTTGCATATTTATTCACATATTATATAATACTTTTATTGTTCACACAAGAAATTTTTTATGAATTTTCCTAAACAAATTTTCAAAGCGTACGATATTCGCGGATTGGTCGATGGGGAGCTGTCGGAAGAGTTCGCGTATGCCTTGGGGCAGGCGTTTGTGGAATTTTTGCAATTACATGGTTTCGATCCGGTCGACAAATTACTCGTGGTCGGGCGAGATATGCGCGCGACCAGCTTATCTTTTCAACAAGCGCTCATACGCGGGGTCAATGACAGTGGTGTGAACGTGGTGGATATCGGGCTCGCAACGACGCCGTTATTCAATTTTGCTTGCGCGCATTATGTGGCGCATGTGGCTGGTATCATGGTGACAGCCAGCCATAATCCCGCCGAGTATAATGGATTCAAAATGACACTCAGTGACGGTTTACCGGTGGGGAAAAATAATGGCATGGACGAGGTGCGAGATTTGACGGAAAAATATTTGAACAATCCACTGATGGAAAAATTATCCGGGACAATCACGCAATTTAATCCGAGCGCAGATTATTTTGCCAAACTTTTTTCTTTGGCATCACCTGAATCGATCAATCCGCTCAAAGTAGTAATTGATGCTGGCAATGGGATGGCACAAGTGACGATTCCCGCAGTACTCAAACATCTGCCGGTGCAAGTCGAATATTTGTATCTCGAACCGGACGGGCGATTTCCGAATCATGAAGCCAATCCGCTCAAAACTGACACTTTGCGAGATTTGCAGGCCAAAGTATTGGAATCAGGCGCGGATTTGGGATTTGCGCTCGACGGTGACGCTGATCGGCTCGGCCTTGTGGACGAAGAGGGCGAGGTGGTGGAGGCGTCGTTTGTGGGGGCGCTCATCGGATTGGAAATTTTGAAAGAAAATCCCGGCGCGCTGATGCTTTATGATTTGCGTTCGAGTATGATCGTGCCCGAAGTGTGGGCGGCGGCCGGCGCCAAAACAGCTAAGTCGGTCGTGGGCCACGCGCTCATCAAAAAACAGATGAAAGAACAGAGTGCAACATTCGCTAGTGAGTTGTCTTTACATTTGTATTTTCATTCGATGTATGATGTGGAGTCGACGGATTTGGCGCTCCTATATATTTTACGATTGCTGTCGCAAAGTAATAAAAAATTGAGCGAGCTCATTGCGCCGCTCAAAAAATATTTTCATTCCGGCGAGAGTAATTACAAAGTGTCGGATCCGGCGGCGGTGATGGCGCGTCTCGAAAATGAATACAAAAATTTTGCTAAAGAAATTTCACATTTGGACGGATTGTGGCTCGGATTTGATTGGGGTTGGTTTAATGTGCGGGCGAGCAACACCGAGCCGGTATTGCGTCTGAATTTGGAAGCCCACACTCGCGAATTAATGGACGAAAAATTGAGAGAGGTGAAAGCGTTAATCGAATGTCATTCCGAACGAATGTGAGGAATCTCTATCCCATCGTTTTGACCAACGGGAGAGAGACTCCTCCGGAGTTTACACTGAACGCAAGTGAACGTGTCGTCGGAATGACAGTCAAAAATTAAAAATCCGCCAACTAAGGCGGATTTTTTTGTGGAAATTTTATGACATCGCTCGTAGCCGCTTGATGCGTTCTTCCACCGGCGGGTGAGTAGAAAAAAGTGAAGAGAATTTTTTACCGGGGCCAAATGGGTTGGAGATAAATAGATGTGCAGTCGCGGTCGAGGCGCGCGCCATCGGCTGTCCGTCTGCGGCGATTTTTTGTAGAGCACTCGCGAGCCCGGCCGGATAACGGGTGAGTAGCGCGCCGGAAGCGTCGGCGAGGTATTCGCGTTGGCGCGAGACTGCCAGCTTGATGAGTTCGGCGATGAGTGGGGAGAGAATTGCCAATATTACGCCGACAATGGTCAAAATCGCGCCAATATTACCATTGTTATTGTCGCGACTGCGTCCACCAAACATAAATCGCGAGCGCAAAAAGATATTGGAGAGAATGGAAATGGATCCCACCATCACCGCTACGAGCATCATGAAACGGATGTCATAATTTTTGACGTGTGATAATTCGTGCGCGATCACGCCTTCGAGCTCTTCGTTGGTGAGTTTTTCGATGGCGCCGGTAGTGAGCGCGATCGAAGACATCTCCGGTTTGCGGCCGGTGGCAAACGCGTTGATCGCCGGATCGGGCATGATATAAATTTTGGGCATCGGTAATCCGGAGGTGATGCAGAGATTTTCTACCAGATGATAAACGTATTTGTTTTCGTCATGTTCGAGTGGTCGAGCGCCTGATGTCCATAGCGCGATTTTGTCGCCCTGAAAATATGAAATTGCGGTCATGCCGAATGAAATGATCACTGCGATCCAAACTCCGCCATAAGTAGTATCGCCTTGCGCCGCGCTAAAGATATAGCCGAGTGCGCAAACCAAGGCGATCACCGCCATCATCAAAAATACTGAATTACGTTTGTTGGCAGAGATTTCCTGATAAATCATAAATTACAGACGGGCGGTCTTGTTCTTTTTTGGTGGTACGGGTTTATCGTTTGCTTTATTATTTTCGGGACCAAAAATATTCGCGCCGAATTTGGCGGCCGAATCCCCAATGTTTTGCAATAAATCATTGGTGTCCTGATTGCTATCCGATTGCGGTGTAAATACTGTTTTTATGTCTTGGGTAATTTTTGCGCGTTGTAATTTTAATTTTTCTCGCGCGGCAGTGCGTTTGTCTTTTCTGAGTCGACCCCTTTCTTTGGTGGTCATTCCTGTTTTAGTCATTGGGCGTGTTTCAAAATCTGTTTTGATAGTGGCCAGCTGATTTTCTTCTTCTTCGTTTAATTCGTTTTTATCTGCTTTATCGGTTTTTTTACCCGCCTTGTCTTTTTTGTTGGAAAATAATTTTCCGGCCGGAGTAGTCTCGGCCAAAGCCAAAGTATCGTCGATTTGGTGGGTGATGGGGCCAACTGTGGCATGTTCATAGTTGTTGGCTTGAGCTTGTTGGTTCATTGATGAATTTAACACCCCATATAATCCTACTGCGGCGGCGGCTTTGGCCAGGGGTTTTTTCCAATCCTTTGGTCGTCTCGTTTCTTTGGAAATTTTTTTATCTACCACATCCTCGACGGCGTTCGCTATTTCCGCCGCGTCTTCGTTTTCATTTTTGCTGTCCAACTCCCACTGTTCCGGCATTGGAGCGTATTCTCCGGCTACTTCCGGCTCGGTATCGAGATTTTCGGATGATATGTCGTCAATAATAATTTCCGGCTCAGTAGATTCCACTACTTTTGTCGGGAATAAACGATTGCGCAAGCGAGCAAAAAAGCCTTGCTTGGGTGCGACAGTCGGTGTTTCGGTCGGTTGTGTTGCGGTTTTTTTATAAGTTGAAGGTTGAGCGGCTACTATTTTTTGAGCGTTTGCCAATTTTTCCGCGTCTTGTCGTTTTTTTTCTTCGTATCTTTGAGTTCTCGCAATCATCGCGGCGTTCATCTCTTCGGTGACTTTATTTTCCGCTTTTATTTGTTTGGTCTCGGCCGCTTCGAGCCCGAAAAACATTTCTCCCGCCACTGTGTCCCAATTATCCAGCATGGCTTTTTTGAGCGGTCCGTTTTTGTCTTTGTTTTGTTTCAATTCGTCGTGCATTTGATTTAACATCTCTGTATCCAAATCAATCCCGGCGATTTTCATCTGTTTAGCCCATTTTTGCGCGCCGACTTCATCGGGGGAAAATTT
>Ga0209211_10009502_pt1 | contig 12939 bp, 10 predicted proteins | sample RifGroA2_FD_183992 | JGI IMG/M metagenome (GOLD analysis project Ga0209211, IMG submission 183992) | Groundwater microbial communities from Rifle, Colorado, USA - Groundwater A2 (SPAdes) (version 2) | ecosystem: Environmental > Aquatic > Deep subsurface > Groundwater | place: Rifle, Colorado... | reverse complement strand
GGCGGTCGGGCAGACAGGGTGGATCTACAGTGCGGACACCGGCGCGGGAGAATGGAGACGTGCGGAAACCCGATAGCTACGCGGGATCGATGAATTCCTGAAGGAGAGCGAAGATCTTGGAAACGAAAAGCAGGTTTGAAAGATTCTGCTGGTTTCTGGCGCAACACCAGATCAAGGTCCTCGTGTTCGTGCTGGTCATCACCGCCGTCTTCGGGGTCGGGATCTCCAGGATACGCACCGAAGTCGTCCTTTCGGAGATGTTCCCCTACGATCACCCCTACCTGAAGCTGATGGGGCGGTTCGGGCAGGTCTTCGGCGGCGGCGGTTCCGGGGTGGTGATCGCCGTAAAGGTGAAAAAGGGGGATGTCTTCAACGAGAAGACCCTCACGAAAATAAAGAACATGACCGGCGAAGTGGAGCTGTGGGACGAGGTCTACCGGGTCCTCACCGTCTCGATGGCCAGCAACTCCACAAAGGTGGTGAACGCGAAGGGGAAGGGCGAGATCACCATCGAAGCCCTCATGTTCCCGGATGTGCCGAAGACGCCGGAGGCCATGGAGCTTCTCAAGAAGAACGTCTTCTCCAACCCCGCCTACAACGGCAGCCTCGTCTCCAAGGACGGAACGGCCTGCCTCCTTGTCACCGAGTGCAAGGAGAACATCTCCTACTCGCGGATCTTCACGCTCCTCCGGGCGCTCGAGAAGAAGTACTCCGACGAAAACACAACCATCCACGTCGTGGGCTTCCCCATGTTGATGGGCTGGATCTACAGCCTTACGCCCCAGATGTACATGGTCTTCGGGTCCAGCATCCTCGCCATCGCGCTGGTGCTCTGGCTCATCTTCGACAATTTGCCGGGTATGATCTCCCCGTTGGCGAACGCGGGGATCCTCACGATCTGGGGCCTGGGGTTCATCGGCTTCACAGGCATCAACTTCAGCCCTCTCCTCTACGTCCTGGCATTCCTCGTGGCGGCGCGGATGATCGGGAACTCCCATCAGATCGCCTATCGCTATTTCGAGGAGCTCGATGCGAGCAAGGGGGACCGGAAAAAGGCGTCCTACGAAACCATGAGGACGATGTGGGTGCCCAACTTCGCTGCCGTCGCGGCGGACGTCGCCGGGTTCGCGGTGCTGTTCATCGCCAAGATCGTCCTCATGGTGCACCTGGCGATCATCATGAGCTTCTGGATGGCGACGATCCTCCTCACGGGGCTCCTCGTCCCCCTCGTCTGCAGCCTTGTTCCCCAGGAAGTGAATAGCGAGGAGTGGGCGAAGGAGGGCTGCCATATCGACTTGATGGCGCGCACCATGATGAAGATCACCCGTTTCTCCATCGGCCCCAATACGCGCTACGTCACGGGGGCGTTGATCCTTCTTCTGACGGTCTTCTGCGTCTGGGAGACGAGTAAGCTGAAGATCGGAGATCCAACCCCGGGCTCCCCCGTCTTCTACGACAACCACCCGTACAACAAGGACCAGGCCGTGATCAACAAATCCTTCGATGCGTCTTCCGAGAACTTCGTCCTGTACTACGAGGGGGCCGCCGGCTCCGTCTACGAGCCGGTCGTGTTGAATACCTTCGAATCATTTTCACGTCACATGGCGGAACAATTGCCGGATATCTACAAGTCGTCGACCTCGATCCTGAACATCGTCAGCATGCTGAACTTCACCTTCCACGACGGTGACAAGCTCTGGTACCAGTTGCCGTTGGACAAGCAGATGCTCACCGGGATCCTCGGGTACATCCGAAACACCGTGGACCGGGGCACTCTGGGGCGTTTCATGGACTCGACGCTGGAACGGGCGCAGATCACGCTGTACTTCGCGGACCACACCTCGGACAACCTGCTCCGGATCCGGAACGCCGCCTACGATTTCTTCAGGAACCACTCCATGAAGATCGGGAGCGGGCAATTCCACCTGGCGGGCGGCCGGATCGGGATGGAGATCGCAGTAAACGAGGAGATGAAGCGTTCCCATCTCCTGATCGATCTTGCCGTCTACCTCGGGATCCTGGTGCTGTGCAGCCTCTGCTACCGGTCGATCGTCGCGGGACTCATGCTCACCGTACCCCTCGTCCTGGCCAACGGCATGGCGGCGACCTACATGTCGATCCGGGACATCGGGCTCTCCATCAACACCTTGCCCATCGCCGCGATCGGTGCGGGATTGGGGGTCGACTTCGCCATCTATCTCTATAGCCGTATCATGGAAGAATTCCCCATACAAAACGGGAACTGGACGACGACGATCATGCAGTCGGTCTGTACCTGCGGCAAGGCAGTGGTCTACACCGGCGTCACCGTCATCCTTCCCATCCTGACCTGGTACCTCTTCTCGGACATGAAGTTCCAGGCGGAAGTGGGCTTCTTCCTGTCGCTCATCATGGCGGCCAACGTGGTCCTGGTGCTGACGCTGCATCCGTTGATGATCTATGTCATAAAGCCGAAATTTATCAGCCGGAACTTCGAGAAGGAAACGGCGAAAGCGCCGTCCGCGAATCTGGGGCTGCTGCAGCAATAACGGTTACGGGTGGCAGGGACAACGGGGCAGAGGGGTGCGAATATCCACGCGGGAAGAAAGGAGCAAATGCGATGGGGAGTAGACGTTACCGGTGGGTCGGAGCGGGGGTCGTCCTGGCGTTGCTCGGGAGCCAAAGCGCAAGCGGGGCGGCGGATTTGAGCCTGTGGGGCAAGCCCGTTTCGCTGATGGGCTACGTCGATCAGGGGGTGTCGACCAATATCGGCAAAGGGAAGAGCTTCGACAACAAGGACGGGTTGAACTCCGCCGTCTTTTCAACGCTCCTGGAGGGGGATTACCGCCCGGGACAAGACCTCAAGGTGTACGTGGCGGGGAAATTCACGGCGGACTGGATCTACCCCCTGCTGGCCGGCAACCAGGAGTGGAAGGACAAGGAGTTCGACAAGAGCCGGGATGAGCTCTACGTCGACACCGGCTGGGACAAGATGCTCCACGAGGCGTATGTCACGTGGTCGCCCGGGAACTTCTTCCTTCGGGTGGGGAAGCAGATCGTGGGTTGGGGCGAGACGGACGGGTTCCGGTTGATGGACCAGATCAATCCGGTGGATCAGCGCCGGGGGCTGGGAGACGTGGAGTTCGAGAACACCATCATCCCGATCTGGCTCGTTCGGGCGGACTACCACTTACAGCCCCAATCGCGCTGGCTCCAGGATATCGCATTCGAGACCGTGTTCAACCCGAATGCCCGGTTTCAGCCTGACCGGCCGATCGACCTGGGCAACGATGTCTCGGGGGTCTGGGCTCCGGACGTGGTTCCGTTCCCCGGGGGTCAGCTCGGTTCCTCGCGCTACGACAACAAGGCGCCGGGCGACTGGGAGAGAGGGGGGATGGAGTTCGGGGCGCGGGTAAAGGGTGTGGTCAGCGACATGATCATTTCCCTGAACTACTTCAACGGCCTTTCCAACGCCGCCCAGCTCAAGTTGGCGGGAGCGCCGGATGTCACCGTGGCCCCGGACGGTACGCCCGTCCTCCACCTTCCGCTGGAGCAGCGTTACCCCCGGTATCAGATGGTGGGAGCCACCTTCACGAGCGACTTCCCGTCGATGAGTTCCAGCATGCTGGGGGGGGTTGCGCCGGTCCTTCGTCTGGAAGCGGAACGCGTGTTCAACAACACGATGGGCGTCGAGGGGGGGTTCAGCGGACCGCCGTTTGAAAGATACATCAAGAAGGACGAGATCCGGTATGTCGTGGGGGTGGACTGGAAGGTGAAAGCGGATTTCCTGAATCCGAAGGCGTACTTCTTTCTCTCCGGTCAGTTCTACCACCGCAAGATTCTGGACTTCGAGAAGGACCAGACCCCGGCGGAAATCGCCGCGAAGATGGACTTGAAGGACTTCCTGGGAAATGTGAAGGAAGACAACTACATTACGACGCTCCTGATCAACACGACGTACCTTCACAACAAGTTGACGCCGCAGTTTTTCTGGCTGAGGGACATGACATTGAACGGAAACATGTTCAAGCCCCAGATCACGTACGATTACAGCGACAAATGGCATTACACGGTGGGAGCGCTGTTCCTGGACGGCAAAACCTCGCAGAAGGGATTTGAGCCCCTTAAGCGGAAGGACCAGCTGTTCGCCACCGTGAAGTACCGGTTTTAGGTTATGACCCTACCACAAGGCAAAGGAGAGGATGCGATGAGGGCAACCAAGCCGTTAAGCCTGTCGAACTGGGGACTGCTCTTTGTCCTTCTTGTGCTTATTACGTCCGCGGTCACCTTGTCCGCGGCGGAGTATCCCGATCCGGAAAGCTACCTGCCGACGCTCGCGACCGTCGACAAGCACAAGGCTCCGTATGACGATCCACGCCCGTACCTGACGACCTTCGGGCCGAAGCATGTTCTCCCCAAGAATTTCTACGCCGCGCTCACCTTCGACATCGACGCCATGAAGAGCCTCTGGGCCGAAGTCGTGGGGTTCAAGGCTCCGGACCGGGTGGGGAAGATCGCTCCCGAGATCGCGGCCGGAAAGTACACGTACAAGGACCTGGAGAAGAACCCGGGGTTCAGGAAGCTCATGTGGCCGGACCTCTACGGCCGGATCAAGCCGGGAGCTCCGCCGCACTCGGGAAATATCCCCGATTTCGAGATCATCCCGACGCGGCAGCTGTACTGGGCGCTGCCGATCGCCGAGGCGACGAAGAAGAACCTGGGCAAGACGAAGCTCGACGCCAAGGGATACCTCCTGGGGGATACATGGGCGGGCGGCGTTCCCTTCCCGAAACCTTCGGGACCCTTCAAAGCCCAGCAGATCATGTACAACCTCGAGAAGCGGATGCTGGCGTGGGAACTGAATTTCTATATCGTCAGCCACGTCATCGGCGTCAACAGCAGCCTGAACGTGGACTTCGACGGCGGGTACGACGTGAAACACGTACGGCTCGCGGGACGCACCCTGATGGAGCCCTACGGGTGGTTCGACAAGCGGGCGAAGATGCGCAACGAGTTCAAGACCTTCATGTTCGGTTTCATGGCGCCCCGGGACGTGGCCGGAGTGTACCAGCAGGCCCTCTACTCCAACGACCAGAACACCGCGGACCAGCTCATGCTGTACATCCCGGCCATGCGGCGGGTCCGGAAAATGTCGGCCACAGACACCCAGGATCCCGTCATGGGACAGGACCAGATCTACGACGACAACGAAGGGTGGATGCAGAAGCTTTCGTCGACCCGGTACCCGTACAAGTACGAAGTGCTGGAGGAGAGGGAGTACCTGGTGCCGGCGGCGACGGCGGATGGAGCCGAGTACATCAGCTCGAAAGGGAAGGAGTTCCGTAACGTACGGATGGAGCGGAGGCCGCTCTACGTGGTGAAACTGACGCAACAGGACCCGAACTACGTCTACGGTCACAGGATCTTCTACATCGACGCCGAGACGTTCAACTTCCTGCACATCGAGAACTACAACCGGAAGGGGAAGCTCTACCGCACCTGGGACGGGAACTACGGGTGGTTCCCGGAGATGGGGATGTTCTCGTGGTGCGGGTCGCTCATATTGATGAGAGACCATGTCGACCCGCACTCCGGCGTCCAGCAGCCCTATCAGCTCCCGGCGGCCTGGAGCCGAAGCGACATGAGCATGAAGGCCCTCACCTCGTCGGGAAAGAAGTAAGGGATCGCCATGGATGCGGCAGGGCTTTCCAGGGCGTTGAATGTCGGCACGATCGCCCAGATCGGCTTCGTCGTTCGCAACCTCGAAAAGTCGATCGGGGAGTACGAACGGGTCATGGGTGTCGGGCCTTTCATGGTGGTCGATTTCCGGCCGGAGAAGAGCTTCGTGAGGGGGAGAGAGCCCGCGATCCACCTGAAGATCGGCATCGCCCAGCTCACGCCGGCGTTGTCGATGGAACTGATCGAGGTAGTGAGCGGAGAACCCTATCATAAGGATTTTCTGGAGGCGCACGGCGAAGGGGTCCAGCATCTCGGGTACCTGTCCGACGACTACGACGGTGTGCTGACAAGGGCGCGGAGCCTGGGGATCGACGTCCTCATGTGGGCGGAGACGGACGTGGCCGGCATGGGTCACGTCCGCGGCGCCTATCTCGACACGCTCGAGCTCCTGGGGACCCTCATCGAGGTGATCGAGGTCAAACCGTTTTAAAGGTTCCCCGCGCCCGGCCGAAGGGCCGGGCGCGGGGACTACATTTTCCGCAGGGAGGATTCCATGGGATTTCTGAAGGGGCAGGCCGCCATCGTGACCGGCGGAGCAAGGGGGCTCGGGCGGGGCATCGCCCTTGCCCTGGCGCAGGAGGGGGCGAGCGTGATGATCGCGGATCTTCTGGCCGACAAGGGGAAGGAAACCGCGTCGGAAGTGGCGGCGATGGGAGTGGGAAGCGCCTTCCTCCCGGTGGATGTCACGAAGAGGGATCAGGTGGAAGGGATGGTGGCCGAGACGGTGAAGCGGTTCGGGCGTCTCGACATCCTCGTCAACAACGCGGGGAATACGACGCACCCCGCCTGGTGCTGGGAGATGAGCGATCAGGATTGGCATTCCGTGATCAACACGCATATCAACGGGACGTTTTACGGCATCAAGGCCGCGGCGAAGGTGATGGTGGGGCGCGGGTACGGCAGGATCGTGAACCTGTCCTCGATCGCGGCGGTCCACGGCGCCTCCTCCCAGATCAACTACTCCGCGGCGAAGTTCGCCATCAAGGGGATGACGTACACGGCGGCGAAGGAGCTCGGGCCCCATGGAATTACGGTGAACGCGCTGCAGCCCGGCGTGATCCGCTCGGACATGACGGCGATCCTGCTTAATCCGGGGGAGGAGAAGACCGCCCTGGGAACGCCGGTCCGGAGAGTCGGGGAACCCGAGGACGTCGCCAACGCGGTGAAGTTCTTCGTCAACCCGGCCTCCGGATTCGTCACCGGTGTCGTGATGCGGGTCGACGGGGGAATCGCGACCAAACTGGCGGCCGAAGACGACCTCGAAGCCTATGCGAGAGTTTATCCGGGCAAGGAGTGATCGATGGCTTTCAAAGAGGTGATTCCATGAACGTTCCGGTGTTTTCGGGTTTGCAGAAGCTGGAGTTCCAGGAGCGGCCGAGGCCCGTCGCGGATCCCGGCGAGGTGCTGGTCGACGTGGCCCTGTGCGGGATCTGCGGCTCGGACGTCCACGGGTACCTGAACGGAATCATGATCCCCCTCGGTACGGTGATGGGGCACGAAGCCGTCGGGACCGTGGTGGAGACGGGGAATGGTGTGACGGAGTGGCGGGCGGGGGACCGGGTGGCCATCAAGCCCATTCCTGAATGCGGGGAGTGCCCCTTCTGCCGGAAAGGACAATTCTCCCTGTGCGTCGAGGCCTTCCCCCGCGCCATCGGGATCTCGCCCGCCAACGACGGGGCGTTTGCCCGAACCGTGAAGGTAAAGCACCCGAAAGCCATGCTCTTCCGGTTGCCGGACGAGGTGACCTTCGAGCAGGCGGCGGTCATCGAGCCCCTCGCCACCTCGTTGCACGGTGTGCGGATGTCCCGGTTCCGGCCCGGGGATACGGCCGTGGTGATCGGCGCCGGGACCATCGGGCTCGGCGTGCTCCAGTTCCTCAAGCTCGGGGCGGCCAGGAAGGTGATCGTCCTCGAGGTCTCGGAGAGGAAGAGGGAGATCGCGCGCGGGTTGGGCGCCGACGTGGTCCTGGACCCGCTGAAGGAGGGGGAGAAGCTGCGGGAAACGGTCTTCGGACATACCGGAGGGATCGGCGCCGATCTCGTGTACGAGTGCGCCGGGGTGCCCCAGGCGCTCCAGGCAAGCTACACCCTGGTGAAGAGCGGCGGACAGGTGCTGCTGATCGGGATCAACGACAAGGAGGTGAGCATCCAGCCGTTCTTCCTCTCCCTTTGGGAGGTGGAGCTCAAGGGCGTGCTCGGTTATTACGACGAATTCGATCACGTGATCGAGTTTTTACGACGGAAATGGATCAATACGGAAGTGATGATCTCCGACACGATCGATCTGGCGGACATCGAGGAAAAAGGGTTCCGGCGGCTCCTCGCCTCCCGGGATGACGTGAAGATCGTGGTGAGACCTTGACTACAAAGACGGCAGACCCCGGGGAGCAGCGGGGGACCACGGAAAGGATGGCATCGATGCAGCAAGGCAGAGAAAAGCTCGTTCGGCTGTACCGCCTCATGTTCCTCACCCGGCGGACGGAGGAGACGACGAACCAGCTGTTCCAGGAGGGGAAGATCCGCACGATGGGCCACTGGTCCACGGGACAGGAGGCGGCCGGGGTGGGGGTTGGCGCCGCCTTGCGGGCCGACGATTGCCTTTTTCCCACCCACCGCGCGTGGCCGGAATTCATCGGGAAGGGGATGTCGCCCCGCAGCATCGTCGCGGAGTTCATCGGAAAGGGAACGGGGTGCGCCAAGGGAAAGGGGGGGCTTCACATTTCGAGCGCGGAACACGGGGTGGTGGGGCTGGTGGGAAGCCTCGGCTCCGATTTCCCCATCGCCGTGGGGACCGCCCTCTCCGCCAAGATGAGGGGAACCGACCAGGTCTCGTGCGCCTACTTCGGAGAGGGAACGGCCACCCAGGCCGATTTCCACCCGGCCATGCAGATGGCGATGCTCTGGAACCTGCCGGTGATCTTCGCGTGCGTGAATAACCAGTACGTGGAACTGGTCCACTACCGGGAGGTCATCTCCTTCGATAACCTGATCGACCTGGCCCAGGGCTACCACATGAACGCGATCCCGGTGCCGGACGGCAACGACGTCGTCGCGGTTTTCGATGCCATGAGCGAAGCGATCGCCCGGGCCCGTCGGGGGGAGGGACCGAGCATGCTGGAGATCAAGACGTACCGCGTCGCCCCCCACTTCACCGGGGATACGGGCGCCTATATGCCTCCGGAGGAGGTCGCCGCCTGGAAGGCCCGTGACCCGATCGCAGGGTGCCGCGCGCGGCTCCTGGCGGAAAGGGCCCTGAGCGAGGGAGATCTCCTCACCCTGGAGAAGGAGGTGGAGGCGGAGGTGCGGGAAGCCATCCGGTTCGCCATGGAAAGCCCCCATCCCTCGGTGGAAGAGGCGTTCTCCGATGTCTATGCGACCCGGGAGGTGGTGCGATGAGCCGCAAGATTCTTTATGTCCAGGCGATCGGCGAGGCGTTTGCGGAGGAGATGGCGAGAGACGAGCGGGTCTTCGTCATGGGCATCGATGTGACGCGGGCGGTCTTCGGGTTGACGGCGAACCTGGTGGATCGTTTCGGGAAGGAGCGGGTCCGGAACACCCCGATCTGCGAATCCGGAATCGTCGGAGCGGCCCTGGGCGCGGCGCTGACGGGGATGAGGCCGTGCGCCGAGATCATGTTCAGCGATTTCACGTACGTGGCCATGGACCAGATCGCCACCCAGGTGGGGAGCTGGCGGTACATGACGGGAGGCCAGTACAAGGCCCCCATGGTCATCTACACCCTGGACGGCGGGGGAATGGGTCTCGGGTACAACCACTCCGGCTGCACCGAGGCGGTATTCCAGGGCAGCCCCGGGCTGACCGTCGTGGCGGCCTCCGACGCCTACACCGCGAAGGGGCTCCTGAAGGCGGCGATCCGCAGCGACGACCCGGTGCTCTTCTTCGGCCACAAGGCGCTGTTGGGGCAACCCGGGGAGGTTCCGGACGAGGACTACGTATTGCCGCTTACCAAGGCCCGGATCGTCCGGGAGGGAGGCGACGTCACGGTGGTTGCCCACCACCTGATGCTCCACCACGCCCTCGGCGTGGCGGCGGCCTTGGAGAAAGAAGGCGTGTCGGTGGAGGTGATCGACCCGGTCTGCATCTCACCGCTCGACCGGGAGACGATCCTCACCTCGGTGCGCAAGACCGGTCGGCTCGTCACGGTCGAAGAGGGGCGGCGGACGGGCGGCGTCGGCGCCGAAATATCCGCGGTGGTCAGCGAGGAGGCGTTCTTCGACCTGGACGCGCCCATCAAGCGCGTGGGGGCGCCCCCCATCCCGGTGCCGGGGAGCGCCTTCCTGGAACAAACCTGTTATCTGCCCGGTCCCGAAGATATACGGAAGGCGATCACCTCGATCCTGTGAGCACGCGCTGGCAGGAAGATCGGTCGAACAAGGAGCGCTGCGGATGGTCACCGGTGTGTACGTGCCCCGCTGGGGCGTAACGATGGAAAATGCCACGATCGTCGCCTGGCTCGTCGAAGAAGGGATGCCGGTCGTCCAGGGGCAGGATCTGGTCGAGATGGAGACCGAGAAGATCGTGAATATCGTAGAGGCGCCGGCGACCGGTGTCCTGCGCCGTATTCTCGTCCCGAAAGGGGAAACCGCCAGGGTGGGGTCCCTCCTCGGGGTGATTTCGGAGGCCGGCGAGGCGTTCGACCTTGAGGCCCTCCGGGGCGTGGAAGCGGAGGTACAAACGGCAGGCGCCGGGGAGCGGCTGTCGCGGGCGGGCCGCCCCGCGGAGAAGAACCAGCGGGGTCGGGTGCGCGCATCCCCGCCGGCCCGCCGGCTCGCCGAGGAGCACGGCCTCGACCTCGCGGTTCTGGAAGGCACCGGACCGGAGGGGAGCGTGAGCCGCGACGACGTGGAGCGCGCGATCGCGGCGGCCGTTGCGCGGAGCCTGAAGGAAGGCGACAAGACGGCCGGGGGAGTGCTGCTTCACTACGTGTCCGCCGGGGGCGAGGAGTCCGGACTCAAGGCCTCGCCCATTCCCGTCGTCCTGGTCCACGGCATCGCGGGCAGCGCCATTCTCTGGCAAGCCAACCTGGCGGCCATCGGCGCGAGACACAAGGTGTTCGCCGTCGACCTGCCGGGCCACGGGCGCTCCGGGAAGCCGGGAGGGCGCTACGACATCGATCTATTCACGAGGTCGCTTCTGGGATTCCTGGACGCCTGCGGTCTCGAGAGGGTTGTCCTTGCAGGACACTCCCTCGGAGGACATGTCTGCCTGAAACTCGCGCTGGAGAAGCCGGGGCGGGTTGGCAAACTGGTCCTGATCGATTCCGGGGGACTCGGGCCCGGGATCGACCTGGGATTCCTAAAGCCGGTGCTTGGAGGAGTCACGCGGGAGGCGACGGAGACGATGCTTCGCGGCCTCTTCGCCAACCCGGCGATGGTGAACCGGCCCATGGTGGACGCGACCTTCGAGGCGTTGTCCAGGCCCGGGGCATGGGAGGCGGTCCGCAGCGCGGTGGAGAGCGCCGTGCCCCGCGGCATCCAGGTCGAGAGCCTGGCGGAGCGTCTGCCGGAGTTGAAGGTGCCGGTGCTGATCGCATGGGGCGCCAAGGATGCGGTGATTCCGCCTGCCCAGGGAATGGAAGCCCATGCCGCTCTCCCCGGGGCAGAGCTCTGGGTCGCGGAGCATGCGGGTCACTGTCCCCAGATCGAAGCGGCGTCGGAGTTCAACGAGCGGCTTCTCAAGTTCCTTAATTAAAGGGGATCGATGTCCGACATCTTTTTCACATCGGCGCTCGATCTCTCGAAAGCGGTTCGGGAGAAACGGGTATCCCCCACCGAGATCGCGGACACCTTCCTTCGCCGCATCGAGGCGGTGAACCCGGTGATCAACGCATACGTATATTGCGACGCGGACGCCGTCCGGAAGCGGGCCCGTGAACTGGAGAAATCGGCGATGAAGGGGGCATTCCACGGTCCCCTCCACGGGGTACCGTATTCCATCAAGGATCTCACCGCGGTGAAAGGCGTACCGTTGACGTTCGGAATGGTCCCCTTCAAAGACAACATCGCCAGGGAAGACGCGGCGATTGTACGCCGCATGAATGCCGCGGGGGGACTGTTCCTTGGGATGACGAACACCCCCGAATCGGGGTACAAGGGGGTGACGGACAATCACCTCTTCGGACCGACGCAGAACCCGTGGAAACCGGGATACATCGCCGGAGGATCCAGCGGGGGAGCGGCCGCCGCGGTCGCCGCGGGACTATGCCCCATCGCCGAGGGGAGCGACGGCGGCGGGTCCATCCGGATCCCTTCGAGTTGCTGCGGCGTATACGGGCTGAAGCCCTCCCTCGGGCGGATCCCGCAAACGGTTCTTCCCAACCGGTACCTGACCTTCGCCAACCACGGCCCGATCGCCAGGACGGTCGCGGATGCCGCCTTGATGTTATCCGTTGCGGGAGGGCAGGATCCAAGCGATCCGCTATCCGTGCCGGGACCCGCGCCGGAGTATCTCGACGAAATCCGCAAAGACATCGCAGGGTGGCGGGTGGCGTGGTCTCCGGATCTCGGATTTGGCGACGTGGACCGGGAGATCCGTGAGATCTGCACGGAGGCGGTGAAGGTGTTCGAAGATCTGGGGTGCACCGTAGAGGAATCCCATCCCGGATGGGACGACCCCGAGGAAGCGATGTGGCAGGGGTTATGGGTGCCCACGTTTGCCGGTGAAATCGACATGCTCGACTGGAAAGCATGGGACGGACAGATCGACGCCCAACTGCTGGAGTTGCTGGAGGAGGGGAAAAGGCTCTCCGCCCGCGAAGTCGCCCGTGCGGATCTGTTCCGGTCCGCGATGTGGGATCGCTTCAGCGCCTGGTTTCAACGGTACGACCTTCTCGTCTGTCCGACGGCGTGCGTCGAGCCGTTTGAAAACGGTAGGTTCGCCCCGAAAAAGCTCGATGGGCAATCCCTGAGGAAGCGGCTTCTCGGGTGGTGCCTGACGTATCCCTTCAACATGCTCGGGACGACGCCCGCGGCAAGCATCCCTTGCGGCTTCACGGCCAAGGGGCTTCCTGTCGGTCTCCAGATCGTGGGGCATCCTTACGCGGACGATGCGGTGCTCCGGGCGTCCGCGAACTTTGAACAAGTCCGGCCTTGGGCGGCGCGGCGACCGAACCTGAGTGGAAGCGCGGCCGGTTGACAGGGGAGACGGACGCCTGCTACGGTGTTTTTTCGCGCGGAGGGATCCGGGCGGGCGGATAGCTCAG
>Ga0209211_10009497_pt1 | contig 12942 bp, 12 predicted proteins | sample RifGroA2_FD_183992 | JGI IMG/M metagenome (GOLD analysis project Ga0209211, IMG submission 183992) | Groundwater microbial communities from Rifle, Colorado, USA - Groundwater A2 (SPAdes) (version 2) | ecosystem: Environmental > Aquatic > Deep subsurface > Groundwater | place: Rifle, Colorado... | reverse complement strand
AGTAGGTATTTATGGTATTAACAAAGGGGATATGACTGCGGAGGTCGAGCGAACAGACTGGCTGAGCTATCCAACAAAGAGATAAATACTAAAGAACTGAACATTAAGGTGTTTCAAATTCGATAAGGAGGTCTAAACTTCGAGTTTACCAGCCTTATTTTAAGCGAAACAGAGCAGAGTTATAACAAAACAAAATGATTGAACAAGTATTAAACCGAAGAAACGTAATGCTGGCATACAAGCAAGTACGGTCGAACAAAGGTTCGGCAGGCGTAGATGGTATGTCGGTATATGAATTATACAACTACCTAACAAATAACAGGGAACGTATAGAAACAGAATTACGACAAGGAAAATACTTACCACAAGCCATTTTAGGTGTTCCAATACCAAAAAGAAACGGAAAAATCCGCCTTTTAGGTATTCCCATAGCAGTTGACCGTGTTCTACAACAGGCGGTATCACAAGTAATAGCTATAAAATTTGAAATGGAATTTGAAGATTACAGTTATGGTTTTCGCCCAAACCGCAATGCACAGCAAGCGGTATTAAAAGCACAAGAGTATATCAACTCGGGATATCAACATATTGTTGATATAGACCTTAAAAGTTTCTTTGACGAAGTTGACCACTGCATTTTGTTGCAACTATTGTATCGCAAGATAAAATGCCCATTAACGCTACGCCTTATTCGTAAATGGTTAAGAGTACCAATTTTAATAAAAGGGAAATTAGTCAAACGCCGAAAAGGAGTACCACAGGGAAGCCCATTAAGTCCATTGTTATCTAACATTATGCTAAATGAGTTGGATAAAGAGCTGGAAAAGCAAGGACTTCGTTATGTTCGTTATGCCGATGACTTTAGTATTTATACGAAAAGTAATCAATCAGCCCGAAAAATTGGTAACAATATATATTTGTTTCTCAAAAACAAATTAAAACTACCTATAAACAGGGAGAAAAGCGGAATACGAAAACCTGTAAACTTTACAATACTTGGGTATGGATTTACCCCTACTTTTGTAAAGGGCGAAAAGGGAAAATATCAGATGATAGCATGCAATAGAAGTTGGGAAAATCTTAAACAGAAACTCAAAGCCATTACAAGAAAAACAACTCCAAAAACCTTTGACGAACGTATTAAAAAGCTAAAAGAGGTTCAACGAGGTTGGTTGCAATACTTCCGTATGGCAAGTATTTACAGCAAACTTAAAAATCTTGATAGCTGGGTACGAAATCGTTTAAGGTACTGTATTTGGCATAACTGGAAGAAACCCGAACGGAAAAGGAAAAACCTGATACGATTGGGTGTAGACCAAAACCATGCTTATTCGTGGAGTAGGACAAGAATGGGTGGCTGGGCAGTTGCTCAAAGCCCAATTCTTGTAACAACTATTACACTAAACCGTTTACACAAAAGAGGGTACGAAGCAATGCTAACACTCTACACTAAAATTGCTCCACATCTTAATGAACCGCTGTATACGAGAACCGTACGTACAGTGGTGTGAGAGGCTCTCCCCATCAGCATTGGCTGGTGGGGCAGTCTACTCGATTATGGCCAGGTTTTTTTTAATTGTCAAAGTATTACGATTTTTTTACTTGCAGTGATTTCATTTTCACAAACAACTTGTATGAAATAAACGCCAGCTTTAATTTTTCCTTTTTCCAAAATGAAGTCTTTTCCTGAATAGTCCATTTTTTTAATTAAATTTCCTAAAACATCTATAATATTTATTGTGATATTTTTTTGTTCCTTTTCAAATGAAATGGTAGTCTGGATATTAAAGGGATTGGGAAAAATATTTACAATCTCTTTATTATTTAAATATGATTCAATTTCAGTAGTACAATCATTTTGTTTTAAAACTGATAAAATATGTGTAAGATTATTTGCTAATGCAATATCAGGTTTTCCGTCTCCATCTATATCACCAATTGAAATACTATAAGGCCAACCCCCAGCTATAAAGTCAACTTTAGCAGCAAAAGCAATTAATCCAACTGTACAAATGTTTCTTAATACAGAAACTTTTGTCAAGCTGTAATTAGATATTGCAAGATCCGCTTTACCGTCCCCATCTATATCTCCAATCGAGATACAGCTTGGTTGACCACTAAGAAAATAATCGACTTTAGAGTCAAATGAAATATTGCCAACGCTACACGTATTTCTAAATACTGATACCGAGCTTAACATATTTGAAACCGCAATATCTGGTTTTTCATCTCCATCCAAGTCGCCAATTTTAACACACAAAGGATTTGTGCCAGTTAAATAGTCTATATAAGAAGCAAAAGAAATAGCAATAATTGAACTTGTATTTCGTAAAATTGAAATTGAATTGGTAGAATAATTTGTTACAACAATATCAGGTTTTCCATCTCCATCTAAATCACCTATTGTAAGAGATTTAGCATTAGCAGAACTACCTACAAAAAAATCTAATTTTGTAGCAAACGAGATTGTTCCAGAAGTACTTGTATTTTTAAATATAGAAATGGTACTATCATTTTGATATGTTATAGCTATATCTGGTTTACCATCAAGGTTTATATCATTAATAGAAATGCTACTTGGATTAGAGCCTGTTGAAAATAATAATTCAGTTAAAAATGAAATTGTTCCAATATTGCAGGTGTTCTTATATACTGAAATTGTATTGTCATTATAGTTAACAATCGCTAAATCCTTTTTCCCATCACCATCTATATCTTCTATTGCAATACTAAACGGAAAAGTCCCAGTAGAATAGTCTACCTTTGTTGCAAAAGAGATGGTTCCACTTATACTTGTATTTCTATAAACTGAAATTGTATTACCACTGCCATTTCCACTATTTACAATCACAATGTCAGGTTTTAAATCACCATCTAAATCACTTATTGAAACGCTTTTGGGATTATAACCTGTTCCAAAATCGATATGTGGAGAGAATGTTCCTGAATTTATGGTATCACTACAAGAAAATGTTACTATAAAAGGTTTTGATGAATAAGCTGTTAAACGAGTAGATAAATCTGTCGCTGAAATATATTGATAAGTAGTTCCAACTGGAACAATTACTGTTAGTTGTGTTGCATTTGAGGTGGATACGGTTGCTTGTGTAGCACCAAAAAACACAATATTATTAGCTGGCGTCAAGTTGAAATTTGTTCCTGTAATTGTAACAATTGTCCCAACAGTACCTGAAGTTGGTGAAAATGTTGCAATAGTAGGCTGAGCACTAATACTTATATGAAACAATATGAATAATATGAAAATGTAATTCTTTTTCATTTAATTTATGTTTAGTGTAATTAAGTCATAAACTTGGCCATAACGGATTGGCGGTATGTTTTTGTTGCCGATTTCGGAACACGTCACTGTCAAACTGATACAAAGTTTGAAGCGAGCCACCACTGTTGATTTCAGCACTATCTCGGCAATAAAATATATCGCATGTTATCGGCTGCCATTCATTCATCAGAATAGTTGTCATTTGCTTAGAATTATCTTGTCAGTCAATCGATTTCCTTCTACTTCGTAAATTATAAAGTATACTCCATTTTGTAAATTTCCGATGTCTAAATTCTGTTTTTCATTCAAAGTTGTTTCAAAAACCACTTGACCAATATTATTTATAATAGTTATATGGTTGTCCTTTGCAAAATTTTCTTCATTTATAAATATTATTCCACTTGTAGGATTCGGAAATATTAACAATGATTCTTTTGAATTACTATCTTCAATTCCTTCCCACCAGTCTGCTAATTGAAAATCATCTATCATCCAGCCATCTTTATTAGTTTGTATACTGTCACTAATAAATGTAAATCTGTACAATAGTGTATCCGAATAACCAAGAGTATAAGTCAACATATTTAATTCTAAATAAAATTGCTGCCAACCATTTGAATTGCCTGTTAAAACAGGTTTTGGTCCATACCATTGTAAATAATATGTAGTATCCTCTGTAAGTAAATTTATCCAAGTTGTTCCATTATCGATGGACGCCTCTACTTTTCCATAATCAGTTAATGAGTCAGAGTTGAATTTATACCAGAAATTTAACAGCAATGATTCATTCCCTCCTAACTGTCCAGGTCTAACATGCTTTAAAATAAATGAAGATGTATCATTTATCGGATAAGGATTTAAAGTATCAGTTACTAAAGCATGAGTAATTGAATATGCTGAATCAAATACTGGTTTATTTGGCACTCCTATTTGCCATAAATTATTTGGATTTGATATCGTGTCTATAATGATGTGATTGTTTTCTGACCATGGACTATCAAAGTCAATAATGTACTGAAATTGCCCATAACTATAGTTTGTCAATAAACTTAAAATCAAAATGGAGTAAATCTTTTTCATATTGTTCTGTTTTTTATGGTTGCCCTAACAGTTCGCTATTCCCAACCAGTTGGGAGTATTTATATTATATCTGTAGTTAATAAATACTTATAACTTGCTTATTATCATTATTAAAATCGTTTTTAAAACATTTGTAACCGGTTATTATCGTTTATTATTTATTTCAACAAATTTAACAAATATTTCATTATTTAAATAATATGAAAGATATAATATTTTATTTTTGATTTCATTTTATTAATAATTTTTAATTTCTTAAGAAGTTTATACAATTAATTTTGCATTAATCATATTTATTCATTTTATCTTCAATTGTAATATCCTTAATAGCAGAACTTTGTATTTTAATATAAGTCATCATAGTTTCAGTTCCGGAATTGTAACATACTGTATGAATTTCTTCAACCATTTTTAAAATCACATCCAGTTTGCCCTCAACAACGGTTTCGAATGGACAAACCCTAAGCCGTTAAAAATTCACTAATTTTGATAAAAAAGTTTCCCCAACTTTTTGTATCATGCTGCTAATAAGACCTTTCTCTTTGTAAATAGACACATACCAAATATGTTGGAGATAACTCCAACAAAGCGAAAAGGTAATATTTCTTCTCTAATTTTAATCGAAGCAAGTGCGGTGGGTTGTCCACGAAGTGTGCGAACTACAATTTTTGGGCTAATTATACACGGTGTTACAACATAGCTATTTCATCTATTAAGCTATTTATATTGAATTAGTTAAAAAATTGGAGTTGGACTTCGTGGAGGGTTTTTTGTTTCTTTTTTGGTGGTGAAAAAAGAAAAATAAAAAATATCAAAATTGAAATATATAAATATTGTAATTTCAAAAATTGTTTTTAAGGTATGACTAATTATTAAAATATATTTTTTATATCAATAATTCAATTCTTTAACAATCTGATGTTTATAACTCTCTAATTTTGCCTGTAATAAAAACTGGGGGAACTTTTTTTGAAAAACTCGAATTTTTAACGGCTTAGACAAACCCTATACTTTAAACCCGACTTTTAAATAAGTCCAATTGCCTTATCTACAATATTATATGGGTGAATACTTTTATTATTTGGAAGCACTGGTATTGCTACAGGTGGGTTCTAAAAATTACTCACAATATTTTTATTTTTAAATGAACTTGCCCCGTTAGATAAGGCGAATAAAGAGTGTTCACTCTTTTAATTAACAAATATCTAACGGGGTGAATGAGAACGCTTCGCTAAGTTCATTTTTTTTGAATTAGGAATATCGATTAACGAATTTTGATTTTAGAAGTAGCTAAAATTCAACAATCTAAAATCGGTGTTCCTTGTTCTTAAATTATTTTTTCTAATTTATAGATATGCCCTACATTAACAAGATTGTTCATTTACGTTATTATTAAGTTTATCGAACAAACTATTTATTTCTGAAATTGTAAGTTTTTTAACATTGGTAACAATAAAACTATCAACTAAGAAATTGCCATATTGATTACATTCATTAATTGCATCTGAAAATGTAGTCTTTAAATCTACGTTAAGAGGTATTAACGCAGTAAGTGTGAAATATTTATTGTAAAATTTCAGCAGTTCAGTTTCACAATTATTTTTTTTCAAAACAGAATCAAATTCATTAACCACAACTTTTTTCTTAGTAGCGTCAAAAGAAAACTCATTCTTTAAATACACAACAATAAAATATCGTAACATATTGTTTTTACCACCTAAACCCGACGAAATTAAAACATGATTTTGATCTAAAAGCGAACTTTCCAATAACATTTTACTTTCAAACAAAGCAAGTTTTGCCCAGTTAATTAATTTTTTATCAGGAAGTTGCAAATATTTTTCTATTGTTCGGTATGCTTCGGGTAAGTCTAAACATGCAAGTTTTGATAATATTTCCTTTTTTGAAATTAAGGATGTATCGTTTAAAAATAATAGCTTTTTATCTTTTAATATGTTATCGTAATTATTTTCTTTTCTGATTAAATTAGCATAATCGAAATATTCCATTTGAACTTTGATAGGTATATTTTCTTCGATAATAGCAAGCCTATCTGGATTTTCACCTAATAATTCAAATATTTTATTATTTATATTTTCTTCGTTCATAAAAATTATTTGAACAAAGTTACAAACATTAATGCAACAACATAATTTTATTGTTTAAAAATCTTATTTATCTATTAAAAATTAATAAAATATTACCTTTGTGTTTATTCAATCTAAATAGTGTCTGTCAATAATGTCCGATTTTTTCGTTATACTCGTTTTGAAAACAGTCATTTACTACAGTAAACTCCTTGGTTTTCAAAACTTCGTATGCCTCAAACTCGAACATTATGAATCAAACACTGACTTTATATAACAGACACTAAATAATGATATTATCTGAATTAAATATAAACGACAAAGCTGTAATTGTTAAAATTAAAGGTAGAGGAGCATTCAGAAAACGAATTACCGAAATGGGTTTTGTTAAAGGAAAAATAGTAAAAGCAATAAAACGAGCTCCTCTTAACGACCCTGTAGTTTATGAAATTATGGGTTATGAAGTTACTCTCAGAAACTCCGAAGCATCATTAATAGAAGTAATTACAGAAACTGAAGCATTAAAGGAAATTACTAACACCGAACAAAATATTCTTGTAACTGAAGAGTTTTTAATACAAAAAGCCAGTGAAAAAGGAAAAATTATTAATGTCGTTTTAATTGGAAACCCAAACTGTGGTAAAACAACATTGTTCAATCATGCATCAAATTCGCACGAACACGTTGGCAATTATAGTGGTGTAACAATAGATGCCAAATCGGCGATTTTTAAACATAAAGGTTACGAAATTAATGTTGTTGATTTACCCGGAACATACTCTTTGTCGGCATACTCACCCGAAGAATTATATGTTAGAAATTATATTTTTGACGAATTACCCGATGTTGTAATTAATGTTATTGATAGCTCAAACTTAGAAAGAAATTTATACCTGACTACTCAACTTATTGATATGGACGTTAAAGTTGTAATAGCTTTAAACATGTTTGATGAGTTAGAAAAAAAAGGTGACAAATTTGATTTCGATAAATTTGGCGCAATGGTAGGTTTTCCGGTAGCTCCAACTGTGAGTTCACGAGGCAGAGGAATATTTAATTTATTTAACAAAGTTATTGAATTATACGAAGATAATTCTAAAATATTCCGACACATTCATATTAATTATGGAAATAATATTGAAGATAACATTAAAGCTATTCAAGAAAAAATAAAAATAAATAAAAATATTACCGACAAGTTTTCGTCAAGGTTTTTAGCAATAAAATTACTCGAGAAAGATAAAAATGCAATTAACATTATAGAGCAATTTAATAACAAAGAAGAAATTATTAATGATGTTAAAAAAAGAATAAGTTTATTAGAGAGCAATTTAGATGAAGATAGCGAAACTCTTATTACTGATGCGAAATATGGTTTTATTGCTGGGGCATTAAAAGAAACATATAAAGACGGTCCCGACAAAACAATTAACAAATCAAAAATTATTGATACGTTTATTACTCATAAAGTATTTGGTTTCCCAATTTTTATAATATTTATGTGGGTAATGTTTCAAGCAACGTTTACACTTGGAAAGTTCCCTATGAACTGGATTGATAATTTAGTTCAGATTGCTGCAACATGGCTCAACAAAGTGTTAATAGACAGTTCATTAAAAGACCTGTTAATTGATGGAATAATTCATGGCGTAGGTGGTGTAATTGTATTTTTACCAAATATTTTAATACTATTTTTCTTTATTTCGTTAATGGAAGATACAGGATATTTAGCACGTGCTGCCTTTATTGTTGATAAAATAATGCATAAAATAGGCTTGCATGGTAAATCATTTATCCCGCTTATTATGGGATTTGGCTGCAATGTTCCTGCAATTATGTCAACCCGAACAATAGAAAGCCGAAACGATAGAATTTTAACAATTCTTATTAATCCGTTTATGTCGTGTAGTGCGAGGCTTCCTATTTATATTCTTATAATTGGTGCAATATTTCCATCACATCCTGGCAATGTTTTATTTTTAATTTATGTAACCGGAATATTAATAGCTGCATTAATGGCTATTATTTTTAAGAAAATGATTTTTAAGGCTAAAGATATCCCTTTTGTAATGGAACTGCCACCTTACAGAATGCCTACACTAAAAAATATCACTAAACACATGTGGAGCAAAGCCATGCAATACTTAAAAAAAATGTCAGGAATAATACTAATTGCATCAATAATTATATGGGCATTAGGATACTTTCCCCGCGAAAGTAAAAACAGTTCTAATTATAAATTAGAAAAACAGAAGTTAGAAAGTTTAATAATCAAACAAAATTCAGTTGATAGTATGAAAAATGTGAAATTTAAAATTTATGCTATTGAAAATAAAATAAGAGCTGAACAACTCGAAAATTCATACATAGGAAAAATCGGAAAATTTATAGAACCAATTATGCGACCTTTAGGGTTCGATTGGAGAATGGGTATAAGTTTAATTGCCGGAATATCTGGTAAAGAAATAGTGGTAAGCACATTAGCAGTATTATTTCAAGCTGAGAATGGTTCTGATTTATCAAATCAAACTTTAATTTATAAAATTAGAGAAACTAAAATAGAAGAAAATTCGAATAAAAAACTTTTTAATCCAATTACTGCTATTTCGTATTTGATTTTTATTTTAGTTTACTTTCCATGTATTGCAGTTATTGCAGCTATTAATAAAGAAACAGGAACATGGAAATGGGCGGTTTTTACAGTTTTTTATTCAACTACTTTAGCATGGCTTTTAGCGCTTATAGTTCAAATTACTGGAAAAATATTTTTTTAAATGATTTTTGATATACTTGCTATATTAATAGTTATATTTGCAGTAATTGCTGCAATAATTCTTATTATTAATTCTTTAAAAAGAAAAAAAAATAAATGTGGCAATAATAACGGTAATTGTAGTTGCTCATAATTTTTTTTATTTTTTTTGTAATATTGAAATTTTTAATTATATTTGTATAACTAATTTTAGATAAATTTCAAAAATATGAGAATAAACTTTTTGTTTATTATGATGTTTGCATTTTCAATAAATCCAAACATTTTAAAAGCTCAAACAGTAATTGAAATGATGAATCCAGGTGATGCTAATCAAGTACTTTTAGAAGTTAATGATATTTCTAAAGCCGATGTTGTAGTTTACAAAACAGAAGATAAAACTGAAGTCGAAGAATGGGATTATATGTGGAAATTTAAAAAATGGGGCTTTTCAAACTTTTCAGTTTATATTACTAAAGATTCATCAGATACTCTTTTGTTCGATGCCGAAATGGGCATTACTTATCAACTACAAGGAAAAATCTATTTTACCAATAATAAAGAAGAAAGAGGAATTAAAACTCCAGGTTTCCATCTCGAAGGCGTGTTACAAAAAGCTAATGTAAATACATCTGAAGAAGGTAAAAAAAGTAAAGAAAAAGCTAAAAAAAATTCTGAAGAAAAGTTTGATGAATAATAAAATTATTACTTCTATTATTGCATTAATTGTTTTTACTTTTGTTTATTCATGTAACAAAAATATAACACCTAAAATTATTGAAGAACACGACCCTGTTATTAAGATTATTGAAGAACGAGACTCTATGAAAATTATTTATAACGATTCAAACAAAATTAAGCAGCTTGATAAAAAATAATGTTTAAAATTTTTATACTGCTATTTTCAGTTTCTATTGTAAATGCTCAAAAACCAATTTTTAAATTTGCCAACGATTCTGATGCTGTTTTATTAAATCACTCAAAACTTCAGGAATATAAAGTTAATACTATTTTATATACCGAAGTTATTGATAGTAACCTTTTTAAAAGTTATCCGATTTCAAAAGTTAAATTTCTACTTCATAATATTGAATATAACAATTCAGGAGTTACAAAACATTATGAATGGAGCTTTTTCGATTCTATTTTTCCAAATGTTATAGAAAACGAAAAAAAAAATGGAATATATTATATGCTGAATGAATATAGTTACGAATACGAAAATATTTTTTTAAAAACTATTAATGTTTCGGATGCCAGTCAGATTTATAAAATTGAATATAATTACATTAACGACAGCATATTGCAAATTGTTAATTCTATCACTAAAAAAGATAATTACAATAAAACTTATTATAAATACAAGTCTGATTTCGAGAATATTACAATTCAGAATACAGGCATAAAGCAAATATATTTTCCAAATATTCAAATAACTGATTTAAAAAGCATTAATTCTAATTCTATTATGATAAACAAAATCCCATTCTCCTCTTTTTTTGAAAGTAAATTTGATAAAACACGTTTTTTAATCGAAATTTGTCCTTCAAAATGGATATTTTTTGAAATAAATGAATAAATAAATGAAGATTATTTTAATTACATTCGTCATAATATCTACATTCTTCTCGGGATGTTATATTGGTAAGCCATTAAAAGAGCCGGCAACAATGCTTGTTAAATTTGCAACTGAAACTAAAGTAAATGCTTGCATAAATTGTAAATATATTAGCGAAACAAAATGGAACGATTACAAACAAGCATTTATAAATGGAATAAAATCAGAATCTTCATTTTATAATTTAACAATTGTAGAAGATGAAAAACAAAGTACAAATTTTGTACTTACTATCTCAAGATTTACAGTTGGCGAAAGTTTAAGTACTGAAACTGTAAATGATGTTAATTCAAAATTTAATGGGCAAACTTTTCAATTAAGTAATTGTAGTGCCGATGCATCATTTAAACTATATAATGGTAATCAAAGTAAATTATTAGGCGAATGGTCGACAAATGCATTTAAAGACGAGAAAATATCTAATAACAGAAACTTTGGCGACTTTGTTTTTGGCACAAATAAAGACAATTCAGAGTACCGCTATAAAGGATTAGATGATAACATATTCACAGTTTTAAGCGAAAAATGTGGTAAGCATGTTATAGCAAAACTTACAAGAAAAATAAACAAAAAATAACAAATGAACTTTATAGCAAAAACTTCGGCAGGGCTTGAACAAGTTCTCTCCGAAGAATTATTATCATATAATTATAAGGACATTAAAATATTAAGACGTGCTGTATCGTTTTCGGGCAATTTAACCGATTTATATAATGCAAATTACTGCCTGCGAACAGCTTTACGAATTTTAATGCCAATTGCCGAATTTAAGGCACAAAGCGATATCGAGCTATATAACAATATATACAATATTGGATGGGAAAAATATTTTGACTATAAAAAAACCATATATATTGATGCCTCATCATATTCAAATATATTTAGACATACTGGTTATGTAGCACAAAAAACAAAAGATGCAATAGTTGATTACTTTAGAAATAAATTTACTATCCGCCCTAATGTTGAAAAGTTTAACCCTGATATTGTAATAAACCTCCATATTTTCGAAAATAATGTAATTGTTTCATTAGATAGTTCGGGTAAACCATTAAACCAAAGAGGTTATAGGGAACATACCGGCGATGCACCTTTAAATGAAGTAATTGCAGCAGGTTTAATTTTAATTTCGAAATGGAATAAAAAATCTTTTTTTATTGACCCAATGTGTGGTTCGGGAACTATTCCTATTGAAGCTGCATATATCGCAACAAATACTCCATCTGGTTACAATAGAAAAAGTTATTCGTTTATGCATTGGAATTCATTTAACAGCAAAGAATGGGATTTTGTAAAAGAAAGAGCAAATTCTGAAATTATTAAATCAGAAGCTGAAATTGTATGTGCCGATATTAACTCATCAGTTATTGATATTGCATTTAAAAATGCAAAAAATGCCGGATTTACAGATTTTATTGATTTTAAAATCGACGATTTTTTCAATTCAAATTCTGGAAAAGATTCTGGAACAATAATTTTTAATCCTCCGTATGGTGAACGTCTTAAAATCGAAGATATTTATGATTTTAATAAAAGTATTGGTAACAAACTAAAAAACTCATATTCGGGTTTTAAAGCTGGCATTATTTTAATGAAAAATGATGATGCAAAGTCAATTGGATTAAAGTCATCCAAAAAAATAAATATTTTTAACGGACCAATTGAATGTTTATACCTTGAATATGAATTATACCAAGGAAGTCATAAAAAAATAAACAATGTGCAATAATCAAATTATGTTTTATTAACAATTTAAAGAATATTTCTTCATTATGTTTGTAACAAATATTAAAAAATGAAATTATTATTTTTTTATACTTGCATTATGTTATCTTTTTCATTATTTTCACAAAACGATTCAATTAAAAACGATAAATCAAATGCAATTAAAATATTTATTGAATGTTCAACATGCGATTTTGAATATATAAAACAGGAATTAACTTATGTTAATTATGTTCGCGACCCAAAAGAAGCACAGGTACATATTTTAGTATCAATCCAAAACACAGGAAGTGGTGGCTCGGAATATAAATTATTTTACAGCGGTCAATTAGATTTTAACCCACATTGCAACCAAAAAGTTGTAATATCCTGATATTAAGAACTGTCATTTTTAAAAATT
>Ga0209211_10009496_pt1 | contig 12943 bp, 9 predicted proteins | sample RifGroA2_FD_183992 | JGI IMG/M metagenome (GOLD analysis project Ga0209211, IMG submission 183992) | Groundwater microbial communities from Rifle, Colorado, USA - Groundwater A2 (SPAdes) (version 2) | ecosystem: Environmental > Aquatic > Deep subsurface > Groundwater | place: Rifle, Colorado... | reverse complement strand
AACTTACTGGTAGCTGGGCTTTAAAAGTTATTGTTAGTTCACTAGTTCCTTTTGTTGTTGTTCAGGAAGCACCCAAAGATTCTGATTTAAAAGACATTGTTTTTCCTATTGATTTTAAATGGGAAAATAAAGAAAAACTAAATTGGGCCAGCTATTTTTATAATTATTTTTCACCCAAGTTTCATATTATAAAACCAAATACCACTGATGTAGGATTCATAAATAAAATTAAAGCAAACATAACGTTTGCCAGAAAATTTATGGATGGTAAAGGAATGGATTATGAAATTGAAACTGCTGAAGGGTCTAAAAATTTTGCTCTTGAAACAATCGATTATGCAAAAAAAATTGATGCAGACATTATTTTAATTGTTTCAACTAAAAATATTGGGTTTGCCGACTATGTTCTTGGTGCTTCAGAGCAGTTTATAATTGCTAACAGTGCTAGAATTCCGGTTATGGTTATTAACCCTAGAGAAGATCTTACAAAATTTCACGGTTTTAATTAATTTATAAATTTTAATAAACGCTTCGTGGATGACCAAAAAAGGCATCCACTTTTTTTAATTTACTATGGAACTTTTATTTGCAACAAACAACAAGCATAAGTTGAATGAAATTCAACACTTATTAGGTTATAAAATTCAACTTTTATGTCTTGATGATATTCAATGTAAAGATGAAATTCCTGAAGATTATACCACTCTTAATGAAAATGCATCTCAAAAGGCATGGTACATTTACAATAAATATGGAGTAAACTGTTTTGCCGACGATACCGGGTTAGAAATAGAATACTTAAATAACGAGCCGGGAGTTTTTTCTGCAAGATATGCAGGGCCGGATAAGAATTCAGAAGATAATATTATTAAAGTTTTAAAATTATTAAAAGGTATAAATCATCGGAAAGCACGGTTCAGGACTGTAATTTCATTAATAATTGAAGGGAAAGAAACTCAGTTCGAAGGTATTGTAAATGGAACCATTCTAACAGAAAAACACGGTGATGATGGTTTTGGTTATGATCCAATTTTTTTGCCTGAAGGATACAATCAATCGTTTGCAGAAATGTCGCTATCTGAAAAAAACAAAATAAGCCATAGAGCAATGGCTAGCCAAAAGCTTGTACGTTTTTTATTAAACGAGATTTAAATTAAACCAACAAAATAAATGATCTACTTTATTGGTTTATAAGAAAACAATGAAAATGAAAAAAATAACTCTTTTTATCGTAACCTTATCATTTATATTCGGTTCAACATCGATAGCGCAGATTGGTATTGGTGAGTGGCGCGATCATTTACCATACACGTTTTTAAATCATATCGATCAATCATCAGGTAAAATTTATGCAGCATCTGAATATGGACTTATGATTTTTGATAAGAACTCTGAGAGTTTTGAAAAACTTACAAAAGTGAACGGCCTTTCTGATATTGGAATATCTGCAATAGCTTTTACAAGTAATTACAATACTCTTTTTGTAGGCTATTCAAATGGAAATATTGATTTAATCAAAGGAAAAGATATATATAATATCTCCGATATAAAACGCAAAGTTATAACCGGAAGCAAATCGATTAACAATGTAATTTTTATTAATGAATATGCCTTTTTATCTTGTGGATTTGGAATTGTAGTTTTTAATATGAGTAAAAAAGAAATAAAAGACACCTATTTTATTGGAGATTTGGGTTCTCAAGTATTTGTTAATCAATTAGCATTCGATGGACAGTATATTTACGCAGCAACAAATCAAGGAATTTATAAAGGCGATTATTTGAATTCCAATCTTGTTGATTTTGCAAACTGGGAATTACAATCGGATATCCCAAACTATAACGAAAATTTTAACACCATTGAAATTTTTAATGAATCGATTTTTGTAAATTATTCGTCGGAAAGTGTAAACGATACCACATATCAAAAAACAAATAATGTATGGACAGTCTTCGCAGATAGTTATTCGAAAATCAGAAAAATAAAAAAACAAAACAATGAATTGTTTCTTTTAGCCAATAATAAGCTTGTTGTTTATAATGAAGATCTTAGTCCTAATGATTCTATCCGAACAAACAGCTATACAAATCCAAATATTTCAGATGTTATTATTGATGATAATACCTATTGGATTTCGGATCTGGGAAACGGGTTGATTAAATTAAGTAATACAAGTATAGATTTTATTATTCCCAATGCACCTTATGCCGCAGAAAGTTTTTCTGTTGAAACTAATAATGGACGCGTTCTGGTTTCTGCAGGAGGAATAAATCCTTCGGGTAACAATGTATTTACGAATGGAATGGTTTACTCTTTTGACAATCAGCATTGGAATACAGTTATTAATTATAATGCACCAGACATTGTTGTTTCACGTATTGATCCCCAAAACAATAATCATTTTTATGCAGGAAGTTGGGGTTATGGTTTAGTCGAATATTTAAACAATGAAATTATAAACACCTTTAATACCACAAACAGTACACTACAATCAATTGTTTCAGGAGAAAACAATATTCGAATTGGAGGATTAGCATTCGATAGCGACAATAATCTTTGGATAACAAATTCAGGTGTTGCTAATATTATTGCAGTAAAAAAAGCAAATGGCGAATGGAGAAGTTATAATTACGACAACGAAATAAGTAATGTACGAGTAAGTGATGTCATTGTTACTAATGATAATAATAAGTGGGTTGTACTTCCAGGTCGTGAAGGAATTTTTGTTTTTAATGAGAATAGTACCATTGATAATGAAGCCGATGATTCTTATAAAAGAGTAAGTATTCTTGACGAAAACGGAAAATTAATTACAAACGATGTATACTCTGTTGCAGAAGATCTTGATGGTGATATTTGGGTTGGTACAGATCAGGGAATTGTAGTTTATTTTGATCCTGAAAATGTGTTCGAGGGTAGTAATTTTTATGCTCGTAGAATTTTAATTTCACTTAACGATATTACAGATTTTTTATTAAAAACTGAAATGATTACAGCAATTGCTGTTGATGGGGCAAATCGTAAGTGGATTGGAACAAATAGCTCAGGGGTTTTTCTTGTATCAAAAGACGGAACAGAGGAATTGAATCATTTTACCGAAGAAAACAGCCCGTTATTATCGAATCGAATATTAGATATTGGAATAGATCATGAGAGCGGAGAGGTGTTTTTTGCAACCGAAAAAGGATTAATATCTTACAGGGGTACAGCAACTCGGGGAAGTGATGAATTTAGTGAAGTATATGCTTATCCGAATCCTGTTCGTGAAAATTATTTAGGAGATATAACAATTCGGGGATTAGTTTCTGATGTTAATGTAAAGATTACTGATATTAGTGGAAATTTGGTTTATGAAACCACTGCCGAAGGTGGTCAAGCAATTTGGAATGGTAAAAATTTTTCGGGACAAAGAGTTAGTACAGGTATTTACCTTGTATTTTGTTCAAATGCCGATGGTTCAAAAACACACGTAACTAAGTTATTAGTAATAAAATAAAGGAATTTGGAAATGGGTTATTCGTTTATTCGTTTATTTCAACTCCCATACTTATCGTGATTAAATTCTTAGCGATCCGCGAAACGCCCTTGCGGCATAGTAAGATTCAGCGCCATTATGATATACAAAAACATGGTTGTAGCGACGATCACAAAATAGTGCTCCACCAAGTTTTCTAATCTCTGATGGAGTTTTCACCCAGCTCGATGTTTTTGTATCGAATTCTCCAAGTGTCTGCAACTCCCGATATTGTTCTTCTGATAAAAGTTCAATTCCCATGGCAGCAGCCATATCTAATGCATTATTTTCAGGTTTATGTTCTTTTCTTGACTCCAGTCCTTCACGGTCGTAACAAACACTTCTGCGACCTTTTGGGCTTTCGGCTGAACAATCATAAAAAATGTATTCGCCTGTTTTATAATCAAAACCAACAACATCAGGTTCACCACCGGTTCTTTCCATTTCGTTGAGTGACCAAATTTTCTCAGTATGATAACTATCGGGATTATCTGACAGGTGTTCTTTCAATTTTGCAAATAGTTTATCCCAATCAAGATCTTTATGACGGTTCATGTTTTTCTCAAAACGAACTTTTAATGTTCGAATTAGTTCATTTTGGTATTCAGGTGAAATCTCTTTTTTATTTCCCATGGTCAAAATGTATTATTTCTATTTACGTGTAATATTTTAAAATTGGTTAGAACCAAATTGGGCTGAACTTTCGTTTTAGCCTTATTACCAACATTCTTCGGCAAGGTTTTGTTCATTTATCGGTAGTGATTTAGATCTTACAGCTGCTAATAAAGTTTGAAAAAGTAATAGATAACATAAAAATCACTGAAACTATTACTTTTTCTGATGTCGTGTTGTGTGGTGTTTATTTTTCACATTGAAACATCTCAGGATAAAAACTCATAAATTCCATTTCTTCTTTAGGCATTTTATTTGTTTCGTTTTCATAAAATTTATAAATGCATTTAGCATTTTCTTGCATCGAATAATCGACAAATGATTTATTTACAATCCCTTCTGAAGGAGTTTGTATATCTAAAAGTTTTGCTTTAGTCGAACAATTATCTTCAAAATCTTTAAAATTAATTTCTCGGATAGTCGGATTTAGTTTTGTCCTGAAAAACAATTTTAGATTTGTAACATCAAATACAGTAGTGTATTGGGTCTCACTATTTTCAAATTGTGGAGCATTGGCATTGCCGGGACATTGCATGGCATAATGTATATCGAATGCATCCGTAACTAAACTTTTATTTTCCTTTGTGTAAAACTGGTTGATTTTAGTACAACCTATTGCCATAACATCAGGAATAGCATTTTCATTCAAAACAGTAACTCTATCTAAAACAATTTTGTCTCCTCCTAGTCCTTTGTACTTTTTTATATCGTTCATTGATTTTTCATATGTATCATTGCAAAGTGCGGTATAAGGCATGTCGTTATTGTTATAAACAACCATTTCACCTTTAAGGAACTCAATAATTGCAACATTACCCTCTTTGTCACAAATATAAAAATGTTCTCCATCGCCCATTTTATTCGTAATTCTTATTTTTTTTGCCTCCAGAATAACTTCATTCGTATTTGCGCATTTATCCAACATGTATTGTATCCATTGCTCTGGCATAATTATCGGCCTTTCATCTTTATTTGGATAAAGGCTTTCCCTGAGGCCCATATGCCCCATAGCCAAGCCTTTTTCATTCATTCCCGAATTTGCAAAACCTACTCCAATAGAACTAATAGTAATACTTGAATATATAGCTTTCCAGCCTACAATATGCTCTCCAGGCAATAGCACTCCAACTTTAAGCTGATTTTTAGGGTTGAATATAATTACAGCATAAGGATTATAATAATCGTGATTGCGACCAAATACAATCTGATTGGAAGTACGAAGCGAAAGACATGAACATTGAGAATAAATATCAGTATTTAAACCCACTAGTATGATTATTGAAAGAATTATATTTTTCATTTTGTTATCGATTTTATAGTTATTAAATAAGTTATGCAATATTTAGTTCTTTTTGTTTGGTTTGAACTAACTCCATCACTTTATATAGTGTAAATATTTGAAATAATTCAACTGGTAGAGTGAGAAAGAAGCCAATAAATGAGAAAATGACAGTGATTAAAAAGCATCCTGAGATTATCTCAAAGACTCCGGCATAATTAGCTATACTGCCTACTAAATTTTTAAGCCGGGTTAAAGCTATGCCATGCACAACGCAAATACAGCCAAAAGTTAACGCAGCTCCTCCCATAACATATTCTTTTTCTATAGAATTATAAAATGTAGAAGCGATTTCATATCCAATAATTAACATGGTGCTAACAATAAGAAGATAGGAAGTTATTTTGAGCAAGTAATTCTTATAAAATCCACCTATTAGTATAAATCCACGCTGAAAATAAAGAAAGGAGATGAGTGCAGCTAATTTTAAAATTATAAACACTGTTTTATTAAAAATTTCCAATCCTTTAGCATACATAAAGTAATCAGAAGTACTTTCTAAAATACCAAGGATAAAATATACTAACCCAACTATCCATGCAACATTTAACTGTTTTACAAAAAACTCTGATGGTTCATCCAAATCAACATCAATTAGAAATAGGCGTTTTAGCCATTTTGTGAAAGTATTCGATTTATCATCATCTTCGGATACAAGTTTAATATTAGATTCTAATGCAGCAAGAATTGTCTTGATAGTGTATGACCTCGGTGTTACTTCACCAGCTTCTATTCTCTGAATTGTTCTTACTCCAATGTTGCATTTTTCTACAAGCTCTTCTTGTGTTAATCCCATTGCTTTTCTAAGCTCAGAAATCTTTTTACCTAATTCCGGTTGTTTCATAATAGTTGTTTTAATATTTTCAACAATTTTAGGTTGTAATATTTTATTGTGAAAGTTTTTCAACTGTTTTACACCCGCCATTTACCCGCCACTTTAGTAACAATTTGTATATCTGTCGATTAATCTATTATGGAATAATACCAATACAATATGATAAATTTTGTGAAGGTGTGTGGTTTTAAATGCCACATAACTAATTAATATCATTAGTATTATCAAATTATATTTCTAATTTGTTAAAATTAAGTTGTACCTTTTTAAGGTAAAAAATTATTTAATAAAAAAGCGAAACTTTGTTGGCTTCGCTTTATACTATTTAATTTAAAATACTATGGATTAATTTTTAATGTTGACCAAGTATCTTTTAAATCAACACTTATGTTTGTTTGTGGATTTTGTTCTTTATTGTTTATTAAAATTGATTTAACGGCTACCTGTTCTGAAATAAAATCTGCCAATTCTTTATATGTTACATTTCCATTGGTTTCTTGTAATTTTTTTAACAAGTAATATGTAAACATACCGTGTTTTTTGTCTTTGTATGGTAACGATGACTCATCGCTGCTACTGGCTGCAAAAACAACCATATTGCCATTAAAAATATTTTCTTTTGGCTTAATTTTAACTCCTCTGGCTGCAACCAAACCTTGGTTACGAGCTCCACCACTAAAACAAGCATCAAGAAATACCGTTACTCGTTGGGTAGGAAATTCGGTAAGTTTTGCATAAACATCATTTAAGTTTAATGCAAACTCTAAATCTCCGCCACTTACATCAACAGGAATAATATAAGGTTCCTGAGTAGTTTCATCGGGGAAACCATGTCCGGCATAGTAAAAATAAATATCTGCTTTTCCTTTGGTTATACTGGCAATCATATTCATTTTATTTAATGCTCTATGCATTTGAATAGCTCGTGCATTTGTTAAAAAAATGATATTTTCTTCAGGTATTCCCAAAATATATTTCGCATATTCCTGAAACATTTCAGCATCGCGAACAGCAAAATCAACATTAGCTTCCGAACGTAATCCCAATTGAAAACTACTATAATCTTCGTTGCCAATAATTAAAGCATAGCGATTGGGGTTTGGATTAATTCCAATTGATTTTATAACATCAACATCTATTATTCCCGGACCTACGGCAGTTGTAACTGGTTTGGTAATTGTAGTTACAGGTTTGTTTTTTAATAAATGATCATCGGGATCTTCAGTTTCTTTTTCCAAAGAAGATTTCATTGCTATTGCTGTTCCCGGAATTTTTAATGATGAAACATCCCAAACATTCATGTCGAAAGTGAATTCAGAAGTTATTGCTTTTGTGCCATCGGGGCTAAAATTTACATAAGCTACTTTATCTTTTTGTTTTTCGGAGCTGTAAACAATTCGTCCGGTTTCAACTTCCCATAAAATAAAGAATCGGTCGTGTCCGCCGCTAATAAGGTATTTGGCATCGTTACTAAAAGCAAGATTATAAATGATGTGTTTATGACCAAGCAAAGTGTTATATTCAATTCCATTTTTCCAAATCTGGATTTTCTTATTATCGCTTCCTGTAGCAATATATTGTCCATCGGGACTGTAAGCAACTGCTCTAACCCAAGCTTTTGTTTTAATCAAACGAACTTCAATTCCATCGGGAACACTCCATTCACGAATAGTTTTATCGGCACTTCCGGAAACGACTTTTTTACCATCGGGACTAAAAGCAACAGATGAAACCTGATCGCGGTGACCTTTAAAATCTTTTAAGAAAACACCCATCTGAATGTCCCAGAGTTTTACCATTTTATCAATACTCCCTGTAACTACATATCTTCCATCAGGACTAATATCCATAGCAAGAATCTGGTCGCGGTGCCCTTTTATTTCACGTACCATTTTACCTGTATTAACATCCCATAAACGAACGCGTTCTTCACGACCAGCAGAAACAATATATTTACCATCGGGAGTAAATTTAACTGCTAATGCCCAGTTCTTATTCATCATTTCACGAAGGGGTTTACCTGTTTTAGCATCCCACAATACAATGCGGTCGTCAGTTCCTCCAGTTGCTACATATCGTGAATCGGGACTGTAAGCAATACAAAGAACTTTATGTCCTTTTTTTGTGAATTTTTGTGTTAAACTTATTTGTCCAATTCCTGAAAAGGAAAATAATACAAGTAAGAGTACGATAAGTAATTTTGTTTTCATGATTGAGAATATTATATTTTTAAATATTCAATGAATAAATGGTATTTTGAGTGAAAAAAACTTAAACAAATAATATACCATTATGTTGAACAAGTTTTAGATATTCAATTGCAATATAAGCAAATGATTATAACATTAGATAATTTAACCTAAATTATATTTACAAAAATAATCACTAACCATAAAAATTAAAAGCAAAGTTTCAATAATTTTGAAGTTTATAAATTTAAAACATGATTTTTAAAACGCGAGGAATAGTTTTACATCATATAAAATACTCTGAAACGAGTATAATTGCTACAATATTTACAGAAGAATTTGGTCGTCAATCTTTCATGATAAAGGGAGTGCGAAGTAAAAAATCAAAAATAAAAGCAAATATATTACAACCACTTTATTTGCTCGATATGGAAATTTACTACAAACAAAATCGCGAATTACATAGTGTAAAAGAAATTCAGAATGCCTTTATTTTTAGAACGATACCTTATGATTTACGTAAAAGTTCTATAGCAATTTTTATTGCTGAAGTACTTTATAAAACAATTCGTGAGCAAGAATCAAATAAGGAATTGTTTGTATTCTTATTTCATACAATTCAAATACTTGATGTTAAGGACGAAGGGGTGAAGAATTTCCATATTTATTTTTTAATCCAACTTACAAAATACCTGGGATTTTTCCCAGGCAATAAATACTCTGAGGAGAACTGTTATTTTGATTTAAAAAACGGAAGCTTTGTACAGATAAAACCTCTGCACACCCATTATATGCATCCGGAATTAAGTCAATTATTTAGTCAAATCATCCCATTTTCCGAAAATCAAAATGAAAATGTAGCAATGAATTATAATCAACGAATGGAAATTCTTGAAAAAGTTATTGAATATTACTATTTGCATAACGATGGTGTTTCAAATATAAAATCATTAAGTATTTTAAAAGAAGTATTTCATTAATCCTCCATAAAATAGTATTGATATAAGAACCTTTACTGTTTACCAAAAAGAAGAATAAAGAGCATCATCTTTAAAAAATTCGGTTAAAATTTGCACTTAAATATATTTGAATTGATTTACATGAACGTAATCAGGGCATTAATAAATCTTTGAATAACAAAATTATTTTAAAGACTTCAAACTAAATATATTTTTTTAAATTTGCACTCCTTAAAAAGATTGGAATAGGGTATGATAAAAACAAAGTTAAAAAACTTAGGGAAAGATATTTTTACTGTAATTGATGAATTAACTCAAAATAGCGATATAATTAATCTTGCAAAGATATCGCCCGATATGGTATGTCCTCAGAAGTTAACAGATTTGGCAATAAAACATATTAAGAAAGAATTGAATCAATATGTTCATGCAGATGGATTATTGGAACTAAGAGAATCCATTTCCGAGAAAATAAAAAATCAATACGGTATAAATTATAGTCCGATAAATGAAATTACAATAACAGCAGGAGCAACACAGGCAATATATACAACAATAAGTACTTTTATTGGTGAGGGAGATGAAGTTGTATTATTTGAACCTGCTTACAGCAGCTATGTACCCGCAATTGTAAGTAATGGTGGTAGAGCGGTATTTGTTCAGCTTAAACGCCCGAATTATTATATTGATTGGGAAGAAGTACAAAAAATTATTAATAGCCGAACAAAACTTATAATTGTTAATACTCCACATAATCCAACCGGAGCAATATTTACCGAAGAGGATGTAGCTCAATTACGTAAGATTACTAATGGAACAAAAATAATGGTTTTAAGCGATGAGTCGTTTGAGCATCTAATATTTGATAAAAAAACTCATCATAGTATTGCAGGAAATTCTCAACTTGCCGAACGAAGTATTATAATTTCTTCATTTGGAAAAACATTTAATATTCCGGGATGGAAAATAGGTTATTGTATGGCACCTGAAAAAATTATGAGTCAGATTCGTAAAACCCATGCATTTCAAATTAATTCTGTAAATGCTCCGTTGCAATATGCCCTGGCAGAATATCTAAAATCTACAATAGATTATTGTGCAATAGCCAACCATTATGAGGAGAAAAGAAACCTGATATTAACTCAATTAATGGATTCACGTTTCGAACTTGTTCCTTCACGAGGTACTTTTTACCAGTTACTTGACTATAAATCGTTGAGTGATGAAAAAGATACTGAATTTGCACGTAAAATAGTGGATAACTATAAAGTAGCATTATTTCCTTTATCGGTTTTTTATCATGATTCAATTGATAATAAAATTTTAGGTTTAAGTTTTGTCTGTGAAAACGATGTTTTAACCGAAGCTTGTTTGCGACTTAAAAAAATGCAGAACTAATAAATCGATTTTTCTGTTTCTTTAAAATATATATAAAACCAAATATTCGTTATATTTGGTTTTATTTTTACAGTAATTTTTGATTTTAAAGGAATAAAATGCAAATAATAAACTCAATTGTAACCTGGCTAAATTTTAAACGATTATACCAAATCGATTTATTTAAAAAGTTTCCTTTTGATGCACAACAGGAAGTTCTTTTTAAATTGATTAATCAGGCAAAAAACACCGAATTTGGTAAGAAATATCATTTTGGTACAATTCGAAGTATTGAGCAATTCCAACAAAGAGTTCCGGTACAAACTTACGAAACCTTAAAACCATATATTGAACGATTAATGAAAGGGGAACAAAATATTTTGTGGCCCAGTGAAATTAAATGGTTTGCAAAATCGTCGGGTACAACAAGCGATAAAAGTAAGTTTATTCCGGTATCGCGCGAAGCCCTTGAAGATTGTCATTTTCGTGGAGGGAAAGATACACTTGCAATTTATACAGCCAATTATCCTGAAACGGAACTTTTTTCAGGCAAAGGATTAACCTTGGGTGGAAGTCATCAAATAAATAAAATTAGTAACGAATCCTATTACGGAGATTTATCGGCTATATTAATAGAAAATCTTCCATTCTGGGCTCATTTTATTAAAACCCCAAGCCAGGAAATAGCCTTAATGAGCGAATGGGAAGAAAAGCTTGAAAAGATATCATCAGCCACCATAAACGAAAATGTTACCAGTATTGCAGGAGTACCATCATGGACATTGGTATTAATAAAACATATTCTGGAAAGTACCGGCAAGAAAAATTTACTTGATATCTGGCCAAACCTTGAACTGTTTATTCATGGAGGTGTAAGTTTTCAGCCATATCGCGAACAATTCAAAAAGCTGATTCTGAAAGAGAAAATGAATTATATGGAAACATACAATGCATCTGAAGGATTTTTTGCAATACAGGATTATCCTACTCGCGACGATATGCTTTTAATGCTTGACTATGGAGTATTTTTTGAGTTTATACCATTTGATGAGGTTGGAAAAGAAAATCCCAAAGCGCTTCATATCGATAATGTTGAGCTGAATACAAATTATGCTATTGTAATATCTACAAATGCAGGATTATGGCGTTATATGCTTGGCGATACAGTAATTTTTACATCGAAATATCCTCATAAAATAAAAATCAGCGGACGAACAAAACATTTTATTAATGCATTTGGCGAAGAAGTTATTATTGATAATGCAGAAAAAGCGTTGAAAGTAGCTTGTGAAAAAACAAAAGCAATGGTAAAAGATTATACAGCTGCACCCGTTTTTATGGGAACAGATAATAATGGAGGTCATCAATGGCTCATTGAATTTGAAGAGGAACCGGCAGATATTGAGGAGTTTGCAAATATTCTTGATAGTACTTTGCAGCAAGTAAACTCAGATTACGAAGCCAAACGGTATAAAAATATTTCATTAAACAGACTGGTACTTACAAAAGCAAAAAAGAATCTCTTTTACCAATGGTTAAAAGAAAAAGGGAAAATCGGAGGACAAAACAAAGTGCCACGGCTCGCAAATAGTAGGCAATATATTGATGAATTATTGATATTAAACGATAAGATGTAACAAACTCATGACCTTATTCATTCAACTGTTTTTTCTTTTTTTATCAATTCATTCTCAACAAGAGAATAACTTCAAATTTATTAAAGATTATCAAATTAATGCTGAGTATATAACTACAGATCAGTTTAAAAACATTTATGTACTTAACAAAAACGAGATTCAAAAAATATCGTTTATCAACAACTCAATAATTTCCTATTCAAATTCGCTTACAGGTCAAATAAAATCCGTTGATACATCGGATCCTTTTCGTACACTTATTTATTATAATGATTTTAACAGTATCGTTTTTTTAAACAATCAACTTTCCGAAATAAGCAGCCCCGTACATTTAAACGATATTGGATTTTATACAGTTGGGGCAGTATGTTCATCAATAAATGGAGGTTTTTGGATTTTTGATCTTGATTTGTATCAACTA
>Ga0209211_10009494_pt1 | contig 12945 bp, 10 predicted proteins | sample RifGroA2_FD_183992 | JGI IMG/M metagenome (GOLD analysis project Ga0209211, IMG submission 183992) | Groundwater microbial communities from Rifle, Colorado, USA - Groundwater A2 (SPAdes) (version 2) | ecosystem: Environmental > Aquatic > Deep subsurface > Groundwater | place: Rifle, Colorado... | reverse complement strand
CCAGCCGATAATGCAAAAATATGTCGGCCAATTTGGGATTGGCGGCGGACTAATCGCCGGAGCGATTACGGCAATCGGCCTGTGGATTGTTGGAAATATCAGGCAAAAAAATATTGGTTATATTACCGATCGCAGGGTGGTAAAATTTGAAGCCTCCACTCCTTTTGCCACCAATGCTCGCAGCCTGAATTGGGAGGAAGCGGTCAAAGTTAAAACTTACGCTCCAAACGTGATTTGGAAACAGATGATGATTGGAACGGTGGTGGTCCACGCCAAGACTACGATCGCTACTCCGGAAGTATCAAAGATCGAAAGGCTAGTTACCGATGACGACGTGGAAATCCAAAACGCCTATTTTTACCGCGATTTGGGAAATTACATCGAAAAAATTCTGTTTCTCTACAAAAAACAGCCGAAAGATATCGCTACTCTTTTGCCCTTTGTACCGAAGAAAAAAGGGAAGAGATGGTAAAAGCGTTAATCGTTAAGCGTTAACGGCTAAGCGCGAGAGAAAATATAAATTGTTCGGTTAGCAATTGCAGGTTATCGGTTAACGTCTGTTATGAACATTGATCATTTTACGAAACTTGAGGCCTGGCAAATATCCCATGAGCTAGTGTTGGCCGTCTACATGGTTTTAAAAAAATTTCCCAAGGAGGAAAGATTTGGGATAATTGACCAATTAAGGCGAGCAGTCTCTTCAATTACGGCGAATATCGCAGAGGGTTGGGGAAGATATCATTTTGCAGACAGGATAAAATTTTATTATCAGGCCAGAGGCTCTTGTTCTGAAGTACAAAATTTTCTTATTCTCTCTAAGGATTTAGGATATCTTGACAAATCTGAATTTGATAAATTAAACGCTATGTGTGACAGATGCTTTAAGATTATTAGCGGACTGATTAGGGCAATTGACAAACTGAAAGAGGAAAGCCGTTAAGCGTTAATGGCTAAACGTTCATTGTTGAAAAAATCGCGATTAACGATTAGCGAATAGCGGTTAACGTTATATATACCGTCGTCACCCTTCAATTTTGCCTGATTGCATTACTCTTGTTATACTAAGTGATTAGAAAGGAATCTGCTCCACGGGAGATTTGAAAAAGATTCTACCTCAGGTGACGGAATTCGTCAGGAGAAATATTTACATCTCTTAATATTTTCCTCAATAATCCCAGATGGACATTTTCTCCAGAATGGATTGGAACGCTGGTTTTTCTGCCGTCTGGATGGACAAGCCTAGCATGACTGCCGCGCTGGCGAATCTGGGCGAATCCTTGTTTTTCTAAAATGCGAATTAAGTCCTTGCCGCGGATAGGACTAAGTTTAGGCATACTGAATGGAAATGTCTTCAATCCCTAAGAAATTTGGGGTTGAGATTGGGTGTTGGAGCTTTGCTTTAATCGCAGTTTTATCGGTTTCCAAAACCAGCCTGATAACTTCTTTGATTCTTTCCCTTACTTGTTCGACGGTTTTTCCTTGGGTATAGCAACCCTCCAGTTCCGGAACGGAGGCGACATACCAGCCGTCTTCGTCCTGTTCAATAATTACCTTGAATTGAAGTTCTTTAATAGTTTTCTTCATATGTTTACTATAGCATACTAATTGCTATAATCTCCTCAATGCCCGATGGAGAAATGAAATCACCAGAAGTTTTATCAGCGGGGCGGCCGCCGGCGAAAATCGTGGTGGAGCGATTATTTTTAAACAAGATTAAATGATTCAAATCATTTAACCTACCGGCAGTGAGGGGGGCGGACGGGAGTATTATTCGCCGTAGTGGAGGAGGAATTCGGGATTAACGACTTTAAAACTTAGTCTGCCCAAATCTTCATCATAGGTTTCGGTTTTGGGGCGGAAGACCAACCCTTCCGACCAAGAGTCGGGGTTGACTACCGACTTTTTGATAGCGTAAGAAACGATTTCGTCAATGGTACCGGGCAGGCGGTAGGTTTCGGCGACTACGGGAACGGTTTCTAAATCCAATGACGACACTGTTCTTGTGACATTTTCCCAGTTGAGATAGCGGCCGGCAGCAAAGTCGTAAATGTTGAAGATAAGAAATTTTTGCCCCCCGATTCTCAATGTGTTTTTCTGAATTCCTTCGCCAATTAATTCACCTTGAAGGGCGATTTTTTGACCGGAATCTTTTAGTTTTTTTTCCAAGTCCAGGGTTTCGGCGACTTGCCACAGAGTGTTGTTGGCGTCTTGCGCCAGACATAATGTTCGACTGCAGACGGTGATGACGCCATCTTTGACGAAAACCGTCATGGAAGTGCCGTCGACTTTTTCGGTGACATAAAACTCCGCATTTTTATACCTTGGCAAAATTTGAGGACATGACTGAATTCTAGTTTCATCGGTTTTGGGGATAAAACTTGGAAAAGGACCGATTATTTTTCCGGCCAAATGCGCTGGGATCGGCGGTTCGTATTTTGTCACTCCCAATATTTCAGTCACGTCTTGACCGACTGAATAATCGCCGGTTGGCAAAATGGACAACGGGAAGCAAATACCTTGGGATACCTGACCGCGCAGCCGAACCGTTTTGATTCTGTATTTATTTTTCTCCAAGAAGGAAAATTCCGGTTTGGGAGGTAAAATAGAATCTATCTCGATATAAACGCAAAGGTCGCCGACTTTAAATTCACCTTTTTTGACAACCACCGACCAACCGAGAACGGCGGCTTTTTCGATCAGCGCCGCGTCGATTATCGGTTCTAATTTATTGACTTTTTGGATGCTTGCCAATGTTCTCATAATCATTTGAATGCCGGAAGCGGCAGGGAAGAACTGTCTTGATTTGGAAACTTCTTTCCGCCTCTTAACCTACTCTTCCAAGTTGTGGAACCTCCGCAGTAGTTGTTCCGGTTTTAAACGGATTGCAACTCCAATGTATGGCTCCTCAGCCCCCGGCGATTTCTCCTCAGCACTTGCCGTCGGAGCCCGCCTCATCGGCGAGACCAGAGCGCTTTTGCCCTGCGTAGCGGTATCTTCAGCCGCTGTCGCTTCCGGCATCCAGAAATATTAAAACAGGCTGGTTGTTTACAGGCTTTTGTCGGAACGTTCCCGCCTGATAGCTTCTCAACCTCGCAGAACTATACTTAGTCTTACGACACTTAGGAAGGTTTCAGCCGATCCTTCCACCTGCTTTTTGAATTCCTTACCTCTTCGGTAAGGAGATTCAAAAATGGATCAGCCGATTACCGAAGAAGTTTTAATACACGTTATTTTCAACATGATCTGAAGTTTTTATCACAGCTTGGTTTATCTGTCAAGATATCAAACTATGGCAATTTTGGTTGATGATCTTTTCTGTCGGATGATGGTAAAGGGTTAAATGATTCAAATCATTTAACCCATTGGCAATGAATAAAACAGCTGTTAATTATTGTTGGTCTTAGAATAAATCTTAAACTTCAATTATTTAAATAATTGAAGTAGTTAAGGGTAAGTCCTGATTTTAGCCACTAAAATTGGTGATTTTTTTCAGTAAACGAACTGCCTGTTTTTTGGGTTCCAATTCCCGGTAATTATACCTCCAAACATATTCTCCTAAAAACAAGGTAAGATATTTTCTTTTAACTCCTCCTTTGGCCGCAAGCTTTCTTTTCAGGTATCCCCAGAACCCCTCCAGGCCGTTGATGTGATTTTTGCCTCGGACATATTCTTTGTCTCCGTGTTCCACGGTGCGGTGGACATATCCCTTAGCCGCCAGCCCGGTATATGCCCTCCAGGTATCGGAACAAACTCTGGAACCAACCTTGACTCTTTTGGCGATAATCGGCAGCAAATCTTGGGCCTCGGTGTCGTCTACCAGTCTGGCAAATACTCTGCCTTTCCTGGTTAAAATGCCGAAAACAGGCTGCTTGGTGGTTCCCCGGCCTCTTTTTGATTCTTCCCCGGTCAGGATGTCTTTCAGCAGTTGCGCTTTGGTCTTATTTTTCTTCTGGCCGCCGAGATAGGTTTCGTCTACTTCTACCGTTCCGGAGAAGACTCCGGGGACGTCTTTGGTCATGGCTTTTCTGGTGATGTTGATTGCCTTCTCTACCGAGTAATGGCTGATCCGTGTTTGTTGGCTGATTGTCCGCAGACTATGTCCCAGGACAAACCAGAACAAAATCTTTTTCCAGGCCGCCCTGGTCAATCTCAGTCCGGCGATCTTTGGTGTCCACTCGTACAAACAGTTTTTACACCGTTTTTTACCCCTCCTAACTGAGTAGAATTTTCTGTTTTGACAACGAGGACAAGAATATCCGTTCATAAAAGCTTATTCTAACATTGTTAGTGGCTGTTTTCAGGACTTACCCTAGTTAAAAGAAAATTCGCAATCTACTGAATTGGTGAGGCGGTCCCAAATCCAAAAATTTGACTTCGTTTGATACAATAGGATAAATGAGTATTAAAGAAAAATTATTGGGTTTAAATCGTGAAGCTGAACAAAAAGTCGTCGAGGGGCAAAGACAGCGTGAAGCCACTGAGGCGCAACAAAGAGCTGAAGAGCTTAGACAAGAAAATCTTAAAAAAGCTCGATTCGAAAGAGGTAGACACATCCTTGAGTCAAAGGGAATCCCTGCGGTAATGGGCGAAGTACTCGAAGTATTGAAACAAAAAGATCCCCAAGTCGAACTTAATATTAGAGAAGGGCATTCATGGGCAAAGATGGAAAAAGTTGAAACAGCGGGTGTATTTGTCGAAAAACATAGAGGTGAAGGAGGAACCAGTATTCAAATAGGTGTTCAACTAAACAGTTATAACTTGACTAGCCTTTATGTCGATGCGGCAGAGAGTTGGGCTCTCGCAGAAGAGGATATACTTTCAATCAATGATAGAGGATTAATTCCTAAAATAGAGGCAAAATTGGCGGAACTAATATTTGGAGAGAAATATAAACATTATATTCCAATATCAAGAGATAACTACGAAGATTTCGGAGGAGGCTAGCAAGAAAGAAGCATTTTTACTAATTTTTCCTCTTCTTCATTCTAACAATCGGAATCTTGGCAAAATATCGCCTTTCAGAAGGTTACTTTTTTACTCAGTAAGGCTTGCCCTATGGGAAATAAAGAAACGAAAGAATTTGAGGTTAATTGCGTCGAGGAGTGGTGATCTTTCCCGAAGTTTTTCCCAGCAGGAGATAGAGAAGAACAGATATTACCAATAAGCCAGTGGCGACTTGGGCGCTGGTAAAAATATCTCTAATAATTGAAGTATTCATAGTGTGACCGTTTCTTCGACTCGTACAGACATTTCAAATGCTATTATCCCCCAGAGAATCGCTTTCGTCAAATCGAACACAGACGGAAATAAATTTTCCGTTAATGCCGGAGCGATCAGGGCGGCGCCAAACCAGCCGGCAGAAATGTTAACTAACAGCGCAGCCAAGGTATGAGACCTAGCTTTTGTCATTTCAGAAATCCTATCATAATTGCTATAATCTCCTCAATGCCCGATGCAATGAATACAGAATCGTTACCACCAGGACAAGGATTGGCCGGATTGGTGGAAGGTGGCGTCCCCCAACTTGGGGCGAGTCACGAAGCGAATGCCGGATTCGGCGAGGCAAGGGGCGGGGCGAGGGATTTGGGGCCAGGCGATGTCGCGCAGATGTTTGGGTCGGCGACAACTCCGCTGGAACGGTTGCGGGAGAAGGGAATGGTGGATGAATCAAATTTGGAGGAGAGAGGGGGAGGGGGAGAAGTGCCAGAAATTCGAGTTCCGCTACACATAAAAACGCTAGCTGTGACGCCAGAAAATTTTCCAGATGCTGATCCGAAATTTCTTGCGAAACTGAAGAGAAAATATCCCGATGGGATTCCGCCAATTATGGGTGGACAAGGCGATTCTCAAGAAATGATGATGAACTTGCTCAATGCATTCCAATCAGAGAAACCGTTTGAAGTAACCCTTACATCGGCGAGGATGAGGGCAGTTGAAACGTCATTAGCGCTTCGGTATGGCTCAGCGGCGAAAGCTTCAGAACTTCTTGAAGATAAACGAATGCTCTTTCGCGGCTTAGTTGATCGACAAGGAAAGCTTGTTCCGATCACAATGACGAGACTCGCAACATTACATCAAATTGTGACGACAAGTCCGGTGGCGCAACCGCTTAAAGGAGTTTTGATCGAAGAAAGGGACGGGAAAGCTGTTATCGTGAATCCAAATTTTGATTCTCCTCCTCAACTTGTTCGAGAATTTAAAGTGAACGATTTTGATCACGGAGATCATTTCGTACTTTCCCCGTTTGTCCCAGAGAAACTAGAGCTTTTTGTAAAGGCATTTCAGCAGCAAGAGCTTGGGGGACCAAGGACATATACATATAAAGAGATAGAAGCAAGCCGCAGACAGGTTTCAAATTATTTTGCCATGCTTAATTTGACCAGAGGATTAGCTGGGTCATTATCACAGCATGACATGCTTGAGCTACAGCGTACAGCAGACCGGATTATGGCCGGTTCTCACGATGAAACTCCGGTTTTTAAGCTAATTGCGATGGTGCCGCAAGTCCATGCGATGTTGGCAAGCGACAAGATCGAAACTTTGGCACAATTTTATGAAACTCATTTAACAGAAACTAGAATTTTTCACGCAATGCGGACGACGGCGCTGGCTGTGGGAATGCAAGTTAGGTCACCGAGCGGGAATACTGTCGAGGTTTCTGGAACTCTGGCCTTAGGAGATTTTATGGATCAACTATTAAGTTCTCAAAGGCAACTTGAACAAGTGATGCAAAACACAACAGATTCAGGGTCAAGGATGGGAATTCGGGGCTTGGTTTCTCCACATCCTAATCCCACAAACGAGGGGACTGTAGCCGAGGAAGGAAAATTAATTTGGCAGGTTCTGGCAGATAGACTTGGAGCTTTAGATCAACAAGGGCATTGGATGTCTTTGAAGACGCTTTTATTCGGAGGAAAGGATCCAGCTGAGATGAAGTGGGAAGAATTGGCTAATTGCACCAAAGACAGCGTTTTGCGCACTAACATCCCTGATGTTGAGGTAATGTTGCCATTAACCAAGGAGTCGTTGGGAGTGTATCCAATTGAAGAAAACATTCCGGCCGCGCTATACCCTCTATATCTTTCAGCCAGAGAGTTTAGTAGGGGGTTGTTACTTGATTTGATGATGACTCCCGACTTTCAAGGAAAAAGCGGTAAACAAGTCCGGAAGCTAAAGCGTTGGAATTATGATGTTTGGACATACTGGCAGGGGAGGGTTGGACTCAATGAGTTGCAAAAAACATTCCCATATAAGGATTTTATTTCAGAAAAATTGATTCCGGCCTTCATTGAAAAGACAAAAATTGAAGAAGTTCCGAACTGGAAAAATTTACTTAGAGGTGAAGTTGCCAGAGGTGAATGGTTAGATGCATTTGATAAATATCAAAGCTATACAGAACTTGCCAAGGATGTCATTGCCACCGTTTTTACAAATCCTACGTTGCTGCCTTCCAGAATGCCGGATGTCGAAGGGTATATTACCGCTTTAGCCTTAAATACTCCCTCGACCTCTCGTGTTCAGAAGGTTGAGGTTTATAAAAAATATTTACAAGATGAGTTTATTAGCAAAGGGCAAATGGGATCAGATGAATTTACTCATCGAGTTGATGAATTTAATCACCTTCTGGACTATTGGGTCGGAGGTGGGCCAGTGAGGACGCAGTACGAAGCAGATATGGCTTCCGGGAGTATTCCGAGGGGGTTTAGTTTGGAACAATGGTTAAAGCATAGAATTGCGAATGAAAGATACGCCTCTAGGAGTCAACGGTCGGGAACATTGCGAACTAAAGAGGAAATGAGAGCAGCCTATGTCACGCTTACAGAAGCAGAGAAGGCGGTGCTTGATCTTTCTGTTGACGGGAGACGGCTAGTGAAGTTTGTAGGAACTCCAGACAAACCAGGGATAATAGACTCGATGGGGATTGGATTTATTAATACAGAAGGTTTGGCGGGCTTAGGAGAATTGGTAGAAAAGTTTCACTGGAGGAATTTCCCGATTAATGCGATCCCGCCTAGACTGGTTGATGGAACCAGTGTTGGCGGATATCTAGCTGACTTTGTCAATCTTACCAACGATACTGCAAAATTGATGGATGGGATTGGCGAGAGAAAAGTTCAAGAAAAAGTTACCGCATTGCCGACTACTGCCGAAAATATAGATACTGGTCAAATGATTGGCTTGGCTGAAAAAGCCGCGGACTATATTTTATCGACATTTCATTTTGTTCCTTTTCCCCACCAACGAGAAAGAGCTGTTGAAGCGCTCAAAATTTTGTTATGGGCCACAACCCCCTTGAAGTCAAATGAGTTGGTTGTAGCAACAATTAGGGCGATTCCCAAAGGGACTGGCAAACCAACTATACAAGAGATGTTTATTCCGGTAAATCTCTTTGGGGAAAGAGAGCAAACGTGGTTAAAGGGAAATAGCATGAGAGGACACAAAAAAGGTGGCAAAGAAGGGATGATATTTTTGAGCGATTATCCCGCCAGGCTTAGATTGAGATTTGGCGATGTTAAAAATGGTATCTTTTCGGACATGCGAAATGCCGCCAAAGAGTGTCGACAATCTTTAACAATTGTGGGGATGGAAAGGCCAAATTATAATACGATCCCATGGAAAAAAACCCTTATTACATTGGCGAGAAAATTAAGACAAGGGAGTATGTTGACAGAAAACGATATGCAAGAGCTTAATAGATTTGCTGAGAAACATTTTGATCCGGCGCATCGCGATGTTTCAGAAACCGGCTCACAAAGAGCTGACAGAGGATTACAAGATTTACTTGAGATTGTTCAAGCTCCTCTCGATTTGTTATCCTCTCTTCTTGGCGGGGGAAAATAATTTTTCTATTTTTTCCCTACACCAAAAGCATGGCCAAGGCCCTGTATTATTTTCCCTCTGGTTCCCCCGGATAGACCCCTGCTGACTCTTGTGTATAACTGCGGATTAGTAAACATAAGCTGTTTCATATATTCAGGATCATAATTGGTATTATTGGGATCTGCATATCTCATGGCCTCACCATATTCGCGTCCTAATCCGGCTGTTCTAGTCATGTAAGCAGGAGCTCGTCCGCCAAATCCAACTGCCTCGCCGATGGCGGAGCCGTACTTGAATTCCGGCGCTTGGAGGGCTTCTTTGACCATGTCTACGACTTTGGGAGTCATCAGCAGGATTCCCATTCCTAACAAGGCTTGAATTGCATCTACAGGATTGGTTGCTCCGCCGCCGGAACCAAAAATTAACGGAGCGATCCATTTTACTCCTTGATCAGAGTCAGTAAATCCGATATTGTCGGATATATTCCAGGGTTCCCCGGTTTGCCCCATCAGGGCTGCGGCAAAAACCAGCATGAGGATTGCCGCCGGAAAGGCCATGGCGTTGGCCAAAAGATTTCTAAACCATTTAGAGAAAGCGTCGCTGCCGGGAAGAGCGTTGAGCATTAATTGCAGCGGCCCCAAAATCGCCAATAAAATTATTTGGATATACGCCATTAAAAGGCTAAAAAACAGCTTGAAAACCGCGTACAGAATCATCAGGGCAAAAATGACGTAAGCGATTGGTTGAGAAATAATTTGAGTGGCTGCAAAGAGTTTACCGTCGCCCAATAATTCCGCGATTAAATTCCCGACGGCATCCGCGGCGGTTTCGGCCGAACCGGTTCCGCCGAGACGGAATAAGTCCCTGATGCCGATGCTGAAGATGGATTTAGTTCTGATAGTTTCAATGGCGGCGCTGCCGGAATCGGAAAAAACATTATTCAGGGCCAGCAATTTAATTCCAAAAAACGACACAAAATAAATCATATCAATCACAAATCCGGCGATGGCATAGCTGAAAGTGATTAAAAGCAGGGTGACGACTAAATTCGGCAAAGCCTGTTCAATCCCGACCACCGTTTGGGCGTCGATTTTCTTCCGCAGCATAATCATAAACCCGACGACTATCAGCGTCAGTGAAGTAATCAAATAAGCCACGTTTCGGGTGGCAACCCATAATTTTTGAATCGGCTGCAACACCTCAAATCCGCCTTGGGCTTGAGCGTAAGCCTGATCGATAAATCCGGCTTTTCCGGCCATATACGCCAAGTATTCACGGGTTTGGACCGGCGGCCGGCCGGCCAGCATGGCGATGGATCGACCCAGCATTGGCACCGCCGCCGATTGATTTTGGCCGGTGGGATCGAGAATTCCGGCGCTGATGGCATTAAAAGTAGTGTTGGTTTGGAAGAAGGCGTAGCGGGGGGCGCTCATCTCGTTTTCATCCCCTCCCTCGACTGTTTTAACTTGGGAGGTAGGATCTTCCCGCCAGTAAGGGTTTTCCTTAGGAGCTTCGGCGGCCAAGGCGATTCCGGCGGCAAATACCAGCAATACCGCGGTCAAAATTATTATTCGGGGGAGTTTTAGACGGGAAAGAAATTTCATTTGAATTTGATTATACACAAATTATTGATTGGCGGATTACGGGTTATCTAAAGTTTTGTCATGTGGTCCAACGCGGCGCAGATAAATGATATCGCCGCCAATCTCGAAGCTGAAACGATAAAATCTATCCACCCGGGCTTCCCAAATTTCGGTTTGTCCCTTAATCTTTTTAACGTGAAGGCCGGGATACTGCAAGTTTTCAGAAATAATTTTTAATTGACGATGAAGTTTAGTTTTAATCCCGACGGGCAGTTTCTTGTAGTCCCGATCAAATTGCGGCAGGCGATGAAGTTTCATTTAAGTTTTTTCAGATCGGCGATAAGGTCGTTCGCGTTGTCGTAGGTTTTGCCCAAACCGGCTTTTATTTCCAAGTCGGCCTGCCGTTCTCCGGCCTGCCATTCCGGCGTCCAAAACCACCACTGGCCCGGGTCAATTTTAGGAGCTTTGATTTTTGCCTGCGGCTGCAGTTCGTCGATCAATGACTGCCAGAGTTTGCCAATGGCCTGTAAAGTGGGCAAAGCCGTCGCCGGTAGTGTTATTGTGCCGTTAGACATAACGTTTATGATAGCATAGCCGGGATCGTTATATCGGATTAAGCATTAGCTGTAGTTTTTGATGAAATAGATCCAAAACCGATCCCCAATGAGGGAAAAAGGCCGAAGGGCTGGTGGGGTTTACCCGGCAATCGGGACCGCAGTAATACCCTAATCCTTTTGATTGTCCGGGGATGTCGTTGCCTTCTATTAATCCCGGCGGAACGACTGCCTTTAGCACAGAAGCAGGACCGTTTATCAGCCGGTCCCAAACATTGTCCGCGGCTGGCGGAGTTTGAATATAAACTCCGATAGTTCCGACACTTTCGCCTCTGGAAGGCAATGATGTTGTTCCGGAGTTAGCTGAATACAATGTGCCGCTAAAGACTACAGGCTTGGTAACAAATAAAGTTCCCTTTATTGTATTGTCTTTGGACGGGGATCTTTCGTCGTGGAGGCGGTCGCCGGAATTGGTCTTGGCGATAAGATTGCAAGCTTGGGTGTCAAATGCCGGTTGGGGAGAGGCTTTGCCTGTCACGGTTTTGCCCCTGACGGTAGTGTATGTTGTCGCCAAATCCAACGTATCGTAATAATCCGGGTTTATCCGGGTTTCCTTATAGTTGGTAGTTTCCGGCACATCGTTGGGCCTAAAAATTGACTGCAGAAGATTAGACGCTTCGTCTAGTTCTCTATTGTGAGGGAATGCAACCTTGTATTTGGGATCGGTGATAACCAGTTTCGGTTGTTTGAACTCCGCTGTTTCTTGGGAACCGACGGTGATAAATACCCGGCCGGGCAAATCTGAAGTGGAAGTAAAAACCATATAGTTTTCCCAAATGTCACGCCACGGCTGATCTTCAGGGCCGGGATCGCGGTGGCCGGCCATATCGCTTAAGCGGACAATCTGGTCAAAATCGCGGGCTTTAATGGCTTGGCTCCGCGGAACTGCTTTCCCATTTTTGACAAAAGCCACGATTTGGTTATAGCTTTTATTCGGATTTCCAGAAGGCAGGAGAGCCCGGTCGATGACGTCATTTTTTCTGGCGTCCAAAACTTGTTTAGGGATTAGTTTCCGGATCGGTCCTAAAAGAGTCAGCCAGTCGGCTTGGACAGGGGTTGATCCGGGGGTAGTATTTGTAAGTACCCATGGTTCAGTTTCAGGCTCATTGGGTCCGGCGATAGCCCAAAATGTCCGGCCATTCAGGCCGTCGGAGACAGTCTTTAAAAATTGGGCATAAACCTGCGGGTCGCTGAAATCGCAACTGGGTCCGGCGCAGATCCGCAGAACCGGAATTAACCCTTGGTCGAGGGCCCGGCTAAAGGCGCCGATAACCGCCTGATCGTCGGTTGGTTTGAATGCAATTTCTATTGACCATTTAAGATTTCTGGCCTTGACGGCGTCGGAATAAGCGCCGTTTCCCTGAACCGGCCATCCGGAGCCGGCTCCGGATTTGGCCAGATTAGGGCTGGTTATTTGAGCCAGCTCACCGTCAGTCAAGCGGTGGAAGGTGAAAGCCGGATTGCTCAGATCGCTATCAATGGCGGCAAAATACAGGATAGCGTTTATATCACTGTCTTTTTGGGTTTTATCGAATTCTGACTCCATTTCTGCGATTAGTCCGGGGCGGTTGCCTTTGGGTTGGGTAGCGGTGCGGAAGTCGCCAAATTCAGTGAACATCATTGGTTTGTGATATTGCTTGACTTTAGACTGGAGAAATTCGGTATACCAGAAGTAAGCGGTTTTTACGTCGTTATTGACTACCAAAGTGTAAGTATTTCCGGCCATGCCATCTAGTCCGGAAAAATTTGCTCCTGCTGCTTCCATATCTGCAAACAAAGGCGGGGTGGCGGCGTTGGTAATATTGAAAGCCGGCGACAACAACTTGACGTTTTCCGGAATTTCCCCGCTGGCCTTTTTATCGATTAAGAAGTTCATATAGTTAGCCAATGCTTCGGCCAATTGGCTGGAAAAGGTTTGTCCTGGTTCT
>Ga0209211_10009493_pt1 | contig 12947 bp, 10 predicted proteins | sample RifGroA2_FD_183992 | JGI IMG/M metagenome (GOLD analysis project Ga0209211, IMG submission 183992) | Groundwater microbial communities from Rifle, Colorado, USA - Groundwater A2 (SPAdes) (version 2) | ecosystem: Environmental > Aquatic > Deep subsurface > Groundwater | place: Rifle, Colorado... | reverse complement strand
TTTCATTGAGCCGTGTCTCCAAGACCTTCAATTCTCGGACTTCCGTTTCGAGTGCTCTCTTTTCTCTCTCTAACTCATCAAATTGTTCTCTGGAAGTTCTCTTGCCAGAATTCCAAGTCTCAACCTTTTGTTGGTAGGAGGCTTCTCGTTCGTTAAAGGCAGAGGCACGCGCATCGTAGATGCTTTTTTCATTGTTATATTCCACTTTCAATCCAGCGTATTTATTCTGAAGTGCTTTATACGTAGCCTCATTTTCTTCTAGTACATCCTCGAGACCGGAGAGAGTGCCCGTCACTTCTTGGCGATAGTCGTAAATAAGATTAACTAGCAATTCACCATTTTCCGGCGCGTAGACAAAGAGTTCTTTGTCAATCGAATCTTCCCAAATTGCTTCCGCTTCGCTAAGCGCGTCTAGAAAATATTTTTGTGAAATACCAAATTTTCTATCGAAAGCGCCGATGGTATAAGCGATTGGTTCTTGACACGGAAAGAGAGTCTTGGCTGACCTCTGATAATTCCAGGTGATTAAAACTGCCGCAAAGACAACAAGAGCAATGGCTATCTTTCTCAAATCCATAGATTGATATTACCATCAAAAAATCAACCTAAAAAAAGAAAAGGGGGCGCCGCCAGCAGGCGGACACCCCCTTGATACCGACCACCTCCTAGCGATGAGCCTCCGCGTAACTGTAATGCCAGTCCGCGGAAACACGGCAGTATCGGGCTACCGTCACTTCAGCACGCCAGACCAGCGAAGAGATGAACCGCTCATGCTCGTCGGGAGGCTTCGGTGATTGCAACTGTTCCATAAGGTAGTCCAGGATCTCCGAGATCTGTTCCCGAGAACATATCACGAATCGGCGACCCTGGGCGGCGAGAAGCAACAACATAAGGCTGTTGATGTCGGTCTTCTTGATCACCGATTCCAGTGTGCAATTCGGGTTCCCTACCTCTTCTGCTAGCGGGTAGAGATTGACATAGACCAGGTCAATCCTCGGTACTCCGGTCCTTGCGAGCTCTGCCCGGTCTTCCAGCGAATCACCCGCCAAGAGGGCGGCTTGAATCTCGGAGGAAAGTACGTCCTTATGGCCGGGGGCGGGCAGTCTTACCAACTCCGCGACATCTCGAACCGAAACCCCCTGTCCGTTGAGATACTTGGCCGTTCCCGCCGAAGCGAGAATGTCCCAGTCCAGCGCGCGGAGACTCTCAGCAAATGAAACAAGGTCTCGTGTATCGCACTCCCACAAAAGAGCGGTCGCCATGTGATTCCCCTTTCCTCTAGATTACTGGGTTCGAAGTTAGGAACATCTTTACGTTTCTATTGGGAATACTACTCACGTGTAGACATAAAGCAAGACTTTACTGTTTTTAATTCTTTATGGCGGAAGCAGGACAGGACATGGTCATTCACCATCCCGACCGCTTGCATATGCGCGTAGATGACAATTGGGCCAAGAAACTTGAAGCCACGCCTTTTCAAATCTTTAGTAAAAGTTTCCGACTCCTTACTTGTAGCAGGCAAATCTTTTAAGCTCTGACGTTTGCCGTCAATTGGTCGTCCCTTAACAAAACTCCACATGTATTTACTAAAAGTGCCAAATTCTTTCTGTACTTCCAGGAATCTTTTGGCGTTGTTGATGGCCGCTTCGATTTTCAGCCGGTTTCTAATAATATTGCGATTCTTCGTGAGTCTGGAAATGTCTTGCGCGCTAAACCGCGCCACCGAGGAAGGTTCAAAGTCGGCGAAAGCGTGTCTATAACCCTCCCTCTTCCTCAAGATTGTAAGCCAAGAGAGCCCGGCTTGAGCACTCTCAAGAACAAGAAATTCAAAAATCTTCCGGTCCCTTCGAACCGGCTTACCCCACTCCTTGTCGTGGTACTTCACCATCAAGGGTTCGCCCTTGGGCCACGAACAAACCTTCTTCATTTAATCGCTCTAAATTAGACTGACTTCTTTAGCTTGGCGGCACCATCCTTACTGAGAATTTTGTACATACCTGTACCGCATACCGTGCAAACACCCTTGGCTGCCGGTCGGCCAGGCTTTATTTCTACTACTTTGACATCTTTCATCTCTCGCCCTGGTTTAACTCTGCACTTCACACAATATCCAATAACTTTTTCATCCATAAATTATGATTCTAATGGTTAAATGTTATACCAACTATTATTATAGCATAGAAAAAGCCCCGCGCCAGACCGAGAAGGTCAGCGCGGGGCGTTGGGCCCAGGGTTGGGGAGTTTACAGAAGATCCAAGATGTCCGGCGCCACCCCCACTTCCACTCCCTCTCCCGCTCCCACCAGAGCAAGCAGCCCATCGATTGAGAAGGGCTTCGCGAGGAACTCGGCGGAATACCGAGCGCAGACCTCCTTGAATGGAGCCGGATCGGCCCCACTCATGAGGATGAAGGGGACGCCGGCGGTCTGGCTGTCCCCTCTCACCCGCCGGAGAAGCTCGGCCCCGTTCATCCCGGCGGAGATGATGTGATCAAACTTTTCCCCCCGGTCAAGAAGCTCCCCTGCCTCTTGACCGTTGCTAACCAACACAGCCGTGTGGCGAGCTTCGTGAAGCACCTCCTCCACCAAGTTGCGGACCATGTCATCGTCTTCCACCACCAATATCCTCATCAGGATTCTCCCTTCTTGTTCAATTTAACTCCAGTCTGCTTAGCAGTATACTACAGTTGATAGTTAAAGTCAAACCTGCTATTCTGATACCCATTTCTCTTCGCCCCATTTGACATTTTTAGTTTTAAATATATCGGAGAGAGCATGAGCAACCTGTCGCGCGAGTTCGGTGTTATCTTTTGTTTCGTTGCACATATGAACATCGATCGTCACATGTCGAGCGTCAAGATACGCGCTAACAGTAACATGAGATTCTTGTAGAACCGCAACCCACGTTACTGTATCGTCAGAGAAAATACGATGATACTGCCCAAGAACTGTAACTTCAACCGAACCGATCGCTTTTTCAAGTTCAAGAAGTGCACCATCTTTGACAGTCAGTGGTCCGGCGCAGTTGTTAAGGTTAATTGCAATTCGTATTCCAGATGCCATAGCAAAAATTATATGCCATCCTGATAAATAAAATAGGTGTGGATAACAAAATTTTTAAATATCAGTGCTAGAAGAAAATTGTGATTAATCCCAAGGTGGCGAGAGTTACAATCATCCCAGCGATGATGACGCCGATGAATATCAGAGGAATTGCCTTACGGGATGGTATATCGAAAATGTAGGCGACTAATGACGCCGTCCAAACGCCGGTAAGTGGCAGGGGTATCGCCACTAACACCACCAACGCGAATTCTTTTAATAGCTCAAATTTCTTCGCGTGATTATTTCTGGTTCTCGCTAGAAAGTAGGAAAAAAAACTTTTCCAGAGATCGGATTTTTCGGAAAGAAAAACACTTGCCCTGCCGATAAATGGGACGAGAATAAACGCGGGAATGATGTTTCCAATCACGGCCACCGAGAGAGCCTCCCATGCGGAGAAACCATAAGTCGCTATGGCAAAAGGAATCGCCCCCCTAAGCTCGACGACCGGAAGCATGGATATAACGAGAACGTGAATTATCTCAAACAAGGTGGAGTAATTATATCAGTAGAGCTTGTTATGTTAAAATGTCATTATGCGTAGGGTAATACTCAAAGAAGGGCCTTTAGTTTTTCTAAGGAATGTGCTGGTGATGGAAACTATGGCTGCCGTCTTTCTTTATGCCATATCGTTTCTTCAAAACTATGAGATGCTATACAGGAGCTGGGGTCTGGACAAGTTCGTCCGCTACGACATATTTCTAATCCTTGTTTTCTCTCTCTTCCAATTAGTTTATGTCTCACTACTTTTTCTCGATTGGTATTTTGCGCATTTTGAGATAACCGAAAAGGAAATTACCAAAAAATCCGGTCTCTTGTTTCGCCATCGCAAGTCAGTCACCCTTTCCGATGTGGTATCGATTGAAACATATCATTCCCCGCTCGGTCGGATGATGCGCCATGCCACTATTATCATCCACCATAACGCCGGCGGAACTACAAAAATAAAAAACGTCTCAAACGCAGATGAGTATGTGCATGTTATAAAGCAAATGTCGCATAACTCATCTGGACGGTTGCCCATGTATAATGTTTCTCATATTATCGAAGAAGGAGAAGGATTTCTGACTGAATTCAAAGAAACTCTCCGCTATGATAGGCGTAGAAAGATAGTCAATAAGGAAGTAGAGCGGATGGTTATGAAAACTATTGTGGCCTTTCTCAACGCCAAGGGCGGGACGATTCTCATTGGTGTCAGCGATGACGGAAGTGTCGTAGGGTTGGAAGATGATTATAAAACTCTGCCAAAGAAAAACCGTGACGGATTCGAAAACCACCTAAGTATGCTTGTAAAAACTATGATTGGACTGCCGTTTGCGAAATATGTCAGCGTGAAGTTTGAAAAAATAAAGGGCGTTGAGATCTGCCTAGTGTCTGTGGGAGAAAGTCACCGACCAGCATATCTTTCTAACGGCGGTCAAAAAGAAGACTTCTTTGTCCGTGTAGGCAATTCAACCCAACCATTTTCCATGAGCGAAACAGAGGAGTACATAAAGACGCGGTGGAAGTAAGGATTAAAAAACGTCGCGTTTGTGACTTCGAGGTTTTTTCTACCTGACAAGCCATCCTACAAGCTCGGAGATAAGATTTTGATATGACGCAACGACACTTCCCAGAGCATGGCGACCGATAGACAACCACTCACCAATACCTGATTGGACACTAGCTATGCTTCTGGCCCATAAAGAGTCTGATGGTCGTGCGCTTGTCGTCTGTGGTACGCCTATGAAGTTAAGTTGGATAGCATCAACCCTATAGCCGGCTGTCTTTGTGTGGGTGAATCGCAGAGTGTTATCGCCTGCCTTCCACCAACTTGCTGGTGTCGAGACACGTATCATAACTACATTGTATACATTCGCTCCCTTTGCGCTGTTGCCAAAAAGAGGGATGGGACCATTCCCGTTAACATAGAGCTCTCCTTCGTCGGCAATATTAGCATCATAGGCTGACAGTTCGAGAACAACATCCTGATAGATCCTCGGGTCAACCGAGCCTGTCGAGACTACTGCGATCTTTGATTCTGGAACATTCGGACCTTGAAGAATAAGTGGGAATCCGAGAACCGGATTAGTAGCTATATTATTTACTATCACGGCAATAGTTGGCGACAGGCCAATATTTCCTGCCGCGTCATAGGCTCTTGCTTGTAAGGAGTATGAACCATTTACTTCAGAAGTGGTATCCCAATAAAATACAAAGGGCGAGACAACGTCAGTGAGAAAGTGGTTACCATTTTTCCAAAGCCCTACTTTAGTGACACCAACGTTATCTGAAGCATTCGCGCTCACTGCGACTGACGAGCCGGAGACAGTCGCGCCTGATGTGGGAGTAGTGATGAAAACAGTGGGAAGAACAGAGTCGGTTGCCGTACTCACGGTTACGGTCACGATCACGGACTTCGTAGCGCTTCCTCCGGCTCCGGTACATGTAAGTGTATATGTGGAAGTTACTGCAGGATTTACAACTTGCGTGCCTTGCGTGTCTGATATTGCCTTATTTCCTGACCAAGTGCCGGAAGCGGTGCAGGATGTAGCGTTAGTTGAAAACCATGTTAGTATCACAGAACTTCCGGAAGTAATTGTTGTGGGACTTGCGGAAAGGGTGAGAGTGGGAGCGGTTGGAGAAGGCGCGACATACGTTTGGAGGTAATCCCCCACAGACCAGCCATCAGGCGCGTTGTCATAGTTAATCTGCCACCAGTTGTATCCGTCTGCTACGGTTGGGCCGCCAATAACCGTGCCCAAAGCCGCTGTCGGCTGTGTACCTATGATTATTCCTGATATGCTTGGAGAAAAACGAACATTTAAGGTCGCGGTGGTTTGTACACGATCATTGATATTAAATTTGACGGTTGGCGAAAGAAACGACTCAATCACTATATTTGAGTCGAGTACGCCAGGCATGGGCGGTAGAAAATACGTCCCATTTTGATAGAAAAGCGTATTGCTTGTTGTTGTTTTAACAAGAGAGCCTTGCGAATCCAGGCCAACGGTATTGCGCCAGAGAAATCCGCGGGTGAGTGATGCAGTCAACTTATCATCGCCAGAATAGATATAACCAAAATTATTTGAATGAGATTCATTGCCGTCAAAAATTGTCGGGGCTGAACCTTTTGCTCCTAAATTCGGCGTAAGCCAGAATCCCGCTACATCCTTTTTGCCGCTAACCGCAACATTGTTTCGAAACGTATTACCCTCTCGGTACCAGAAAACAGAACTCGATCGTGGATCATAACTGAAAGCGGAAGCCACGGCAGTGTTGAATAATTCTTCCGGGAAATGCACCAGCACGCCGAGATTATTTTCCAGTGTATTGCCCAGTTCATCCGCTTCTTCAAAATAATAGCATGTTCCTTGCGCATTGAACCCCACAGAATCCTGAACAGTTATGCCATTTGAGGAATGGATGACTATGCATTTATTCATTGGTGACAATACAGAGCTCCAGATAGAAATGCCTTTGATCAATGTTCCAACAGCTGCATCCCCAAGTTTATGGAGATGAACAGGGTAGCGCCCCATCTTGCCCCTTGGCCCCAGGTCCCTGAACTCTGTATACGCGAGTGATCCTCTTGCTCCCATCATGTAGGCGAGGTGAGCACGGTGATTGGGGTCGTTCTCTTTTACCAAATTTGAAACTACTTGCACGTTTTGGGTTAGCAAGGCAACTTCTGCCTGCTCGCGCACAAAAATTTCATCAGCAAGCAATCCCCCAGAAAGAGGAACAATGCGGCTATTTTTTGTTACTGTATTGTATGCACGCAAAGTTCCTTTGTGCTCAAAAAGCAGTGGAACATTGAGAGTAATTTTATTGCCATTAATCGCACTAATTGACTTGACCTCTGACTGATCAGCATTATTACTCGATGATGTCACAAGTACTTTATCCCCCACGCGCCACCCGAGTGGCGTATCTTTCAATGTAACCACTAGAGAACCCGCACTCGAGTCTCCGACAAGTTTAGTCCACACTTTTGGTTTCGGGGCTCCATAGAAATCAGCTCGTGAGCCTGTCCCCATCGTCCACACGCCAATATCTGCCGGGATAAGCATAGGCATCATCGGGTCGGGCCCGGTTGCGTTGCCGCCGAGAAACAACCGGTCGTTGGGAACATTGAAACCAATCCTGGCATTAATACCCGCAGGAATCGGCGAGCTTGTTGTTCCCACATCAAGTTTTCCTCCCTCGAGAACCATAATACTTCCGTCCATATCAAGCTGGGTTGATTTGGTTCGTGAAAACGATAAAACTCCGCTACCCGCAATGGTAATTGTCTTTGCCTCAGCAGCCATACTCGAAGGCCCCATATCGTATGTCACAATGGAGTTAGAGATCTCCACGTCATCCGTTGCGTTAGGTATCCTCCCCCTGTCCCATGTCGTCATGTTGCTCCACAAACCACTTTTAACAGCTTTGATTAGTGTTGATGGGGAAATCACATTAATTTTTACAAAGACGGGTATTGCACCCGCTGTATTACCCGCCGCATCTCTTGCAATCGCATTTATCCTGTGTATACCAGCCAGTGCTGTTGCAGTATCCCACGAAACAGAATATGGCGCTGTTTGATCTTCGCTGCCGAAATTTACACCATCTACTTGAAATTGCACGCCCGCAACACCTTTGTCATCGCTGGCTACTGCTGAAATCGTTATTGTTCCTGTCACGGTGGAATCGTTTATCGGATTTGTAATTGTCACGGAGGGTTTAACTGTATCAGTACTGCCGTCATTGATGGTGGTAAAAACCAGAACCGAACTTACAGCCTGATTGCCCGGCTCATCTTTGGATCGTATCGTATAGAAATAAGTAATGCCGGGCGACAATCCTGTTACTGTAACTTCATGATTAGTTTTATAACTATCTTCGACATTGGAGAATCCCCCATGTGGCGCAGTCCGCCAGAATTTTATAAATCCGACTGTCGGCTCACTTGTTGTCCATTTTATTTTGGCGCTTGTAAGTGCTCTTTCTTCAATCGTAATGCCACTTATTATTGGCGCTGTTATATCGCCCGGCAAAGGAGTAGCTCTGATGTTGCCCGATCTTATGCAAGGCACGCAGTTCCATCTTATATAAAAGATCAGGTTGTCCAAGTCTCTGCCGCTTATCTCCGGCCTCGGGCCTGTTGAGCTTCCCCATCCTGCTTGTATCTGTGTTTTCAGTTCATCATCGCTTGCGCTGTTTAGTTCATCAAATGACGGAAAATTGCCGTTATGATTTATCCCGTCTACTCCATGCGTTAATTCAAACGAAGGCCTTGGTGGAAAGGTACTCAAACCTCCTGATTTGTAAATCTGTCTCCCTGAACTATATCTTCCAATATCGCTGGCTGACATAACAGGATCGGTTGTTTTTGCAAGCGTTGTTCTGAAAACACCCTGGGTTGCTGCTCCATTCGTCCATATTGCGCCGTTTCCGCAAATAGCAAGCCAAGGATACTGAACATCAACCATCGTATTGGCCCTTCCTGTCGGCAATTCTATTTTATTGCTAATAGTGAACAAATTTCCCCTGTACCCGCCATTGGCATTCAATCTCCAGGGTCCTGTTTGCGCAAATGTAGCAATTAAAATATCATCTTTGGGACCGCATGTGCCTTCTGTATCGATGTTTATATTGATATTTTTCAGATTTGCATCATTTGCCGATGGTATCGTGCCCATGGCGCTAATGTTGTTGGTTGCCAGATCAATTTTTCTCAGAGTCATCATGAAATTCTCTGCAACAATCAGTTTTCCCTCAGAATTAAATTCAAGCCCTTCAGGAAATATTAATGAGGCGCTACTCAAATTGCCATTTATCATGTACATAGATTGTCTTGCTGCCAAAGACAAGCCCGATGTTCCAACCGTTCTGTAGTTGTCTGTAATTCCTGCGTTTCCAGGATTTTTTGCAGATTTTATAATAGTTGTGACTTTTCTGCTTGTATCTATCTTTCTCAAAGCGTGATTCAATCTGTCAGTAACGTAAAGATTGCCGCTTGCATCAATTGCAAGCCCCCAAGGCTCGTTGAATAGTGCTTCCGTTCCAACGCCATCTTTGTAACCTCTTGTCTTTATTAAGCTACCCGCATATGTGGTTACTGTTGCCGGCAAAGTCTTCATATCTACTTTTACAATTCTGTGATTCAACGTATCAGAAATGTAAGCTGTTTTGCCTGTAGGATCTAAAGGATCTTGCACAACGTCCCATGGCTCTTTCAAGCCTTTCGGCCCATCCACAAAATTGCCGATTATCTCACTTCTGCTGCCGGCGAATGGAGGACCGGACGAACCAAACAAATTAACGAACCCTGAATTCCAAAAATATGGATTAACTCCTAATTTCAATCTTTGGCCCGCATGGGTTATTATGTCCCCTCTAGTTGTTATCTGTACGAAATTACCTTGGGTGGCAATGGCATATAAGTCGCCGTTGGTTTTGTCAACATATCCGCCTACAAGGTAACCTTCCTGATTTACGTTTCTAGGCCCGTCGACTAATGGAATTAATGGATAATTCAGGTCTGCATGGGCATATCTTTGCCTGGGCAAGATTGTTATATGGTTTCCGGGAGTTTCATAGAATTTGTAAAGAAAATTTCCTGTCGTGGTCATTCTTTCTACCCACAAATCTTTTGAAGAGACAAGCGAAGTATATAGCGTTCCTGGCCTTGTATCTGGAAGAGGAAAGCCTGAAAGCCCCGGATAACTGCCAGGATAAGTGGACCAGTCACAGCCGGGTCTTAATCCTTTTTCCAAATCATACTTAACCGGGCAGGCTGCTACCCTTTGAGGTCCTGTTCTGCCACCTATTGTATTGTCTATGGTGACTGTAGCTGCAACCACCTGTATGTCAGATCCATCATTCGCTATGACATCTGCGCCCACAACATGGCTTCCATCCTCATAGAGTCTTGTATTCAGAGAAGTCTGATAAGGAGGCGCATTTATCGGGCCAGTGATTCTAACGCCATCCAGGGTGAGCCATATTGTTGGCCATGGGTTAAGTCTTTTGTTTACTGGACAATCGGTTCTACCCGGATAGCAAGGTATGGTGCCGCCAGGTGGAGTGAAAAGCCAAGCCTGAATAAAATAGGTTCCATTTATTTTATGAAAATCGTGATACCTTTTGTAGCTGCCAAAAGGAGAATCTCTCGGAGAAGTGATTTCAAGAAAATAGAGCCCTTTTGGAGCAACCACTTGTGCCTCTGCAGTCAAAAAATAACCCCCAAATAGAACAAAGAAAAAGAAAGCAAGGAGTAGAATTTGTTTATAACTCGTGAAATATTTTATCATAATATTTTATGTTCGGTCCTCTAAATAATTTTAACATACTTCCAACTACCACCATAGCAAAGAATGTAAAGAGTATTGAGAGATATATAGATCGATATATAGGCCTATTTTTGCACTTAGTTTTTAACTAGAAAAATTTACGATTAGTCTCCTAAGTTTAATAATCATACATAAACATTCATATGGATAAGTAGATACAATTAATTCCATTCCTTCCGCCGCGCCTGAGCGTCCCGCCGGAGAGACTTGTGGTGAGCTTGGTCGAACCAAGCGGAGGCGAGTCAGTTTCCCTCAAAATAGTTTCGTTCAAGGTTCATAATTTCCCACCAGATAGAACTTTCAGCATTGTCCCGAAAACAAAGGTGGACCCTACAGGACTCGAACCTGCCACCTCCTCATTGCAAATGAGGCGCTCTAGCCAGATGAGCTAAGGGCCCACCTTTGTTTTCGAGGATTCTCGATTATGCAATTTTAAATGTTTTTACCAATTTTGCAACTTTTTCTCGCTTCTTCCATGATTTTATCTGCTTCTCTCTATGTCGAGCATCGCTCAATTTTTCATAGACTTCAAAATATACTAGTTGCCAAGGCGCATACCGCTTTGTTGATCTAACTTTTAGTTTATTATGCAACAGCAACCGCTTAGGAATATTTTTGCAACTCCCGATATAAAACGAATTATTATCTGATTGCAGTATATATGTATAAAACATTTAAAATCATAATCGGAACAAATGAGGCGCTCTACTCCCGTCCTGATTCGTTACGAATCGTGGACGCGGATCCTCGATTTTCCTATAACCTTAGGTTATGAAAAATCGGGACAACTAAGCTAAGGGCCTAATAAAACGAAAGTATAGAGGACAGAAACCAAAAAATCAATTAAAATATGGAAAAAGGGCCTATGGTATAGTAGTAACACGCGTCCATGGCATGGACGAGTCGCGAGTGCGATTCTCGCTAGGTCCACCAAACAGGAAATTGCCGAAAAAGAAAGCCCCGAGGAGTGGATGTCCTCCCCGGGGTCGACAGCGGCCTTGTACTTGGGCAGCTGCCTCTGGCTCGGCGGGGGTGCGACGAGCCATTTCGCTTTACTACTCTATCCTCCCTTCGTCGAAGTGTCTACGGCCCGTGTTACATCTACTGGTTCGGGTTCGCTGAAGCGCCGTTCCCGTTGCCGTTCATCAAGATCAAGTGAAACCGAGAAGCTCTTGCGGAATTCACCCGCCTCTCCGCCGGTGTGGCGCAGAAGTGGTGAAGCGGCCCCTCCTTGTGGTCGCGCACACCCCGCACCGACTCCTCGGCGGACCCAAGCATGGTATAACACGCAATGCAAACGACTCCTGGCGAAACGACGCTCCTGTTCAGGACGGCCGTCATTTTTCCCCCGCTCTCTCATAGAGTTCACAGCTTTCCCCCGCCGAGATTCTATTGTAGAGTGTATCTAAATTCAACGCGCTCTGTCAAATACACAATTTCACTAGAACGGATTTCATTCACATTGCCAGTCTAAGAACATGACTAACGAAGTCGCGGGGACGCCAATCAATAGCGTGGAGTGACTGACGCGTCAAAGAATCCTGATGAAGTGCCGGCAGTGAGTTGGTTTCCAATATATAAATCTTCTTTCGAGGTGTAATGATGAAGTCGGAACTGGAGTAGTGGGAGAGTCCCAGTGCTTCGTGTGCCCGCTTCGCCATCCCTTCTATCTCTTTGTTTTCTTCTACGGTTAATTTCAATTTAGATTCGCTCGATGGAGGAAGGGCGTAGGTTCTTTCTCCTTTAACACCTTCAATTACAGCACAAGATATCTTGTCACCTTTGACAAACTCTTCGACCAACACCCGCGGCGATTGGGTGAAAGCTCCCTTGATTGATTGCTTGAGTTCGTTGAAGGTATGTGCCAGAGAGACGCTGAGAGACCCACTCACACGGGCAGACTTGACTACCACTGGAGGAAGATAGTTTCTGAAGATGTCAATCAGTTGATCTTCGTTCAAGTCTTTTTCAGTGATAAGTTCGTGCGCGGGAGTCAGGAGAGAATGCTTTTGGTACAGACGTTTGGCCATATCTTTGTTCATGGCAAGCGCCGAGGCTACGGCGCTTGAACCGGTGAAAGGAATTTGCAAACTCTCAAGAATCCTCTGTACTTGGTCATCTTCTCCGTATAAGCCATGGAGCGCGTTCCAAACTACATCCACGTGCTCTAGAGCGCGATATGGCTTATGCACTAGCCCTCCGCGGTGCCATTCGCCATCTTTGGAGATAAAAATATCCAATGGTTCGTAGGTCTCCGACATATCCCGCAAAGATGAAAGGATGTGTTCGCCCGTCTTAAGGGAATCATCATAGCCGCTAGACTGTCCTCCCCGGATTACTGCCACCCGAGTATGTGGAGAAAAAATTGCCATAATAAAATTATAACACTAGATACGAAATCCTTTGCCACGAAGCCTGCGGTGGAAACCGATTGCGAAACGATGAGCCTCAGCATTTGCCAAAAATATTGCTTTGTGCAAAAGCGAATTTTGCACATTTTTACCTAGAATCTCTCGGGCTTTGTGTTT
>Ga0209211_10009492_pt1 | contig 12947 bp, 16 predicted proteins | sample RifGroA2_FD_183992 | JGI IMG/M metagenome (GOLD analysis project Ga0209211, IMG submission 183992) | Groundwater microbial communities from Rifle, Colorado, USA - Groundwater A2 (SPAdes) (version 2) | ecosystem: Environmental > Aquatic > Deep subsurface > Groundwater | place: Rifle, Colorado... | reverse complement strand
CACTTGGCACAGATATCCACGGAAAAGTCGGCCTTGGTGGAACCGGTTGCAAACTGGGCACCACAGCTACAGGTGACGGTAATTTGATTGTATTTGGGGTGGATCGCGGCTTTCATGGAATTTATTTTATCACAAGATGATTGGTTGAGATAGTATGGGTAGGTTTGAAGTCTTGAACTTGTGAGATGATGGGGTAAATTATAAGTATGATTGGTTGCTTTGAAAATTGGCCACTTAGAACAGCATTGGATTTGGCGGTGGGACCGCAAGGATTGGATCCGCGGCAAGCGTTATTGTTGGGAGAGACGGGAGTTAGGTATATTACTACATATTTTCAACAGTCGCTGGGGTTACAGCCTCCGGATTTGTCTGTGGGCAGTCGGGTAGCGGTAGAACCCGGGAAAAATAGTGACGAGATAACTTTGGTGGTGGATGGTAGGGAGATTGCAGTACCACGTAGCGGTACTCAAGCCTTGTTGTTTTTGGCGCGGGTGTAGCGTAGTTCGGCACGCAGAACCCCGTAGGAGATGATAATAATCGCTAGGAGGGTAAGCCAAGAAGGTTTTTCTCCCAGGAGAAAGAAGGCAACTGGGATAGCGACGACACCATTTAAGTAGGTGAAGAGATTGGCTTCAGAGACCTCAATTTTGCTTTGGGCCCAGAGGTAGAGGGCAAAAGCCAATATCCCACCGGGGATAGCCATGTAGAGGACGGGGAGCAAGACTTGGTAGTTGGTAGTTAGGAGTTGGAAGTCGGGAAGTTGATTTTGAGTAGAAAGCATAAAGGCATAGATGGTGGCGGTGATCAAGTAGAGGAGAGGACCAAAGTAGAGCTGGGGACTGGTGCGGTAAAACTTTTTGGCAATGATGGCATAAACTGCGTAGAGCAGGTTGTAACCCACGATATAAAGATTGCCGGTTGTCGAGCTAGGAGTATCGAGGTTAGTGCTGTGGAGCAAGGGTTCGATAACGAGAATGAGTGAGCCAAAGAGGGAAAGGGCGAGGCCTTGCCATTCTTTATTGGTTTGACGTTCTCCGAGGTACCAGATTCCTCCCAAAACAACAAAAATGGGGCCAGTGGCACCGATCAGCGAGGCATCGAGAGCGCTGGTTTTGTCGAGGCCCGTATAGAGCAAGATAAGGGGTAGGGGAAGACCTAGGAGCTCGATCGCGAGGAGGCGGAGAGTATAGGAGAGAGTGGGTCGCTTTTTCAAAAAATAATAGATAAAAATAGGCAGACCAAAACAACCAGCAACGAGAAAGCGAAAGTAAAGGTATTGGGTGGGAGTAATAAATTCGAAAGCAGGTTTGATCAGGGGGAAAGCGGCACCCCAGATAATAGCGTTGTAGATCAGGGCTGAATAGGCGAGGCGGCGGGTGATAGTCATAGTCAAGTGGTAATCTCGAATAAGACAAAAATGAGATATAACATGAGCAGAATCAGACCTTCCCACCACTCGAGTTTCTTCTTGGTTTTAATGAAAAGTGTAAAAGTAAAGTAGATAAGGGTAAAAGTGGTGATAGCAATGCCATAGGGGAGTAGTCCAGCGTGGGTTAGGGTGAGCGGGCGAATAATCGCGGCAATGGCGAGAATGAGCGTAGAGTTGGCCACAACCGAACCCAAGAGATCACCAAGCGCCATCTGGGCTTGACCAGAGCGAACGGCTTTTAGTTCAAAGGCAAGTTCGGGTAAGGAGGTCCCAATGGCGACGATAAACAGTCCGATAAAGAGAGTAGAGAGGCCGGTGGAGAGGGCGAGGGCGGAAGCAAGTTGGACGATGAAGTGGGAAGAAACCAAAAGAAGAGCAACACCCGCGATAAATTTATAAACACCATTGTGTCCATGTAAATTGGTGACAGTAACCAAAAAACGTCTAATGGGAGATTTCGATATAACATGTTTGGCTAGTGCAGCGTGGTGTGAGTGGAGAAAAGTAGTAACCATAATAAAATAAATGACGAGGAGAACAACCCCGTCAGCACGTGAGAGAGTACCATCGGCGATCAGAAATAGGGGTAAAAAACCAGCCGCCCCGGTCAAGTAAATATCACGCTTCAAAATAATACCAGTAATATTGAGAGATCCACCCAGCAGGGCCGCACCACCAATAACTAAGCTCAAATCAGCAATGTTGCTACCGATAATATTGCCCAGGATCAAACTAGTATTGCCTTCGATAGAGGCGACTAGACTAACTACTAGTTCGGGGAGAGAAGTGGAGATGGCAAGAATAAAGGCGGTGAGACCGTAGGCGCCCAGCCCACTAGATCTGGCAATTGTTTTGATCGAGCGGACGATGAGACTGGTGGCGTAGATCAAAATAAGACAAAGTGCAATTAGGGCAGTAATTTGCAGAAGCATGGGTATACTATCGCAGTTTTGCTACCACCTGGTCAAGGGGGAGGGTAATCTGTCCACGGTTAGCTAAATTTTTGAGGGTGATGACACCTTTGTCGATTTCATCTTGGCCGATCACGATGGTGTAGGGGATACCTTTTTTGTCGGCGTACTTGAATTGCTTGTCTAGTTTGGCATTTGCGTCGGGATAGAGCTCGGTGTTGATCCCCGCGTTGCGGAGAGATTGGGCAACCTGCAAGGTCTGACCTTGCAGGGCTCGGGAGAAGATGGTGACCAAGACGCGAGTAGACTGTAGAGTGGGGATCAGGCCGAGCTGATCGGCGGCCTCGACAGTGCGGTCGAAACCAAAAGCGATACCGGTGGCGGGAATTTTTTGCCCAGTCAGGCGCTCCATCATGCCGTCGTAGCGTTCACCACCACCGACTGATCCTACAGCATAATCCTCTATCACGATCTCCCAGATAGGTCCCTGTGAATAGGAGAACGAGCGAGCAAGGGTGGGCTCGAATCGGTAAAATTCTGCGCTAAAGCCTGATTTTTCTAGATAGGTAATAATAGTATTGATAGTTTCGTCGGGCTGGATAGTCATCACTTGCTTTAAATAAGCTTTGGCAGTGTCTAGCGAGATTCCTTTGTTGACCATGTCTTCGATCACGCCATCTTGGCCAATCTTTTGGAGTTTGTCGATGGCGACAATGGCTTCGTAAGGGATGTTTTTCATCAGATCACGGTTGTTGAAGATAATCACGGGCTTTTTAAAGCCGATCTTGAGATAAGTATCTAGATTTTGCGCGATGACCTCGGCGTCGGCGGTAGGATCACTGACCCCAAAGATATCGAGGTCAAATTGGGTGAACTCGCGGTAGCGACCCTTTTGGGGCTTTTCGGCGCGGAAAACGGATTGGACTTGATAGCGACGGAAGGGGAATGTGAGACTATTTAAATTATTGGCAACGTAGCGACAGGTGGGAACGGTCTGGTCGTAGCGTAGAGCTACCTCACGCTCGCCGTTGTCGGTAAATTTGAAGATTAATTTGGAATCTTCCCCAATTTCATCTTTAAAAATAGCATAAGGCTCGAGGGTGGGGGTCTCGATGGGCTCATAACCCCAGAGCTTGGCAGTCTTAACCATGATGTTTTTGACCCACGTTCTTTTCCGGGCATCACAGGGCAAGATGTCGCGGAAACCTTTGAGTGGTTGCAGGTTTTGTTTTTGCATATGGAACCTACCTTTCATCTACTTTTTCTACTGCAAGCTTATTATTTTGGCTACAAAATACTAAACTTTCGCTACGAAAAATAGACGAAACGTAGGTTCTGTTCATTATAACCTCCTTTTTAACGATTGATAAGAAATAAACTGGTGAGGCCAAGAGCGAGGCCAATAATACGGGAAAATGATAGGGTGTCACGGAAAATAAGTAGGCTTAATATGACTAAAACGAGATTACGACCGATGAGTGTGAAGGGAATGATAGTGCTGGCTTGTAACCCAGAATTTTTTAGTAGATAAAAAAGAAGATTGAGTGCAAAACCCATGAGAATGCCTGCAATGATTGAGTAGATGAGATTGGGGGTAAGTAGGAACGACTTGGAAATCGGCTGGCGCAGAGCAAGAACTGCTAGTGTCGCAACCGATGCGAGTTGCACAACTAGAGCTAGGGCAGTGGGGTTACCACTGCCGGAGGCTAGCTTGACTGCGAAATCATATGATCCAAAAATAAGCGCACAGAGAGGGATCAAGAATATAATTCTCATTTGAGTTTCCCTACTATATTTTCGACTACTTCTAAGATCCGGTAGTCTTTGACGAGTGGTAAGACCTTGTCGATATCCAAGTAGAAGATACGATCTTTGGTAATGGCCGGGCTAACCGAGCGCACGAGATCGTATACTGCCTGGAAGGTAGAGGAGGGTTTGAGCGGACGCCTGAACTCATAGGCTTGACAGACCGCAAGCAGTTGGATTGCCAGGATCGCCTCGGTATTTTTAATAATCTCCCTGGCTTGTCTCGCGGATATAGTGCCAAAACTGACGTGATCTTCTTGATTAGCCGAAACGGGAATAGAGTCAACGCTACAAGATCCAGCTAGCACTTTGTTTTCGGCGACTAGTGCAGCTTGAGTATACTGAGAGATCATGAGTCCCGAGTCGAGACCAGCGCTTTTGACCAAAAATGCGGGGAGATCTTTGGAGCAGGCAGGATCCATCAAGTTATTGGTTTGACGTTCCATGAGATTGCCCATGTCGGTTACCAAAATCTTGAGAAGATCCTGAGAGTAACCGATTGGGGAGCCGTGAAAGTTGGCACCTGTGCGGCAGACCTTTTCTTCAGTAAAGAAGAGAGGGTTGTCGGCTACCGAGTTGATTTCCCACTCTGTCATTTGTCGCACGTACTTGAGGCTCTCGCGTACCGCTCCCATGACCTGAGGGACAGAGCGAAGTGCGTAGGCATTTTGAACGTTGAGCTTGGGTTGAGCCATTATTTCGCTTCCTTTCATAAGAAGGCGGAGGTTGTTGGCAGAGTCACTCTGGCCAGGGTAAAGTTTGGCGGCGTTATACTCTTTTGAGTATGCGGAAGAGACGCAATTGAGTACCTCGATATTCATACTTCCGATAATCTCAAATTGACGGATGAGCCGTTCGACATCGTAGACATTAAAGGCGGCCACTGCGCTCATATATTGGGTTCCATTCATGAGGGCAAGTCCTTCGCGGTAAGCTAGCTTGAGAGTGGGGATATCGGCTTTTTTCATGGCCGCTCTGCCCGACATAAGCTTGCCTTGATAGTAAGCGTTACCCTGACCGATCAAAACCAGGCCCATTTGAGACAGGGGAGCAAGATCACCGGAGGTACCCACAGATCCTTTGTTGTAAAAGGTGGGGGTAACTCCACGGTTGAGCATCTCGACCATGGCGTTAAAGAGGGTAGGGCGCACTCCGGAGTATCCGAGGGCAAGTAGGGCAGTGCGAAGAAAGAAAGTAGCGCGAGCAATTTCTTCCTCTACAAACTCCCCCCATCCAGAGCTGTGCGCCATAAGCATGCGGGTAGAGAGTTCGCCGGCCTTGTCTTTGGAAATGCGCACATTGCCAAACCCGCCAATGCCGGTATTGAGACCGTACATGACGTCCCCGCGCTCGAGCATGTCGCCGATGGTGTCCCAGTTGGCGCGGACATTCTCTTTCACTTTGTCGTTTGGAGCGAGTATTTCTTTGGCTCTTGCAATGTTGACGACATCTTCTACGGTGATCTTGCGATCATCCGTAAGTTGATAACTATTTAATTGTTTTGACATATTTGTTCTCCTTATTATTATTAGTACTCCTGTAGAACGGTTGGTTTTGGTGTGTCATCAGTTACCTCTGGCACATAATTTGGGTCTCCAGGTTTTATTACAGGTGTATCCACAGGATTAATAGCGGGAGGATACTTAGCACTCCGCTCGCCCGTCCATCCATCTTTAATTATTATTTCTCGTCCTTCCATATAGCTCCTATAATTAAATAAATACAAAAAACCCGCCTGGTGGCGGGGTATGGGAATTGACTGATTGTCGAATTTTTTACGCGAAAAGCGTCCCCGCCACAGATGTATGCGAGGTATGGTGAGTAACGATATTTGAGTTCATGATTTGTTTCATATTAGCATGTTACCATGGTGATATCGAATTGTCAATGGGGCAAGGAATATGGGAGATTACAGAGACAGGGAGGGGAAATCCATGACGGTTTCGATACGATCTAGTCGCGCTTCATTGTGCGATTGGGCTATTAGGAATTCGTTGCTTGTGGTGGTGGTATTTTTGAGGATTTTATCAAAATTGTCCATTACTTCTGAACGGAATGCAGTAAATTGCTCTTGAGTTACGAAATGGAGCTTCATCATTTCAAGTAATAACTGAATATCTGCATTGTTGAGCGTGGGTTTTTGTTTGAGCATGGTATTAGTTAAACATTTTTTATCGGTGAATGCAAACGGGAAAGGGCGAGCTGGTAGCCTCCTTGGCCGTGATGAAGCCAGAGGGCTACGCGGGTAACAGTGGTGGTGGAGACGTGACATTTTTTGGCAATGGTGAGATAGGGGATTTTATCTTGGAGCATTTGGGCGATTTGCCAACGAGTACTAATTGCTTCGAGCTCTTGGATGGTCATGAGATCACGGAAAAAGTGAGTTAGTTCTGTGGGAGATTGGAGGGTGGAGATAGCTAGGAATAAATCCGACATGGTTTTGGTGGGATATGTTGTGGTCATGCTAGGTGTAAAAGTGATATCATGATTTAAATCATTATATCGCTAAATAAGCTCAATTGATTAATTAATAATTATTCAATCGGTGCGGTTTTGACGCGCATGAGAATGGTGGCGGTTTGGGTAGAGTCGGAGAGCGTGGCGGTATAGATCAGGGTATCACCTAGTTCAAGATCGGTAAATTCGATGGGTCCTGCGGGAGACTTGAAGGTAGTTTTGGCATTCACGAGAATTTTTTGATCATTATCATCGATTGAGAGGGTGAGAGAGGTTTTATCCATTTTTTTAACGGTGCCCATAGCAGTGAGTTTGGGGGGAGATTCGATGGGGGAGGAGCTGACAATGAGGCGACGGCCTAAAAGGGTCTCGCCGTCTCCCGGGTAGCCAATTGCAATAAGATAGTCACCGATATTGATATTTTCTTGTTTGATATTGGTATTGCCAGGAGAGCGAAGAATGACCGTGCCATCTTCGATACGAATGTCTTGTTTGCCATCTTTACCATTAATCACCAAAGTGTTACCGATTAAATCTTTAATGGTGCCAATGTAGGCGCGTAGTTCAATAGTGGGGGAAGGGGAAGTCTCGATTTGGAGACTTTCTTGTAAGCGCCTCTTTAAATTTTCGGTGACGGCGTCTTCGGCTTGGGCTAGGTGAGAAAAAAGAGGGCTAAAAGCCAACAATAGTGCGATAAGGGCGATTTTGTGCATAGCAATAGAGGGTTATATCAGATTTCAGCTGTGGTGTACACTGCGTTCACCGTTTTCTCGATTTTGTTCCCATTTTGTTCGTAGACAGTGATCTTGATATTGTTGGCGCCTTTGACGAGTGTAACCTCTTGGCTAAAGCTCCCGAGCTCGTTGGGAATAATGAGATACTCACTTTTTTCACCCAGGATGGCAATGTAGGTTCCTTGGAGAGTCTTGCCGGTTAGGGTAAGTGAGGCAACTTTAGTAACCGAGTTGTCGGGAGAGGTAATCTCGAGGAAAAGAGTGGTTGGATTAGTAATTTTTGGGGTGGGATTGGGAAGCAGGGTATCTCTGATGGAGGGGAGATCGAGTGATTTGAGCGCACGCTGTGCCCGCATGATCCCACCGGTGACAAGGAGAGCGATAAACAACCCTATAAAAATTGCGAGGCTGATTTCTTTTTTGACTTTCATCTTGGAGCTAGTTTAACTGATAGATGTGATATTATCAATTGTATGGAAATAAGTTACGTTGAAGGGGAAAAACTAAAAATAAAAACTAGAACGGGCACGGTGATCCTTGCTCCAGAGTCTTTAACAATGTCACACAAAGGAGGAGTGGGGGATGACTTTGTGGTTGCCAACCCTGGCGAGTATGAAGTAGAGGGTATTTCAGTATTTGGTTATGCGGCGGGGAAACAGACGATTTATGTGGTTCAGGCAGAGGATCTGCGTACGCTGTATCTAGGGAATCTAGAAGAGGTGTTGAGCGAAAAGTTGGTGACTGAACTCGAGAATATTGATACGGTGATCGTAGGAGTGGGTGGGACGGGAAAAATTGGGGTTAAGGAGATTATTGAGTTGATTGCTAAATTGGAGCCATATTACGTGATCCCCCTGGCTGAAGGGAAGGATAAGTTGATTGCTAGTTATGAGCATGGGAGCAGACAGGTTAAGAGTTTGAGTTTGAATAAGTTAACTCTGAGCGAGGATCTCACAGAGGTGATTGTGTTAGATGGTAAGATATAGACATGTTAGCGCAGAAAGTCCCCCCGCATAGCGATGAAGCTGAAACGAGTGTGCTGGGGTCGATTTTGATTGACCGCGACGCAATAGTCCAAGTTTCGGAGTTTCTCCGGAGCGAGCATTTTTATCAAAATAGACATGGGGATATTTACCGGGGCATGATCGCGCTATTTGAGGGGAGGGAACCGATTGACCTTGTGACTTTGCCGCAGAAGCTTAAATCAATGAAACTCTTGGAAGGAGTGGGGGGAGTGAGTTACATTTCCACTCTGATTGAAGGAGTGCCTAGTTCGGCCAATATCAAGCATTACGGCGAAATTATCCAAGCTTACTATACGCGGCGGAAGTTGATCTCTGACTCTTCGGCCATGATCGAGATGTCGTTTGACGAAGGGACGCCGGTTGAGGAGATGCTTGATAGTGCAGAGCAAAGGGTATTTTCACTATCGCAGTCACATCTGAAACAGGGATTTTTGCCGATTAGGAGTATTTTGGCCGAGAGTTTTGACCGGCTGGATGAGCTGTCAAAAAAATCGGGGACTTTGCGGGGAGTGGCAACCGGATTTACGGATTTAGATAATTGTTTGGCGGGAATGCAAGATTCCAACCTTTTGATATTAGCGGCTCGACCAGGTATGGGGAAATCGGCATTTGCGCTGAACATATCCCAGTTTGCCAGCGTGATATCCAAGGTGCCGGTGGGGTTCTTTTCCCTCGAGATGAGCAAGGAGGAATTGTCGGATCGGCTCTTGGTGGCCCAGGCAGACATTGACGCGTGGAGACTCAAGACTGGGAAACTGACACCCACAGATTTTGAAAAGTTATCGGAGGCAATGGGAATCCTGGCCGAGGCACCACTGTTTATCGATGATACTCCAGGGATCTCGGTGCTAGAAATGAGAACTAAAGCCAGGCGACTGAAATCAGAACATAATCTGGGACTGATTGTCGTGGACTACTTGCAACTAGTGAAGGGGAGGAATTTGGATAATCGAGTTCAAGAAGTGGCAGAGATTAGCCAGGGACTTAAAAACTTGGCGCGAGAGCTCAAGATCCCGGTGTTGGCTTTATCTCAACTATCTCGCTCGATTGAGCATAGAGGAGCAGGAAGCGCGCCACAGTTGTCGGATTTGCGGGAGTCGGGATCGATCGAACAAGATGCGGATGTGGTGATGTTTTTGTACCGTGAAGATGTAGAAGATCTATCAAACGTGAAGTTAAATATTGCCAAGCACCGTAACGGACCCCTGCGGACCATAGATTTGCGGTTCAAGGGAGAGAGGGTACGGTTTTATGGGATGGATAAGACTAGGTAATCGTAAATCCTAAATTCTCAAATTTTCAAATGATAGGGTACAATAATGTTGTTCTGGCCTGGGTGGCGGAATGGTATACGCGCGAGTCTCAAAAACTCGTGATGTCAAAGTCTTGAGAGTTCGAGTCTCTCCCCAGGCACTTACTTTAAAAACCAGAGAATAACTAACAGCAGGATTTGGGGGGCGAGACCAGCCCAGATTTTGGGGATAGAGTGGTGGAAACGAGCATGAAAACGGTTAAGTGGAGAAAGCCAAAAGGGTTCGTAATGAAGAAAATTACGCGGGGCTTCAAGAAAATCAGGCAGGAGACCAATAAATGCACCCCAATAGGGAGTGATGCCTTTCCCGGAAAACATCAGGATCACTAGAATAGCCGCGAGTGCCAGGTCAAAAAATTCGTGTCGGAGCGCGAGCAGGGGAGATTTATGTCCCTTGCTCATGCCGGTACCGACATCCCAGTGGGGGACGGCATCTTCTAGATAATGAGTGAGCAGAATCAGGGGAATAGAGAGGAGGGGATTGTTGACTTTGGTGGCGATAAAGGCGCCGGTTACGGCGTGACTAATAGAAAGCATGAAAATTAGTATACAATAAAAAAATATGTTGCCGATACTAATTCAACTTGGGCCGATCAAAATCTATTCGTTTGGAGTCTGCATGGCCATTGGTTTATTCATTGCGCTGTACTTTTGGTGGAAGATGGGAAGAGAGGAGCATTTTGACGAGATTCCACTATTTGATAGCTACTTCCTGTCACTCTTGGTTTTTGTAGGTTTGGGACGACTTGGGTATGTCCTCCTACATTGGGCAGATTTAGGGACGTTGTACCGGACGCTTGCAATTTTGGCCTTCCCCGGAATTAATGTACCCATCGGGGGTGTCGCCAGTTTAGGATTTATTATTTTGTTTGCGCGAGAGCGGGGATGGGAGGTGGAGAAGACTTTGGATAGTTGGGTGGTGACACTCTCTACTATTTTAGTTTTTGGAGGTTTTGGTGGGTTGTTGAATGGGGGTGGTGTAAATAGGATGGTGGATTTGTGGACCTTGGGATGGGCGATAGCGACATTTGTGGTGGTCTCCCGAGTACGTAAGAACTTTCGTTTTTATACATGGTATAAAGGGGAGGCTAGCAGTGCTAAAGAAGGTTTGGCTGGGCTGGTTTTTGCGATGCTCTTGGGGATTTACTATTTGGGAATGGGATTTGTTTATCCTTTTAATTGGGGGGTGGGAGGACTCTTGATTGTTGGCAGTGGATACTCTATCTATCAGCGGATTGGACGTAAAACTACGTTTGTAAATCTGTTACAATGGCTAAGACACAGAAGGAGAAAGTAATTTATGCAGTATCCAAGAAATATTTTACAACCTGTTTGGGATTACCTGAAAAAGCTAGAGGTGGACTTGTTGCACCGCAAAAAGTCGCTGGCTCAAGAGGATCCGTTTGCGGATGCTAGCCGATTAAATGATAATGCGAGCGATGATACGGAAGCAGCGGAGCAGTTTGGGCATGCCCAAGCGGCGACACTGTCGGAAGAGACGGTTGATGCCCTGATGCGGGTACGGAGTGCCATGAAGCGGGTGGATATAGGAACATACGGCAAGTGCGTAAGTTGTGGGAATATGATAGATACTGATCGACTGGGGGTTGATCCCACGGCCGAACTGTGTGTGAAATGCGCTAAGAAAAAAACAAAGTAAGCTATGGTAAATCTGGGGGTGGCGTTTGGACTGTTCCCAAATATGTCAGTTTGGTTGTTGGTTTTGATCTTGATAGGACTAGTTATTTATGCAGTAAAAATGCGGGAATTGTGGGGGAAGATAGGGGTGGGAATAATTGTAATTGGTGGGGTGGGTAACCTAGTGAGTAGGCTCAAATATGGCGGAGTCGTAGATAATTGGTCATTACTGGGCTTAGTTTATAATAACTGGGCAGATTATTTAATCTTTGTAGGCGTAATAATTTATGGATATACCTATTTTATTCGAAGACAGCGAGATCGTCGTGATCGACAAGCCAAGCGGAATAGTATGTAACCGCAGTGAAACGACCAAAGACGAGACACTACAGGATTGGTGGGAGGAGAAGTATGGAGTATCGAGTATAGAGTATAGAGATGAGAACCAAAAATATTTTTTGGAAAGGTCAGGATTGGTGCACAGGTTGGATAAAGAGACGAGTGGAGTGATGGTGATGGTCAAGACTGTAGAAGCGTTTGTGGGTCTCCTCAAACAGTTCAAAGAGCATAGCGTAGCAAAGGAATATATGGCGCTGACCCATGGGTACTGGGAGGCTAAAGAAGGACAGATCACTCTACCGATCGGGAGGCGAAGAGATGATCGCAAAAAGTTTGGAGTGAGAGAAGATGGGAGAGAGAGTATTACCGGATATGAAGTAGTGTCTGAATATACAAACGGGGAGTTCCCCAAAGAGTTAAAAGTAGATGATAGGGGATATGTGGGTTTTAGCTTGGTGCGGTTTAAGCCAAAAACAGGACGTACTCACCAGATCAGGGTACACGCGAAACAGATGAGGCACCCCATTGTGGGTGACTTTGATTATGCTGGGCGCAAGCGGAGTCGGGAGGATCGCAAGTGGGGGCGACGGGTACTACTACAAGCACAGAGAATTGAGTTTAATCATCCGAGGAATGGCAAGCGGATCCACTTTGAGTCGAGGGGGCAGGAGTTGAATGAGGTTTTAAAATATTTTGTGACCGTGTAGGGGCGAGGCATTCCTCGCCCGTGTGTTTACGCGAGTTGACAGGATGTGGGATAATAGACTTATATAATTTAGGAGGTGTGTATATGTCGCCAGTAGAAGGACTTTTTAACTAAGAGATTAAATAATCAGCATGGCGTCGCCAAAGGAGAAAAAGCGGTACTGATGGTGGATAGCGAGAGCGTAGGCGTGGCCGAGGATAGAATCAGAGAAGTTGGTAAATTTTTCTGGTGAGTTGGGAGCGGAACAGAAGGCAGTGACGAGCATCAGAAGGGTGGAACCGGGGAGATGGAAGTTGGTCAAGAGTGCGTCGACCACACGAAATTTGTAGGGAGGATAGATAAAGATCGAAGTGGAGTGGGAACCGGGGATCAGAGCTGGGTTGGACTCTAATGCGCGCATGGTGGTGGTGCCGATGGCAAGAATTGGGTAGTTGGTAGATTGTAGCTGGTAGCTGGTAGAGGGAGAGATGGTGTAGGACTCGGCGTGCATGGGATGATCTTCAATGCGGTTGACTTTCACGGGGAGAAAAGTGCCGAGGCCAACGTTCAGGGTGAGCTCGTCCCAGGTATGATCGTTCTTGATCTGTTTG